>Ga0222712_10005698_pt1 | contig 12499 bp, 11 predicted proteins | sample C33_657DmetaG_FD_165043 | JGI IMG/M metagenome (GOLD analysis project Ga0222712, IMG submission 165043) | Estuarine water microbial communities from San Francisco Bay, California, United States - C33_657D | ecosystem: Environmental > Aquatic > Marine > Unclassified | place: USA: California...
CTACAGATCGCAATTTTATAGTTTACTTCCGCAGCGTTAACTATAAATAGTCTTGATGAGACTATTTAGCGAAAAGGTTAATCCGACCTTTAATAGCTCAGGCTATAACATCCTTACAGTTAAAGACTACACTGAAGTCTTTTTCGATGTCTATGAGTTTGAGATAAATGGATCCAGGTTTGTTGCAGAGAAAACAGGTGTGTTTGAAGACTCGCCTATTGTTTCTATTCCTGTTGATCATAACAATATTGTAGAGCAGTATGACTTTGTACTTCATAAAGGAAGTCAAAGCATTCATTTCGATCCCTCTACAACATCTACACCTTCGCATCTTAAATCTACCTCAGATGTAGAGCCTCTTCTTGTAGAGAGCGTCGAAGATGAAACAGATGAAGTATTTCTTGAAGATAAGAAAGTTGCAATCTTAGAAGAAATTGAAAAGGCTAAAGTTGCTGCTGCTAAGTATATCTCTCAGATCGAAAAACAAAATAAGAGAGAACTGGTAAATTACCAAACAGAAAGAGAAGTAGCTCTCAAAGAAGACATCGACAAGCAAAAAAGAATTCTATTAGATGAATTTTACACCTTAGTAGAAGGGCTAAGAGTCAAGATTGCAGAAGAGAGTAATGATGCTACTTTAGAGTTGAAAGATCTTATCTCTGATCAACTTAAAAAAGTATCATCAAATGTAGATGCGCAAATTGCTTCTGCTGAGCAAGCTATCGATACAAAGATCGGGGAACGTGCTAATGAGTTATTGAATAATGTTCTGCTCAGCGAAGTAAAACGTTCAAGCAAAGATATTGCGGATAATCTTAACAGTCAAGTTAAGACAATAGCAGAAAATATTTCTAAGTCACTAACCTCTACTAAGAAACAGATAGAGGTAGATATCAATGAGAAGCTCCAAGAGATCTCAACGGAGCTTAATGCCAAAGACAAAGCTATAGTCGAACTCAATGATACTGTAAACAAGCAGAGCAACAGGGCTCTCAGCAGGATCGGTACTGTCAAGACACAGTTAGAAGGCACAGTTAAAGATGTAGTTGATTCACTTGAAGCGCGTATCGACGCTGCGTCAGATAAGCTTACAAATTACTACAGTGAGAAACTACAACTTGTAGAAGCCTCATTGTCAAATGCCTCTGAGCATACAAAGAATCATATTATAGGTCTCATTAAGGAGTCGTATCAAAGCTTACAAGATGATATAGCTAATATAAAGGTAACAGTGCCTAATATTGTTATAGAGAAGTCAAATGGTAAGCAAGAGATTGACGTTGCAGCTCTTAGAACAGAACTTGAGAAGTCTGTAAGTGGTAGATTTGTAAATGAGATATCTTCTCTTAAACGTCTAATTGAACTTTCATCTGGTGGTGGTTCTGTCGCTATGCAATTTGCAGCTGGCGGCACGATGAATGGCGATCTGAATGTAACTGGTCAGTATTTGTCTGCAGGTGTAGATCTGCTGACGATATTTTCAGGCGGTGGTGATGATATCTATGTTAATACTTTAGTAAGATCTAATAGTGCTAACTGGGACGAGGCATATAACACAAGTGTTATATATCAATCAAATAGCGCTACCTACGCTACTATAGATTTTACAAATTCTAAGTTCTTTACTCTATCTGGCGGAACTGTAACAGGTCCTACGACGTTTAACAACAACGTTACGATTCAAGGTAATCTAACTGCTTTAGGAACAACTACTTTTAACAACACTATATTCTCTGTAACTAGCGCGTTGAGTGTTGTTCATGTAGGTGGTGGGCTAGCTATGTGGGTTGGTAATAACGGAACAGGTGATATTGCATCCTTTTACGACATCGACCAAAACATAGAAGTGTTACATGTAGGTGGAGTTAATTCAACGTTTCCTAATGTTGGTGTTCATACATCTACACCCAACGAAAGATTTACTGTATCAGGAAATATCAGTGCCAGTGGTAGTGTATTTGCAAACAATTTAGTATATACTACCAGCAACCAAACAATCGCTGGTCTAAAGACATTCTCTGATAATATCGTTGGCAATGGAACAGCTAACAGGCTGCCAAATCAATTAGCTGTCGCTTCATCTGATATAATTACAAAAGGATTAGCAGACTCTCGATATACTAGCAGAAACGAAAGAATAACAGATGATACAACATTTCTTCAAACCACATGGGAGCAATTTTTAGATTTCGATGATCAATATAATGCTGATCTAACAATAGCTACCGCTTCTGGCGGAACAACATTTAGTGTGTCTCCAGCAGTATTTGGCGATGTGTGGACTACCAGTAATGCTGGCGTTACTGCTTTTAGTGGAAATGATGCTCACACTCACCGTGGTATTTTTGTTGTCAGAGGACCAACAGCAAGTAACCAATCTTTTTATATTGGTATAAACAGAACAACAATACCGTATAATTTAACAAATAGAATAGATGAATTTACTTGTCGAGTATTTGTAGGTAGTGCTGATTTCAGGACACAAGGATACTTCAAGATTGGAATAATACCGAAAGGAGGAACAGGTGGCGCAGATCAATCTCTACGTGGAGGGTTAATTTTTAACCCCTACTTGCACGCAACTAATTTAGTTATTGGGGTTAATAAGGCAGCTACTGCATCTCCATACACATTTACAACTACATCAGCAAATGTTGATTTCTTAGACACAGGCGTTAATTTTACTGACCTGCTAGATAAATGGGTAAATATAACTTATAAGATTGATCGAGCCGTTGGACCAACTATAACAGTAATTATTACTAGAGACAATGTTGTTTTATTTCAAGCCAGTTATAATACAGCCACTCATCCAACTATTAGCACATGGGCTAGAAAGACTGACTTATATCTTTTAGGGGCAAGTAATGAAATTGGTATACAGAATGGGAGATTTACTTTTGCAGGTGCTCTTTCCACTCGTTCTCAGCTTCACATGGATTACCTATACTATAAAGTAACAGGCACATCTGCTGCTCCATCAAATTGGAACTCACTAAGATTTTAAGATATGAACTTAACAACAAAACAACAAATAGATATTGACATCGCCAGTATAGAAGCATCAGCAACCACATTCTTAAATGCTGTCAATGCTGCTATACATTCTCTCAATGACTCTCACCAAGTTTTTTGGAGTCTACCTGACGATAGATTGACAGCAGTTCTACAAAAGCTATATAACGACAATCAACTCTTGTCGTTATTTGCTAACCATGAATATAGTGCTACAGCATTAAACGAAATTAAAATCAGAGCAAATTCTAAAGGCTGCGAGGCTATCGCAGTTGCTGGTAGAGAGTTTCAGATTGTTAATGGTGTTGTATCCTTGATTGTTAAATCGATCGCAGAAATATAAGGTACTCTATTATTAACTTAAAGACCCGCTACAATCATAAAGATGTAGCGGGTCTTTTTTCTATGAAGAACAAATTAGATATTATCTATAGCCAAGTACGAATAGTCTTCTGACCTCTGGGTATGTAGTATCGAAGTTATTTGATGTAAGTGATTGAGCAGTTGTACCAGTTACACATGTAAATAGTGAAGAAGAACCGTCTGTATAAAGTACAGCGAATGTAGCTCCGTTGTGTGCGCGGTCTACTCTGAATGTTGTACCAGTTGCAGCAGAAAGAGCAGCTGTAAATGTACCTGTACCAGATGCTGGAGATGTCAGAGCGTCAAATGCAATACCGCGTACTTGCTTAGCACTGAGAGACGTATTGTTAAAAGGCCCTGTACCTACAGTAAGAAGCTCTACTGTTTTATAGCTAGTTGACCCGCCTGAGACAGACCATGCAAGGTTAGAAGGTGTTTGGCCGTAAGCTGAAAGTGCTTGAGATGTAAAACTAATAATAGGCATATCATTATTTATTCATCGTAGCTGAAATATATACAAAAAAATTTGCCAGGGGCTCTTCGGCACCCCTGGCAATAAAAGTTGCGTCGTAAGGTCTATACCTTATCAAAAATATACACTTTGTGAGCTTGGCGTAAACGCTTGACCTAGACCCTGAACAATAACAACATGGTAATAGAGGTTGGAGCCGAAGATGTTATCTACAACACCGTAACGAGTAAGCAAGCCTACGCGTGGTGCGAAGTCGTTCGGACCAATTGTTCTTTGAACCATGATAGGAATGTAAGGGCAATAGATGATACCTGTGTCATAGAATTCGCTTCCCTTGAAACCAAGAAGAGCGTATTCGATGCCTTGTCCAGTACCATAACCTACGTTGCCGTAGACTGTGGAATTCTGTACTTCAGTACGAGTATCGCGATATACCGAGAAACGACCACCAACGGAACCTACTTTAGCAACACCTGTTGGTTGTGTAGCAACATCACCTTGAACTGGCACCCACTGGAATTCTGGGAGCATCTCAAGGATAGCGCATACACGAGGTGTAGCAACAATGAAGTTAGCAGCGCCACGACGGTTACGTGCAGCGATTCTGTTTGCTTCAATGATAAGTTTTTGGTAGAAGTCTCTATTTCTCTCAACGAGCCAGCGGCCATCAGCAGAAGCAGGAGACCAGAACGAAACACCAGGACCCACGCCACCGTTGATAGCAGCTTGAATCATTCTGATGATCATTTCACGGTCGATTTCAGCTTGGATCTCATACGACATAGCGTTTGTGATCTCAGCATCGATATCGATACCGTTCATGTTCTTAAGGTCTTGTTCGAGTTCAACAGACCAGCGTGCGCCGAGACGACGTGTGCCAGCTTCAACTGCTGATTTCTCAAACTTAACTTCTACTTGTGGAATGTTACCTGTAATTTCAAACGCAGACAAGATCTGAGCAACGCCCATATCTGCAGCATTAAAAGTAATACCAGAACCGTTACCACCAGAAAGTCTTGCAGAAGACGAACCAGTGAAACGAGTGTCTAGGAATTGGTAGCCAAGCTCTCTGCCACCAGGAGCGGTATATGTGCCGTCGTAACTTGTAGTAGTTCCTACAGGGTTACCAGCGCCACCTACCGTACCAGGTCTACCATCAACACCAACGCCTAAGCCTTCAGAGTTGTAGGTATAACGAAGAGCCATGGCTAAGCCAACAGGACCAGACATAGGTTGAACACCTACGATCTCGTTGGAGATTAGCTCAGGAAATGTACGACGAATCATCGGAATGAGGATCTTAGGGAGACGTGAATCACCTTGAGCGTAGTTATCGCCCGAGTTGATTGTATTAGTACCTGGATTATAGATACTATTGTTTGATACACCACCACCGAAAGCACCGCCGTTACCAGCTGTGTTCGATTCGCACCATTGTTCTTGGTTCTCAAGAAGAATAGCTGTATTCAAACGGGTATTGTCATCGCTAATGCCTCTTACCGAATCAGACTTGAAATTAAGAACTGGAGCCCACTTCTCAAGAAGTTGCTCTGCTCTGTTTCCATCGATGAATGATTGTGTCGGTTTAATTCTCATTTGCTTTAATTTTTTCCTTCAAATAACTCAGGTCATAAAGACCTCAATGTTCAGGGTGAAATCTTATAACTTATCTATGGCGATTGAGTCGCTCAAGTTCAGTAACATAAGGGTTAGAAACTTTCTTCACTGCTGAATCAGATACATTCTCATTAAGAACTGGTCTGTCAGCCTTCACCTTTCTTGTTTCAAAAGCTTGTTCACGGATAACATTAAGTTGTTCGTTTTCTTGCTTTTTGAAAAGTCTCAATGTGTAATCGAAGTTCTCTTCGATAAACTTAGGTGTCTTATCACCTAGTACACGTTTTGTATATTCTTTTTGCTTGTCAGAAAGACCAGCTACCTTTTCTTCAAGAATAAGAGCTGCTTTTGTCTTTGTATAATGTTCTTTGAGCAAAGAATTTTCTTTTTCGAGTTTGTTAACTTTCTCGCTAAGAGTGTCAATTTGTTGCTTACCGTCAACAACAGCGCTTTGTACTGACTCAGCCATAAGTGCTGTGTCAACAGCTAGTACCTTGCGAAGGTTTTCAAGAACTTTGGTAGCTGTTTTATTTTTTGTAGCTTCCATAATTGCGTTCTTAGGCACCGCTTCGTCGATAAACTCTTCTAGATAGTTGGAAATAGATTCAACAAGAGTTGCTTTGAACTTAGTTGCTTCTTTGTTAAGAACTCTTTCATAACGTCTTACAACAGTCTTAAGTTTGCCAAAGTTATTCTTATCAATAGCTTCTACAACACGGTGAAGCTTATTAGTATGATCTTTATCAAGAGCTTTGATAAGCGTTTGAAGTTTAGCTGCATACAGATCGTCTTGAGCTGCAAGTGCAGATTCAACAGTAAGATCTAGCTTTTCTCTAAAGGCTTGCTCGATAACTTGAATAGACTCTTCTGATAAAGTCTGTACAGCATCTTCGTTAAGTAGTGATTTAACTTTCATATTGTGTATTAAAATAAAGGTTCATCGAGCGATGCACTAATACGTGCGGAGATCTTACTCTCAATGACATTCACCAAATATTTATTAGCCTTGGCATATTTTCCTGAAGAAAGTGCATCAATAAACTCTTTAATATTACTCGCATCAACAGACTCCTTCACCATTTTTTTCTTTGGAGCTTTTTTAGCGTGCTTTTTCACGACCTTCTTTGCTTTGAGGTCTTGCTTTTTAGCTTTTTGTTTCGCTGGAGCCTTACGCATATACAAATTATTTATACTACCTGTAACAATTTCTTTAAAAATATATTAAATCTTCTTTAAGAAATTTAAGATACGGTCTCTTAAGAAAGCGTCTCTTTCTTTTCTAGGTAATTTACGTATAGAATTTTCGAAGTTTTCGTAAATTTCTTCGTACTTGCCATTCTCTGCAACTACCCATTGCTTAGATTCAAGAATACCATTAACAAAAGCAGAAGGCGCACTAGGGTCAGCTACACAGTCAACAGCTACAAGCTTAAGATTTCTTACAGTGTTATGACCTTGACCTTCTTCAAGTGTTCCGAGAGCACGAGATGACATACCTACTTTAACACCGTCATTGATAAGTGACTTAATAATAAGTCCGCATGGTGTAGAAAGCACTTTAGACTTGCCGTAGAAGATGTTATCTTGCTCATATAGCTCAGTAATCATATGGCAAGCACGGCCAAGATCAACATCAGCTGTAGCAGGGTGGTTAAGTTCACCCATGGCTCTACCTGGTTTAATCATCTCTTCTGTATAACGTTGAACTTCGCGTTGAAGCTCTTCTCTTGGATACATGCGACGATTTTTATTGACAGCGTTCGCTACCATGTAAGGACCTTTAATGTATAATGTGGATGGAGCGTTTCTATTAGCTTCTTCGAATACATATTGATATTGGTCCTCTGATTGAGGTTTCTCTACTAGCAAATTAAGCGTTAGTGCCATATAGTATATTTATACCTTACGAGTGTAAAAATGGTGCAAACTAATAACTAACCTAAATCTTTTTCAGTTAATATAAGAAACTCCAAGCCTTTTTTAGCACAAAACTCTCTAGCACTCGCCCATTTAGCTTGATTTACTGCATACATTTGCTGTTCGTATATGAGATGCTCACGCTTTTTATACTTTGTAGTAGGTGACATTGTCTGTCTATATGGCTTAATCTCTACAAGATACTTCTTTATCTCTGTACCTTCTTTTATAGCTACAAAATTATCTACAAAATATCTATGCACTCTTCCATCAGCTGGCGATATGTATGGTATAACAACATTCTCGCTCGACCACTTGATAACATTAGGATTATTATCGCAGAATCTCATAAACTTTAGTTCGAGACCTGAACGATATACAGCTTTTGTACCGATAAATTTATCAGGATTCTTCGGTACAAAAATACCTTGTCTATATTTCTTATTCATCCAACAAAGAAGCATGGTGGAGAACCATCTCCAAATCCTGGGTTCGCACCTTCCATAAGAGATTTTTCGAGTTCAGCTTTTTCTGATAAACCTTCTTGAAGGATGTCTAGATTCAAGCTACCGCCACCAAGTAGCGATACCCCACTAAATCTACCACGAATTCTACCAATAGTAATCTTAGTCAAAGCAAGCGCATACGCATATACCCATTGCTCTTTAATAATATCACGAATGGGTCTTTCAATATAACAACCTAAAACACCATAGAACATCGAAGAACCAGGCTGAGGATACATTGTTAAGTATTGAGTTCTCTCATCAAACTTAATGTCCTTACGAGTAGCAAGTACTTTTTCGCGTGTATCCAACCACTCTTTAACAGTGTACCATGATACAAGGTCAAAGCCATAATTACCCATAGCATAACTAAAGTATGTCTGCTGTGCGAGTGTTTGTTCGATAGTAAAGAGCGTATTGATACTTTGACTTGAACCTTCTTCAAAGTTAATCACAGATATAACCTTTCTATAATCCATTAGATCGTAGTCATATACATTAGAGTAGTTAGTAGCTGTAGTATCTTGCGATTGAAGAGATAAACTTCTATTAACAGATGGTCTGAAGTATGCAGATAATGATGTGTTATATGCTGTTACAGAACTATACAGAGTCTGGTCAAGCAATTCAAGCTCATAGATACCATCTGTAAATAGACTTGAGAGAGCAGATGAACCAGTGAACAGTGATGTATTTAACGCTGATGTAGCAACATACACTGTAGGCGGAAGCGTAATAGTATAATCTGGATTATTATTAGCAGATGTCTTAGCAACCTTTTGTTCGTTTGTAAGTGTTGTTCTACCTAGAGTAAACAATACATCGAGTCTGATACCTTTGTTTCTCTCGTATAGATTCGAATCAAAAACAATATACTCTTCTGTATAACCAGCGAACTTTGAAAAGAATTCAATAGCAATCTGAATATTTTGAAACAATTGATCCTGGTGTACTTCTACAGAGATAACTGGCCACCCTAGAGACCTTTTAATTCTATCACCTAGATCATTAAATGTTTCAATCTTATTGTTAAGATTAGTAGACTGAAACGCTGATATTGGCGTTATTTGGCATGCTGTTGACATATAATTTTATTTAAGCAGGTGGTGGTTCAGCTGGTGCACCTTCTTCAGGTGGAGGAGCGCCTCCTTCAGTAGCTGCTGGACCGCCTGAGAAATCTGGAGGAGGTCCTCCTGGGCCAGCTCCGCCGCCTGGAGGTGGCGCGCCTCCCATTTCACTGCCCATCTCACCTCCTGCTTCACCGCCAGCAATTTCACCTGCCATGATAGCTTCTTTCCAACCCGGACCATTCTGACTAATTTGTCCAAGCTCCCATTGTAGCTCAGCATCTTTTCTAAGAAACTCTCTATTAGCAAGAATATCTTTATCTTTCCATCCAAGGTATTTCTTCTGAGCAAATGTCTTCGAAATAAACTCATTGCTTGCAACATTATTATACGCTGCTACCTTCATCTCCATGCGTTGATTATTTCTCAACTCATAGAAGTTTGTTGGTACATTAAATGCAATATCTAAGTTAGTCTCATTAAGATCGTGCTTATCCCATATACCTTTTAATTTAAGGTGAGTGATAAAGCCTTTCTTGATACCAGCTGCAAAGCGTTGCTGTTACGGATAATAAAGCGAGCGAATTTTAGCTCTTCTCTTAAAATCTCTTGACCATCCTTGAACGAATCTTCAGGGTCAAGACGCGATGTTGGTACTTTAAGTGATCTGTACAACTTCTTAATGAAGTACATTAAGTCTGATAACTCACCTAAGTTCTGACCACCAGGTAGAGTTGTAACACTTGATCCTTCAGAGCCTTGTCTCTTAGGAAACCAGAATGCATCTAGCATCGACTGAGGATTAAACTTCTTAACAATATCATTCTGATTGATATCGAATGTCTTAGAAGACCAGTAGTTACTAATTAGTTTCTTGAGGTATGCTTCAGCTTTAGGCGCAGGCATGTTACCTACATCAACATTAAAGACGAGTCTTTCAGGTGCTCTTACGAGACGGTAGATAACGATCGCATCTTCAATAAGTGATAATTGTCTGTAAGCTCTTCTAGCGTTTTCAAGAAACGGAACTACGAATGTCATATTCTCATTCATGAGACCAGAGTTGATATAAACTATCTGGTTTTCATCTAATGGAATGTATTCGTATTTTTCAATCTTATCAGGCTTATTAGGGTCGAAAATAGGTTTACGATATATAAACCCTTTGACCATCATATTCTGAATGTTATTGTATACAGGATCAATCAGCTCTGATGGCAAGTTAAGTGTACCGAGTACACCTTCATTTACATAATCAGAATGGATGATCTGTTCGAAGAACAATTCACCTTCAATTAAAAACTGTCTAAAGTACTGCCAGCCTTTATTCTTAAAGTCATAGTAGTTGGCATATTTGTTAAATTCTTCAACAATACCTTCTCTCTCTGCACTAGCTAACTCTACATCACGAAACTTAATATTGAGCTCGTTACCATCTTCATCAGTGTTGATAGCTTCATCGCAAATCTCATCTAAGGCATCGGATACGTCTGAATAAGCTGCCATGACTCTATAGTCACGAATTCTTGCACCTTTATTCTCCTGAATGTTAGCATACATTACACTTCCAAATGAAGTGTCTTTACCCATTGCACCAATAGGTAAGTTGTTATACGGATTCGAAGCTGATACAGAGTTCTTCGCTAGAGCTTCACTTCGTCTCATTCCTACCTCTGCGAATGTACGATATTTTGGATTTAACTCGTTCTCTTCGGTATCAATAATATTTGCATACGGAATACGATTCTTAATGTATGTCATTAAGTTACGCCCGAATGTAGCTGAGCGACCTGAATCTCCAGTATAATTTTGATTCTGATTTGGAGTTGTACTAGGACTAGGCATTTGTCAAGATATTTAGTCAACACTTATAACATATCCATTGCTAGTTGATGACCAACCTACAACATTTGATGCTATTATTGTGAAATTACCGTTTGCAGATAGTGCACTTGTTGGTATGTAAACTGTAGCTATGTTTGAATTTAACACGCTCGTGAATTGATCAACACCATACGCGCTAATAACCGGGTTATAGAAGGTACTTAACTGAGTATAACCTGTGAAGAAATTAGGAGTGTTACTACTCAAGTAAAAGCTAGTGCTATACTCAAAGTTTTTACCCCATACAATAAATTGATTATTTTTATTCTTCTTGATATTGATCGGAGAAGTAACTGGTACTGTTGTCCCTGATAGTGTATAAAACAAATTTGTTATACTTGGTGACCCTGAGACAGTAACTACATCTGTTGTATCATACGAACTTAGCGTCTGATAAGGGTTAATAAGTTTAAAGATTTGATCAGAACCTACAGTATGGAAGTTATTATTAACTCTATAAATTAAACCTTCTGGTTCTTGCTCTTGCTTGAACAACCATGTCTTGATTGTAAAGCTTGTGTCCGCTACACTTTGAAACTGATCTGAGTATGTTGTCTCGATAGGTGTTGATAGCGATATATCTCCACTCCACAAGACTTCAGTTCTTATCTCTGTATTCGGCAAACCTAGCTCTGCAGGCACAAGCCACGATAAAATAATATACGGGTCTGCATATGGTACAAAATTGCTCAAGATTTGATCCATATCGAGCATGTACTTTGCCAACACAGAGAAAGAAACATTGATATTGACTGGTACTGGTTGAAGCAGTTTAGAGGATTTTAAGTTTCCGCCTTGTGTAGAGATAGGAAGATATGCAGGCTCTAGCTTATTGAATACTCGAGATTGATCTCGAGATATACCTGTAATGTTTATTGCAACAACAGGCAGAGTAATGTTTTGCGCTTTATTTACAATATCATACATTACACGTTCTTTTGGTTTGAACACATAACGTACTTCTATTTTTTCTTGCTCAACACGACTCTTATTATATCTCGAAATAATACAATCGTCGAACGCAGCCACAAACTGCGTCATAATATCTTTTATCTCAAAAAAGAACGACTTGTTTTTCACAAGTCTATTTAGTCTATTGGAAACGATCTAAAAAGTATTTCGGAATCTTATCTTTACTACGGATAATACTCTCGACAATTGCATAATCCATAACGTAAGTCACGCAGCTATCATCCTTAGATCTTACACCTCTACCACACGCTTGAATAAAAGAGCTCAACATCTTATTTTGATACCATTGAAAATCACCCTTCATAAGCTTCTCAATACGTTTATCAGCAATAGGTAAGTAAGGTGCTTTAATAACGATCTGAAACTTAGCTAAGTCGCCTTTCAAGTCAACACCATGCGACATACTAGGCGATACAAGGATAGTTGGCTCATCAGTATTATAGTGAATGTCAAGAATCTCTTCATTGCGTACACCTACTTCACGAAACAACAACCGTTTATTCTTTAGACGTCTCTTCAGCTCCATCGTGATAGCATTCGTCTGAGTATGAATAATACCCTTATCATCTGGATGTGCATCACAGATTGCTTGAATTTGCTTAATGATACCTGGCAAGTTTGTTTGTAAGTTATTGTAGTTAAGTTTAACCTTAGTTGTCGCGTAGATTGGAGCTTTCTTAGAGTCG
>Ga0222712_10005700_pt1 | contig 12498 bp, 13 predicted proteins | sample C33_657DmetaG_FD_165043 | JGI IMG/M metagenome (GOLD analysis project Ga0222712, IMG submission 165043) | Estuarine water microbial communities from San Francisco Bay, California, United States - C33_657D | ecosystem: Environmental > Aquatic > Marine > Unclassified | place: USA: California...
AAGCGAATACCCTTAATGGGTTACCTTTTAAAAAATAGCACACTAATAGCACAATGGCAGCGAAAGACATTATAAAACATCAATTTAAGAAGGGAGAAGTAGCAAATCCCAATGGCAGACCTCGTAAATACATAAGCCAATTAAAAGAACAAGGCTATAAAATCAGCGAGGTGAACGATGCCATACAGGCTTTATTATCAATGGATATCGAAGAACTCAAACAAGTATTAGAGAATCCTAAAGCGACTATTTTGGAATTGACTATCGCTACCGCTATGCTGCAATCTTTAAAGAAGGGATCTCTTTATTCAATGGAAACCTTATTAACGAGGGTTTACGGCAAACCAAAGGAGATTCAAGAAGTTAGCCAAGATTCAAAGATCGAGGTTGTTTTCGTTAATGGGAAAACCATTTTATGAAAATTGAACTACCTAACCCTCATATTAACCAACAAAGGATTCTTGATTCAAACGCAAGATTCAGAGTGGTTATGGCAGGGCGAAGGTTTGGCAAGTCGGAATTATCTCAAATAGAAATAATAGTCAATGCTTTACAAGGGAAACAAGTTTTCTATGTTACCCCTACTTATAATCTGGCTCGTGTATTTTTTGACCAATTAGCCAAAGCAGTTCCATTTGAAGCTAATAAATCTGAACTCTCAATTAAGTTCCCAAATAGCGGAGCGGTTTATTTCTTTACAGGCGAACGATTAGATAACCTTCGAGGTAGGAAGTTTCATTTCGGGGTAATAGATGAAGCCTCTTTTATTCCAGACCTTGAAAACGGATGGCTTAACTCAATCCGACCTACCTTAACCGACTACAAAGGAAGAGCCTTGTTTATCTCAACCCCAAAAGGTAAGAACTTCTTTTACTCTTTATTCTTAAAATCTGGAGAACCCGATTGGGAATCCTTCAAGTTTACCACTTACGATAACCCCTACATCGATAAAACGGAAATAGACGATGCAAGGCTTCAACTTCCCGAAGTTGTCTTTGAACAGGAATATTTGGCTAATCCTGCCGAAAATGCCTCTAATCCTTTCGGGAGTAGTTATATCAAGCAATGCACATTTGAGGTCAGCCACGAGGCTCCTATTGTGTTTGGAATCGATTTGGCGAAGTCGGTGGATTTCACAGTAATCATTGGTTTGGATAAAAATGGCTCCGTTAGTTATTTTGAGCGGTTTCAAAAGGATTGGAGACAAACAAAGCAAGTAATAAATAATTTACCTAAAATCCCGATGTTAATAGATTCAACAGGGGCAGGAGATCCTATATTCGAGGACTTACAAAGGGATGGCTTAAATGTATCGGGTTTTAAGTTTAGTTCTACCTCAAAGCAACAACTAATGGAAGGATTGGCTTCGGCTATCCAACAAAGAAAGATAACCTTCCCACAAGGACACATTACTGAAGAACTCGAAATCTTTGAATACCAATACACCGCTACCGGGGTAAGATATTCAGCACCACAAGGCTTTCACGATGATTGTGTGATAGCGTTAGGATTGGCTTGGCAACACTATACCCGAAATACAGGACAGGGAAAATATAGCTTTGCCTGATGTACAGATTTATGTACATAAAGCTATAATGTGACTTATATCCGCAAAAAGTAAGTCAAAATCTTGACTTTTTGACTTGTAAAGAAATCCTTGACAACTGAAAGGGTTTTTTCTATTTAAGGGTATGACTTGGAAAGACCTTAATGTATTTCAATGGCAGCAACTCAATGACCTTTTCCTAAAAAGTAAAGATGCTACTGATTTAGATTTGGCAATAAGTGCTGCTTCTATTTGTACCGGCTTAACCGAACACGAAATCGATTCTTTGCCTGTAAGTGATTTACAGCCTCTTTTAAAGGCTATTTCTTTTATCCACGAAGAACTCAAGCCACAACCCGAAAGGTTCATAAAACTCAAAGGAAAGCGTTATAAGTGTATCTACGATGTACGCAAGATTCCTGCTGCTCGTTACATAGAAACTAAACACTTCGGAAAAGATGTAAACGCTAACCTTCACAGGATAGCGGCTTGTATGGTTATGCCGATGAAAAGAACATTATTTGGTTGGAAAGTGGATAAGTACGATGCAAGTCGGCACGAAGAGTACTCACAGGATATTTTAGAAGCACCAATAACACAAGTCCTCGGAAGCGTGGTTTTTTTTTATCAAGTTTACAGAAATTGGATAAAGAGTTCGAAGGATTATTTGATTCGGGAGATGATGGAGAACAAGCTGACACGATATCAAGCCGAGATGGTTCATCAAAGTTTATGCAGTATTATGGATGGATATACCAAACCGAACTGGTTGCTGCATTCGAAAGAATCACGCTTGAAGAGGCTTATGAGTTACCTACAATCCAATTCCTTAATGACCTCTCTTATCTTAAATCGAAAAGCGAATACGAAGCAGACCAACTAAAGAAAGCGTATGCCAAAAAGTATTAGTCAAATACAGAATGAATATTTAGCGACAGGCGATTTAGATGTGCTTGGTTCACAAGGGCAAATCGTTGGTAGAGTTGGCAGAAGAGGCGGTCAAATTAAAGCTATTGGTTTGCCTTCTGTCGAATTATTATTAATTGCTGCGGCTTCTAATTTCATTTTAAAGGTAAAGGAAAATCTTAATACATTAGGCATAGATGATACCGGTGCTTTGAGTGATGGTATAGAAGCAGGAGAATTACAACAGGATGCAAACGGATATTCTATTACAGTAGGTTATCCGGCTAACTCAAAGGCTGCAAAATATTACGATTATGTAAATAAAGGGGTTAAAGGTTTCAAAAGTGGAACTCCGAACTCGCCTTATTCATTTAAGAATATTGGTGTAAGTAGATCAATGCTTAAAAACATTGCATCTTGGGTTGATAGAAATGGAATAAGAAGAAACGATGTATCTATAACGAAGCGACAAGCAAAGAGGGAATCGCTATCTAAAATGGTAAGCGAGGCTTCTAAAAAGAAAAGCATTGCTTATGCAGTAGCGGTAAATATTAAGAAAAAAGGATTAAAGAAAACAGGGTATTTTGATAATGCAGTACAAGAATACTTTGGAAATGATTTTTCAACTGCAATTAGTAAAATGATAGGGCAAGATGTTAAAATATTAATTCGACAAGATGGCAATAACAATCAATAGTTCTCCAGATATTTATTCAAGTTTACACGCTCCATTGTGGTTCGTGTTGAGTTCTACAAATACCGCTCAAACAAACTTTAAATATGTTTGCGATGTTTATGTAGGTGGCAATTTAGTGGCAAGGTTAAAGAGTTTTCCTCAACCCACTTCTTCAAAAGGTATTTTTAATGTTGCTCCGGTAGTTCGTAACTATTGGGCATCTTATTTTAAACCAGATATCGTAACCCCTTCAGTTTTCTCTTATACAGGTTCGGATATTTATGTAGATTACGAATTAAAGTTTGGCGAGGAATATGATGGAATTACTTATTTAGATTTAACCACTACAAGTAAGTTCGCTTATAACTATATTCAAGATTATCTTTATACTCCGACAAGTCCGATGTATCTTACTCCATTAGAGTACGAAACACAATACCAAGGAAACTTTATTTCAAATAGGGATTATGCCAATATCAAATTTAATAAAGAAAGATTACAAACAGGGTATTTATTCCTTTCCTTTTTATCGGATGCGGAGAACACTCCTAAAAATCACTCTGTTGATGTGTCTGTATGGAACGGAAGCACAACAACAAACTATACAGGAGCGAATGTAAATTTTAGAGATTTCGCTTTATTAGATATTTCTCCAAGAGCAATAAATGATTATATCGCTTCTTCGATTATTACTACAAACACAGTTTACTACGATGTAAAAGTAAAGATTGCAGGTAATTTAAGATGTACCGCAAGAGTATATTTAACTTGTACACAAAACGATGTAATTACTTTACATTACTTAAATGCAGTTGGTGGATATGATACTATGGATTTTACCGCAGTAAACCGACAAACGAGAAACATAGAAAAGAGTTCATTCGAAGGAATAGAATGGGAATATTCAAGTAACTATATGAACCGAGCAAATACTTATGGTGTTTTGTATGGTGGTAGTAATCAATTCGCAACACGCCAAAAGTTAAGCTATAAGTTAATCTCCGATTGGTTAAGTTATATTGATTATTTGGCTATGAAAGAACTCATTGCCTCTCCGGAAGTATATTTAGAAAGAGGAAGCAATTTTATCCCTGTTCAAATTACAACTAATACTTGGACAGAGAAAAAGCGTTATTCAGATAAGAACTATAATTTAGAACTTGATATTGAAATAGGAAATCCAATAAACTCACAATTTAGATGATAACTGAAATCTACATAGAAGATAACAGGTTAGATTTAAGCAAAGATTTATCATCAGAGTTTACTTATGCTATTGATGATATACAAGATTTTGCTGCTCGTAATACTAACTTTTCTAAAACCATAATTCTACCCGGAAATGCAATTAACAACAAATTGTTCGGTCACATATTCGAGTTTTCATCAAGTAACTTCTATGATTCAACCGCCGATAATGTGGGTTACAACTTCAACGCATCCAAAGCTGCGAATTGTGTTATCTATGTAGATAAGATACAAGTATTTAAAGGTATTATTCGCCTTTTAGAAATAACCATAGATAGAGGTTCAATAGAATATGAATGTGTTGTATTTGGAGAATTAGGTGGTTTTGTTACTGCTCTTAATAATGATAAACTTGAAGATTTAGATTTTAGTGCGTATGATCATAATTGGACATATCAAAATATTTTAGCTTCTTGGGAACAAGCCTCTGGAACTACCGCATCGGGAATCGGATATTATTATCCTTTAATTGATTACGGACAAGTTCACACAAATAAAAAGCATTGGAGTTATAAAGCATTCCGACCTGCTCTTTTTGTTCGTGAGTATTTAGATAAAATCATAACAGGAACAGGCTATACATACGAAGCACCTTTCTTTGATACTAACTTATTTAAAAGATTAGTAATACCTAATAATCAAAAGCAATTAAGTAATTATACAAAACTGCAATTTGATGGAGATATAGAACCAATAACAATAAATAGCGTTATATCTACTACTGCCGATGCTTCTTACCCTAATCCAGATGTAATAATCGGTTATGAATTTGGAATGGGTGGTACTGAATTGTTATATTGGACAGGAAGTTCTATTTCCCCAACCTTGACTTTATTTATTGATGGAAGTTTAGAAATACCACAAGGTGGAACAGGTTCTTTGAGAGTAAACTTTTTCAAAAACGGAAGTATAGTTAATACACAAACTGTAATAGCCGGAGATCCTTCTGGAAGAATAGATTTTCAAAGAACAATAACTTATGCGATAACATTAGCAACGAACGATTATTTCTCTGTTCAATTTGAGTTATTTAATTTATCTGGTGGTTCTACTTGTTATATTTATAGCGGTAGTAATTTGACATCAACTACTAATGTAGCGGTATCATCTCCTTTGGCTTATGGTAGTTTAATTTTTATGAATAGTGGAATACCAAGGGGATTCTACCAGAGAGATTTTGTTTCATCTATAATGAAAATGTTTAACCTTTATATCGTTGAGGATTCAACGAAGGAAAAGCATTTAAAGATTATTCCATTCATTGATTACTATACAACAACCGCTCATTTTTTACAAGTTAATGACTTGGAAGAAGAATTGTTAATAGATGATATAGGTTTATTATTATTAGATGATTATTCGGCTTCGCATTTAGATTGGACTGCTAAAATTGACCGCAGCAAACCTTTCAAATTAAAACCGATGTCAGAACTCAACGGAAGATTCTTTGAATTTAAATACAAAAGTGATTCTGATTTCTATAATGAAGATTATGCTAAACATTACGCTAAAGGATACGGAGATCATATAGAAGATACAGGGTATCAGTTTGCGAATGATAAACAAACTTCCGAGGTTATATTTTCTTCAACTGTACTCGTTGGATATGCCGGAGATGATAAGATTTATCCCACTATCTTTAAACTTTCTAATACAAGTGCTGCCACGCCTTCAGAAGATCCAACAGACCATAATATACGAATAATGCAAGTTCGTAAGATTACAGGAGTTAGTTCTTGGGATATGAAAGGCGATTCTGGTAATTTGATTACTAATTTAACATATTATGGTTATGGTGGGCATTTAGATGATCCAGATGCACCAACCGCAGATATTAACTTCGGTGTGCCAGAAGAACTTTATTTTACATTACCGGTTTCATATCCTTCTGCTAATTTATTTAATGGCTTCTGGAGTGATTATGTCGCAGAGATTACCGATAAGGATAGCAAACTTTTAATTTGTAATGTCTATTTAAAGATAACTGATATCTATGGTTTAGATTTCTCAAAGCTAATCTATATTGATGGTGCTTTGTGGAGATTAAACCGAGTTATTGACTACAACCCTACGAACCCCGAAAGCACTAAATGTGAATTTTTAAGAGTAATTGAATTAAGTTATACATAATGGCAAACGAAATAGTAGGTTTAAAAATACAAGTCGATAGTGGCGAAGCAACAAAATCGGTAGGTTCTTTAAAAGCACAATTAAGAGAAGCACAAGCCGATGTTACTCGCTTATCTGAAAAATTTGGAGCAACTTCTAAAGAAGCAGTTGAAGCGGCAAAAAGAGCCGCAGATTTAAGAGATCGTATAGGAGATGCGAGAGCCTTAACTGATGCCTTTAATCCAGATGCTAAATTTCGAGCCTTTACCGCAACTTTAAGTGGTGTTGCCGGTGGATTTGCTGCGGTACAGGGTGCTTTGGGATTGGTAGGGGTTGAGAGTGATAAAGTAGAAAAAACACTTTTAAAGGTTCAAAGTGCTATGGCTATTTCTCAAGGTTTGCAAACTTTGGGGGAAAGTATAGATTCCTTTAAACAATTGGGTGCAGTTATACAGGCTACAACTGTATTTCAAAAGGCATATAATATTGCGACAATCGCTGCCGGTGCTATTCAAAAGGCATTCGGAGTTGCCGTTACTGGAACATCACTTGCATTTAGAGCCTTACGAGGTGCGATTCTTGCTACTGGAATAGGTGCTTTGGTAATTGGAATCGGTGTATTAGTAGATAAGATTATCGATTGGACAAACCGAACTTCAGAAGCAGAGAAGGCTCAAAATAAATTAGCTGCATCTACTAAATTACTTAATCAAGATATTGACAATCAAATTTCTGTTCTTACTGCATTAGGTGGAAAAGAAGATGAAATCTATAAATTAAGATTACAGAGAAACGAAAACGAATTAAATGTTCTTCGCAATAAGTTAAAAACACAAGGCAAACTTAACGAAGAAGAAATGGCTCAATTTAGGAAACTAAAAACTGATAAAGAAGTTTTAGATATCCAAGAAGCCAATCGAATCAAAAAAAATCAAGAAGAAGAAACCAAGAAAAGACAAGAAGAAAATAAAAAAGTTGTTGAAGATAGAAAAGAAAGAAATAAAGAAATAGAACAAGCCGATGCTGATTTATTTAAAAGAACACAACAAATTAGTGATGAAATCTTTTTATCTGAAATTGAAGATGAAAAGATGCGAGAAGAGATTCGTGTCGCTACACAATACGAAAGAGATAAAGCAGAAATAGAAAGAAGTGTAGCTACTGAAGAGGCAAAAGAAGAGGCTTTAAAAATATTACGACAGAAATACGATAATGACAGAAAATTATTAGCAGATCAAAGAAGTGCGGCAGAGGTAGATGCTTTAACAAATAAATTATTTGCAGAAGTACAAGCAGAACAAGAAGCAGCCGATTTAAAGATTAAAAATTCATTCGATGAATTAGATGCTATAACTAATAATTTACTTGCAGAGGTAGATGCTGAAGCGAAAGCGGCAGAAGCTAAAAAGCAAATAGCAGAAGCAGAAAGTCAATATAAAAAGCAGCAACTTATGGAAGTGGGTGCTGCGGTGCAAAATTTAACGACTATTGTAGGAAGAGATACAGTTGCAGGAAAGGCTTTAGGAATTGCAACTGCTTTAATTAATACTTATCAAGGTGCTTCAGAAGCAATAAAACAAAAATCAACTTTACCTTCTCCCTTTGATGTTATTGCCAAGGTAGCCAATGTCGGTGCAATTATAGCAACAGGATTAAGAACAGTAAAAGCAATTACTTCGGTACAAGTTCCGGGTGGTGGTGGTGCTTCTGCTGCAACACCAAATGTTCAAGTAGCTGCACCGATTACTCCTACACCTACTCCACAAGTAACTTCAACTTTGTTAAATGCTCAAGCCATTCAACAATTAGGATCAGCGACAAATAGAGCGTATGTCCTTGAAAGTGATGTAACTAACTCACAAGAAAGAATTAGAAGAATTAACAGGGCTGCAAGATTAGGTTAAAATCTATTTATAGTTATGGAAAAAGAATTACCAATTTACCGATTAGATATAGTTGAAGATTTAGAATCTAATGTAGAAGTTGATTTTGTGGCTTTAGTAGATAGACCTGCGATTGAAAAATCATTTTTAGCTTTCCAAGATTCATATTCCGATTATCCCGAATCCGTAAGTAATAATGCAAAGGCAGCTTTAAAATGGGCAGAAGAAAACGGATGGGGTTCTTGTGGTACTCCTGTTGGTAAGCAAAGAGCGAATCAATTAGCAAAAGGCGAACCGATATCTTTTGAGACAATAAAAAGAATGTACTCTTTTCTTTCCAGACATAAAGAGAACGCTCAAAGTTCAAAGGGTTACGGAGATGGGTGTGGGCAATTAATGTACGATGCGTGGGGTGGAGCGAGTGCTTTAAGTTGGGCAGAAGCTAAAATAAAGTCAATAGAAAGACAGAAGTTTGCCATTCAAGATGAAGAAGAAAGAATCATAAGCGGTGCTTTGATGTTAGCCGATACTCCTATTTACCGAAACGATGCAAATGGGGAATATTATGTTGTATTTACTAAAGATACTATTAAAAAGATTGCTCAAAAATATTTCAAGAAAGGGTATCAAAACAATGTGAATTTGATGCACGATTCTGGTCAAGTGATGGATGGGATTACAATGTTTGAAAGTTGGATAGTGGATGAGAACAGAGGAATTAAACCGATGAAAGGTTTTGAAGATGTAAAGGATGGATCTTGGTTTGGTTCTTTTAAGGTTGAGAATGATGAAGTATGGCAGATGATTAAGGATGGCAAAGTACAAGGATTTTCGGTTGAGGGGATATTTAATTATAAAACCAATCTTCCAGAGCCTACTAAAGAAGAAAAGATGATGCAAGACATTATTAATATTCTTGAGCAAGTAGATATGTTTTGGGAAGAAGAAGATGTCGAAAGGGATGAAAGCGGAAGATTTGCACCAAAAGGCGGTGGTGGCGGTGGTGGAAAAGAAGATGAAGGTAAGATACCAGAAGTAAAAAAAAATGAAAACCCGGTAGATACAAAAGTTGATGTTGAAGTAAAAAGACCGGGGTGGTCAAGAAAAAATGACAAATACGAATCTGCCGCTAAAGAAACAGTAAATAAAATATTACAAGATAATGATTGGAATGCCGGAACAGATAAATTTTATTCCGATAAATCTGGCAGAATTACTGAAGAGAGATTAGATTTTCATAATAAACTTGCCGGAGATTATATCGGTGGATCAAGAAGTAAAGATTATCAAGATACAGGAACGAGTTATTTTATGGGTGGGGCACCTGCAACCGGTAAGAGTTCTATTGAGAAAGGCGGTCTTGTAGAGTTTCCAAAAGGTATTTTAAAGGTAGATCCAGATGGCATTAAAGATGGATTTCCAGAATACAGGGAAATGCTTAATAGAAGGGAATTTTCTGCTGCTTCTCGCATACACGAAGAAAGTTCAAAAGTTTCAAAAGACATCGTAAAAACTGCCGCTAAAAACAAATGGGATATAGTGGTGGATGCGGTAGGCGATGGAACTTATCAAAGTGTCGTAGATAAAGTTAAACAACAAAGAGAAGCCGGGAAAAGAGTTGTGGCTCATTATGTGACAACCGATACAGAAGTTTCAGTAAAAAGAGCAGAAGAAAGAGCAAGGAAAACCGGTAGATATGTACCGGAAAAATACATCAGAGATATGCACCGAGAAATCTCGGTATTGCTTCCAAAGTTCGCCAAAAATAATGTATTTGATGAATTGCACCTATACGATAACAATGGGAAAAAACCGAAGCTAATCTTCTCTCATACTAAAGGAAAATCAACTATTTACGATAGAAAAGCCTACAATAAATTTTTAGCAAAAGCAAAAGAAAGTTAATTGCTTGGAATATAAGGGATGAAGCCTTTTTCTTTCATCTCTTGTAATTCCTTGAGAAGTTTTTTCTCGTAATCATTGACAGGTTTTCTGCCATTGATTAATTCTTTGAGTTGCTGCTCTTTTTTGTCTGGAGCCGGAAAGTGAGTGTCTATTACTAATTCGTAATCCATATATGTAATTTAATAAATTTATTTAATCGGACAAAATATTTTTGATCCATTCTTTGAATAATTCGTGAATGGATTTCCCATACTTTAAATAGATTTTTTCTTTTTCTTGTATAGGAATCCGAAAGGAAATATAAGAAGAGGGATCTTTCTTTTTCCTTCCGGAATTTGCTCTTTTTCCCCCCCAAGTTTTAGGCGTACCAACTTTCATAAACTCCTTTTTCTCCGGCGTTATATTCGCTAATCCAACCATGTTTTGATTTGATGTAGTATTGACTAACTTCTCCATTTTGGTTCACAAGAACTTGAATTGGTTTCCGCTCCGCAGGTTTTATAAAGGCATCTGGAACCGGAACCACAAAAGCACTCATTGAACTGTAACCGCTTGGTTGATTCTTGGCATATTTACTTGCGATTCTTTTTACTTCGATAGATTTTGGAAGCACCGCAGTAACTTGGTAGAAGTCAATGTTAGTTTGTTCATAACCCCAAGAATCGTAAAGGATTTGTCCAATCTTAAAAGAGTGGTTCATCTCTTCTTTGGCTTTTCTGATGGCTTCTTTTTTCTTTTCTTTGAATTGTTTGATTTCTAATTTCCGATTGATGAACTCATTTACATACTCTTCAATTCTTTCTTTAGAACGGAAGCGGTAATGAAATTCTGGTTTTGGAAACTTGGCTTTTGAGTTGAGTTTAGTGCAACAAGCAGTCAAAAGTTCCTCGTTAATAACGAGAGCGAAACCAAGGTTTTCGCATTTTTCAATCAAGTGTTTCATAGTGTTTGTTTTTAATTACAGAGTAAAGATAGGGTTTATTTTGATATTTACAAATTATTTTCAAGATAAAACCATAATAATTTAGAGTATAATTTCTCAAAAAATTGTTCCTCATTTTCAAAACAGTTGGTATGGCACTCAACTCCTTGATTACAAGCAAGTTCTGAATAATTCTCAAAATTTAAGAAATATCCATACTCATTTGGCTTTCTGGAATATTCCGGAAACAATTCTTGAAGGGCATTGGCGTTGTGACCAATAAAACCCAGATTAATGTACTTTTCGTTTTTTAGGTTTTCCATAGTTTTTAAATTTTAGTGTTTGTAATATCTTTTGGCAAAATAGGCTCTATTTTCAAAGTGGAAAAACAGAGTGAAACCGAAGGCGATCAAGAGAACGAAAGGAAGTATCATAGTTTGTCGTTTTGATTACAGAACAAATATACAACCTTAATTTGAAAAACAAAATTTTTTTCCAAGTTTTTTTTAATTTTTTTAATGCTAACTTTTTTAGTAGATTTGCTCGGTTTTCATAGTTTTGTTTGAAGGGGGGTGTTTCCACACTCCCCTTTTTCTATTTGGTCACATACATAAGTGTTTACTATTTATGGGTAAATTCTTTATGTCTCCACAAGAAGCATTATTAAAAATCAAAGCGATGTTCGCTGAAGCTACTATCGAGCCATCGGTAGATGCTCCCGAAGTCGCTGTTGCCAATTTCGCTGAATATGTTTTAGCGAGTGGCGTTAAAGTTATGGTTGATAAACTTGAGGTTGGCGGTAAGGTTACTCTTTTAGATGAAGCCGGAAACGAAGTTCCTGCTCCTGCCGGAGAGCATACTCTTGCTGATGGTTCTGTTATCGTTTTAGATGAAACAGGAACAATCCTTGAGATCAAAGTTCCAGAAGTTGAAGTAGAAATCGAAGCACCCGAATCTGAAGTTGAATTAATGAAGAAGAAGGTTGCTGAAATGGAAGCACAACTTGAGGCTTTAAAAGGTTACAAGAAAGAAGCTGAAGTTAAAATGAATGAAAACATCAAAGAAATGAGCGACAAATTTTCAAAAGCTATTTCTGAACTTACAGATGTAGTTATCGAATTAACAAAAACTCCTTCTGTTGCCCCTACACAACCTAAACAATTCACAAAGCATTTCGAATCTAAAAACGATAAAATTTCTCGTTTTCTTTCTAATTACGCAAAATAAATTTTTAAAAACTTAAAATTTAATAACAATGGCTTTTGATGTATCAGCATTAGCAAACTATACCAAAGAGAATGAA
>Ga0222712_10005701_pt1 | contig 12496 bp, 10 predicted proteins | sample C33_657DmetaG_FD_165043 | JGI IMG/M metagenome (GOLD analysis project Ga0222712, IMG submission 165043) | Estuarine water microbial communities from San Francisco Bay, California, United States - C33_657D | ecosystem: Environmental > Aquatic > Marine > Unclassified | place: USA: California...
TTCTCTATGTAATGTCATGCGTTGAATGCTAAATAACCTTGTTAATTTACAAAATTAGTTATTTTTGAGGACGCAACCACATCTAAATGCTAAAAAAAGCGATTCTGTTCCTCTTCTTGTGTACCCAAATAGCCTTCAGCGGCCTGGGACAGTATATTAAATGGCAAGAAGATAACACTTCTAGTTTTTTACGACTGAATATAAATACCCACGAAATTTCGCGTTACCGTCCTGAGCATGGCTGGAAGTTTATCGATACGTTACATACCATTGATGTTGATTTTTCGGAAATCAATCCGACCTCGGAAGGAATTAAGGAATTTCAAATAAATAAGAGCACTTCTTATTATTTGACAATTCATTGTACCGGGCAGGTTTATGAATTAAATAAGTCTACTTGGACATTAAAACGCTTGGATCAAACTTTTTTCCGTGGCGCTAATTGCAAGAACAGTGTATTTATGCGAGGGGATGATATATTTTCTTTTGGCGGCTACGGGTTTTTTCGAACGACAAATATATTGACCAAATACGATTTTATTGGACGAGAATGGTTATCCATCGGGGTGGATGGCGATGTCCCTGGTTCCATTTTTGATGGATTATCTGGCTATTCGGTTAAAAAAGATCGATTTTATGTGCTGAGTACAGTGACGATAAATGACACGGAGAAGAAGAATGCCTTTAATCGGGATTTTGGTATGTATGAATATGATTTCTTTAATCAAAAATTCACGCGCTTCGGGGAGGTCAAGTTGCAAGCGGTTCGCGATTTTCTGACGACTAAAGCTATGAAACATTACCTATTTACCGGGAGGTATTTTATCATTCCAGATAAACCTAATCAGGATTTTGGCTATGATACGATGCTTTTGATTGATGTGGAGGATGATTTCAAAGTCTATCAATGGACAAATCCACATAGGATTTATTTGAATTCACATGGAGGTGATGAAATTGAAAATTACATGCATGTGAAAGGAGATAGTATTTTGTGGGCGAGCCCAATTGAGCGAAAATTGAATAACGAAATGCAATTCTCCCACTTGCTTTTAAGTCAAGTTTTGCGTGAGTCCTCCTTTATAGGGATGTTGGATGAAAGTCCTTGGTATGAAAAGTTTTCCGTTGTTTTGATTTCACTCATTTCCTTGCTGTTCTTGATGTTAGGTATACAATTCTATCGCAGATACCAACGCAATAAATTGAAGAAATCTATTCGTTTCTTATTAGGTGCAAATGAGCGGCTGTTTCTGGACTTTTTGATTTTGAATTACGAGCAAGGCTTTGTGAATGGGCATCAGATTATCGCCTTTTTTGGAAAGCATAAAAGTACGCCAGAGTCACAGCGTCAGTTTAGAGCGAAGTTGATTGAGAATTTTACCAAAACCTTAGGGCTGATTTTTGTCGATGAGGAAATTTTAGATATTCAGTTAGATGAACGTGATCAACGCATGTTTACCTACCGATTGCAGCCGGAGATCTATAAAAAACTGAAGAGTCTTTAGTCCTTAAAGATGATAATAGGATCTGTCTCGACTGTATTGCTTTGATTCAAAGCATTGTCCCTGATGAATATTTTGAACTTCAAAGTGTCGTTTTTTGCTGTGAATTGAGGGCTGTAACCTTTATAAAAAGCATAAACGAATTGCGTAGAATAATCGATGCTTCCCTCGATGGGACCTGATTTCTGATTCGGTTTAAAATTAAAGTTCATTAAACCACCTAAGGCTGGCGTAAAGGTAATGGGGATAAATTTGCCATTCTTTTGTAACAGCACTGCCACCTCGAAATTGCGGAAATCCTTGTATTTCGGATCAGATTTAAGCTGGGCTTCAGTTAGTCCTAAATCTCCTTCTGCATCTTGAAAGTTAATACTCATAATGACCGAATCGATTTTCGTGGTACCCCCGAATCCATCATTGCTGATTTTTGTGATCTTTTGAATCGATTTGAATGAGATGGCAGGCGTAGAGCTAAACGTAGGTTCTTGTACACAAGCACCTAGTCCCATCAATAATACCCCGAATATGCCCACTAATTTTCTCATGGATTGCTTTGAAAATTTCAGCAGTAAAGTTAATGATTTGCGTTAATTTTGCGCTACATCTAGAAAAATCAAATGGGTCAAGCGATCAACGAACAGAGGAGAGAACTTAAAAACCGGGTTCTGCATATGCAGGAGGCGGATTTTGATGCTTTGGCTTTGGATGTTTTTCGTTTTCAGGCTGAAAATAACCCGCTTTATCAGCAATACATTCAGCTTTCTGGTGTATCCCCTGAAAAAATCACACATTGGGCAGAGGTGCCTTTTTTGCCCATTGAATTATTTAAAAATCACCAGGTATTAACGGGTTCTGAGCCGGTTTTATTCTCTTTTGAAAGTTCAGGAACAACCGGTCAAATCCCTTCGAAACACCCTGTTTGCGATCCCGGATTTTACCAGAAGATTTCAAAGATTGCCTTCGAGCGGGAATACGGCCCGCTGAGTGATTACCATATTTTCGCATTGCTCCCTTCTTATTTAGAGCGTTCGACTTCTTCTCTGGTCTTCATGATGGATCATTTCATCCAGGAATCTAAGTCGGATTTATCGGGTTTTTATCTGAATCAATACGATGCTCTTGTAGAGGCTTTGCGTCAAGCTTTGGCCACTGACAAAAGGGTTTGGCTGATGGGCGTCACCTTTGGTTTATTGGATTTAGTCGATTCTGGAATTGATTTATCCTTTCTGAAGGAGCACAAAGATCAATTAATCGTGATGGAAACGGGTGGGATGAAAGGCCGTCGCGAAGAGTGGATTCGGGACAAGGTGCATGCGTATCTGCAAGAAAAAATGGGGCTTGATTCGATCGCCTCAGAATACGGAATGACCGAATTGTTTTCTCAAGGCTATGCGAAATCGCAGGGAATATTTACGCCGGCCTATACGATGCGCGTTTGTTTGCGGGAGGTGAGTGATCCCTTTGCACAAGTTACTCAGCCACATAAAACAGGAGGGATCAAAATCGCTGATTTAGGCAATATTGACTCCTGTGCGTTTATTGAAACACGGGATTTAGGTTCGCTGGAGGAAGATGGGGTGCGCTTTAAAGTCTTAGGCCGTTTCGATAATTCTGAAATGCGCGGTTGCAGCCTGATGGTTTCAGGGATGGGGAACTAACCAGGACGATCCGTCCTCATAAAATTCATTTTTCCAAATAGGTACTTCTTGTTTCAAAGTATCAATTAACCATTCGCAGGCTTTGAAAGCTTCGGCACGGTGTACCGAAGTAACACCAATTAACACAGCTATGTCTCCGATTTCCAAAGGTCCGGTTCTATGAACGAGTGCGATGCGCTCCACAGGCCATTTCGAAGCAGCCTGCTTACACAATAATTCAATTTGTTTCAAAGCCATGGGGGGGTAAGCCTCCATCGTCAACGCTTTTACTTCTTTTCCCTGATTCTTATTTCTAATCGTTCCGATAAAAAGACAAATGCCGCCAGCCACCGGATCTTGTAGGAAGCGGTAATAAGGGTCGATTGAAATCGCCTCGGCGGATAAGTCTATTTTATGAATCATTTTCTGCCGTAGGTCAAATAGCTGTATTGGTAGGCATTTTTCTCATCCGTCACCCCGCGCTCTTTTTCTATTACTTCCCATTCTGATGTAGGGATTTCTGGGAAAAAGGCGTCGCCCTCGAAAATATCATGTAATTGCGTCACTAAAATTTGGTCCGCTACCGCTAGAGATAGGGCATAAATTTCTGCTCCTCCTACGATAAAAATATCTTCGCGGCTTAGCGACTTTGCCTTCAAAATAGCTTCTTCGATGGAGGCGGTGCAAATGACGCCTTCGATTTGTAAGCCAGGCGTACGTGAAATAACAATGGTGGTGCGATTAGGAAGTGGCTTACCGATGGAATCGTAGGTTTTCCGTCCCATGATGATCACGTGACCCGTGGTTAAGGCCTTGAATCTTTTCAGATCTGCTGGCAAATGCCAAATCAGTTCATTGTTTTTTCCAATGACCCTATTTTCATCAAAAGCTACGAGTATTTTTATCACGATTTCTACAATTTGTTGTCAAAAATAAGGGAAATTTTGGGTTCTGCCTCACCTAAGCAAAAGTCTCTTTTTTATTTTGGAAATCGACCCTAAAACGCTAACTTTGCACAATTTTGGAGCTTAACCAAGCAACCCAAAAAAGACATATCCATTCAGAATTTAATTTATACCCCCTGTGCCTAAAGATTCCTCGATTAAATCCGTCCTGATTATTGGTTCTGGTCCCATTGTGATCGGTCAAGCTTGTGAATTTGATTATTCCGGTTCCCAAGCCGCTCGTTCCTTACGGGAAGAAGGTATTGAGGTGATTTTGATTAATTCAAATCCGGCGACGATTATGACGGATCCAATGAATGCGGATCACGTATACTTGAAGCCATTAGAAAAAGCGTCGATCATCCATATTTTGGAAAATCACCAAGTGGATGCCGTTTTACCTACCATGGGAGGTCAAACAGCCTTGAACTTAGCGATTGATTGTGACGCGGCAGGTATTTGGGAAAAATATGGTGTGCGTATCATCGGTGTGGATATTAAAGCGATTGAAACGACAGAGGATCGCGAGAAATTCCGTCTGAAGATGATCGAAATTGGAGTAGGCGTTTGTAAAGGACGTACTGCTCGTTCCTTCCTGGAAGGAAAAGAAATTGCACAAGAAACAGGATTTCCTTTAGTAATTCGTCCTTCGTTCACTTTAGGAGGAACGGGTGGAGGTTTTGTGCACGATCCAAAAGAATTTGATGCGGCCTTGAACAAAGGTTTACACGCATCTCCTACCCACGAGGTGTTAGTCGAGCAATCCATCATGGGTTGGCAAGAATACGAATTGGAATTATTGCGCGATAATTTAGGGAACGTGATCATCATCTGTTCGATCGAAAACTTCGATCCGATGGGTATTCACACGGGAGATTCGATCACGGTAGCGCCAGCGATGACGCTTCCAGATACGATTTACCAACGTATGCGTGACATGGCGATCAAGATGATGAATGCCATCGGTCAGTTTGCGGGTGGATGTAACGTTCAGTTCTCCTTGAATCCAGAAACGGATGAAATTATTGCGATTGAAATTAACCCAAGGGTATCTCGCTCTTCGGCTTTGGCCTCTAAAGCAACCGGATATCCGATAGCGAAGATCGCTGCGAAAATGGCGATCGGTTATAATTTAGATGAACTAACGAATGCGATCACGGGAACGACGTCTGCTTATTTCGAGCCAGCATTAGACTACGTGATTGTGAAGGTGCCGCGTTGGAATTTTGATAAGTTCAAAGGCGCAGATCGTACCTTAGGATTACAGATGAAATCGGTGGGTGAAACCATGGGTATCGGCCGTAATTTCCAAGAAGCCTTACAAAAAGCGTGTCAATCTCTAGAGATCAAGCGTAATGGTATGGGTGCGGATGGCAAGGAATTGCGCGATCAAGAGGCGATTATGCACTCTTTAGCCAATCCATCTTGGAACCGTTTGTTCCATATCTACGATGCCTTTAAAATGGGTATTTCGTTCAAAACGATCCAACAATTAACAAAGATCAACAAATGGTTCTTGAACCAAATTGAAGATCTAGTACGCGTGGAGAAGGAAATGGAGAAATACACGATCCAAAATATTCCCACCATTCTGTTAGAAGAAGCGAAGCACAAAGGTTTCGCAGATCGTCAAATCGCTCACACGCTACGTTGCCTGGAGTCAGAAGTGTATGACAAGCGTAACGCGGTAGGCATCAAGCGTATCTACAAATGTGTGGATACCTGTGCGGCGGAATTCGAAGCGAAGACACCCTATTACTACTCGACTTTTGGTCAAGAAGGTGCATCAGCCGTTCTAGATAACGAATCAGTTTCATCGACTCGTAAAAAAGTGGTTGTTTTAGGTTCTGGTCCAAACCGCATCGGTCAAGGTATTGAGTTCGATTATTCTTGCGTTCACGGCGTTTTAGCGGCGAAAGAAGCAGGTTACGAAACGATCATGATTAACTCGAATCCGGAGACCGTTTCAACGGACTTCGATATCGCAGATAAATTATACTTCGAACCCGTATTCTGGGAGCACGTGTATGACATCATTCAACACGAAAAACCAGAAGGCGTTATCGTTCAATTAGGTGGCCAAACAGCCCTTAAATTAGCCGAAAAATTATCGAAATACGGCATCAAAATTCTAGGTACGTCGTTTGAAGCCTTAGATTTAGCAGAAGATCGTGGTGCCTTCTCCAGCTTGTTGAAAGACCTAGATATTCCATATCCGAAGTTTGGGGTATGTGAAGATGCAGACAATGCGGTAGGTTTAGGACGCGAATTAGGTTATCCTTTATTAGTTCGTCCTTCTTACGTTTTAGGTGGTCAATCGATGAAAATCGTGATCAACGAGCAAGAATTAGAGCAACACGTGGTGGATATCTTACGCGATATCCCAGGTAATAAAATCTTACTAGATCACTTCTTGGAGAACGCAATCGAAGCAGAAGCAGATGCGATTTGCGATGGCGAAGACGTGTACATCATCGGTGTAATGGAGCACATTGAGCCAGCTGGTATTCACTCCGGTGACTCTCATTCGGTCTTGCCTCCTTTCGATTTATCGGAGAAGGTGATCAAGCAAATCGAAGATCATACGCGTAAAATTGCAGTGGCTTTGAAGACCAAAGGTCTATTGAACATCCAGTTCGCCGTGAAAGACGAAGTGGTATACATCATCGAAGCGAATCCGCGTGCCTCTCGTACCGTTCCATTCATTTGCAAGGCTTACCAAGAGCCTTACGTGAATTACGCGACGAAGGTGATGTTAGGAGATAAGAAAGTGAAGGACTTCAACTTCAAGCCAGTGAAGAAAGGGTATGCGATTAAAATCCCGGTATTCTCCTTCTCTAAATTCCCGAATGTAAATATGGAATTAGGGCCAGAAATGAAGTCGACAGGTGAGGCAATCTATTTTATCGATGATTTGAAAGATGATTTCTTCCGCAAAGTATACGGTGAAAGAAACTTATATTTAAGTAGATAAGATGTTAAAACTTATTGCCCTCGGTTTAGTTTTATACTATGTGGTCATTCCACTGCTTCGTTTTTTAATGAAGGGATATGTGATCACGCAGGTGCATAAAAAGATGTCAGAGCAGGAAATTCGCTCGAAGCAAAACGCATCTAAGGCCCGCAAAGAGGGTACAATTGATGTGGATTACGTTCCGCCTAAGCCTAAAGCGAAGACAGATGATATCGGGGGAGATTATGTCCCCTACGAAGAAATTAAGGAGTAACTGTATGAGAGGAATCGTTATTTACTGCTTTATCGTGTTTAGTCTGCTATTGAAAGATGGAATTTCATTAGCGATTAATACATTGCGCGAGCAGGAAAAAATGACAATTTCTTATGATATGTCTCTAGAGGATTCGCTTGAAGAGGATGGATCTGAAGATTTTTTTACGGCAACTCTGCCGGATGTGATTACATCCATTTTAGTTAATTACTCAGTTCAAGAGATGCTTGATCAATACAAGGCATCTTCATTACAAGTTCAATTAGAACAAGTAAGTCCCCCTCCCCGCATGGCGTAATACGCGTGCCTTTTGAAACAAAATCATAAATCTTTCTTGTCATAATACCCATACGGGTATTGAATACGTGAATCATGCAAACATTCGCCCAAACGGTCTTGTTTGTCTGCTGGGTATTTATAGGCTATCCTCAAGTGAAGCACTATAAAAATCAGATAAACAAAGCATTAACAGAAAAAGTAAACCTAGAAATAAAGGTGGAGGTTAAAAAGAAGAACCCCGCTGCTCGAACCCCAAAGTACCAGCAAATGAATCCTACTATTCAATTTGCAGACACTTCTAAATCGAAAAAAAATAACGCCTCTTATAAACAACACGGAGGTAAATTAAACTAAGTAGATATGAAAAAAATACTATTCGGCCTTTTACTTTTAAGCGCCTGCACCACAAAAAAAGAGGAGGCAGAAGAAATGCAGACTCTCGAAGTGTCTTCTCCCATTTCAATAGATACCACCATCCAGCAGGAATTTGTAGCGGATATTCATGCCGTTCAAAATGTGGAGATCCGTGCCCGAGTGAAGGGGTACCTAGATCGCATTTTAGTCGATGAAGGAAAACAGGTCAGTAGAGGCCAAATCATGTTTACCATCAATAGCCAAGAATATGTGGCTGATTTAGCCCGCGCGAAAGCAGTTTTAAGCCAGGCATCGGCGGAATTGAAAGCAGAGGAATTGACCTTAGTGAATACCCGCTTGCTAGTGGATAAAAATGTCATTTCGAAGAATCAATTAGCCATTTCGTTAGCGAAAGTAGATGGACTAAGGGCGAAAAGGGAAGAAGCTTTGGCCCATGTTAGAGCCGCTGAATTAAAGGTGGAACATTCGAATATTCGCGCGCCATTTGATGGAATTGTGGATCGATTGCCATTTAAGCGTGGTTCTTTGGTGGACGAGGGAACCTTGTTGACAACGTTATCTGATAACCACAATGTCTATGCCTACTTCAATGTGTCAGAGCAGGAATATCTAGCCTTTAGTGCAAAAGAAGGGGTGAATAAATCTGCAGCTGTGGACTTAGTGTTAGCGAATGGCGAAACGTATCCAGAGAAGGGTGTCGTAGAGACGATTGAAGGGGAATTTGATAAAAATACGGGAAACATTGCTTTCCGTGCTCGCTTTGCAAATCCGGCTAAATTATTGCGACATGGGGCTTCCGGTAAGGTGCAATTGCCAAAAAAGGTAAGTGGTTACTGGGCTATTCCGCAGAAATCTGTCTTTGAGATTCAAGAGAAAAGTTATGTTTTTGTGAAGACTCCTTCCGGCGAAGTGAAGATGAAGAACATTGCGCCGGACTTGAGAATTCCGCATTTCTATTTGGTAAAAAATGGATTCTCTACCCAAGACACGGTGCTTGTGGAAGGTATTCAATTAGTGAAGCAAGGCCAAAAAATCAAATCGACCTTCAAGCCAATGCGTCAATTATTTGCGGACTTTAAAACACAATAAGATGGTACAACAATTCATCACTCGACCGGTATTGTCGATCGTTGTATCGATCTTTATCGTGATTTTAGGGGTCATTGCGATGAAGCAATTGCCCATTACCCAATTCCCAGATATCGTACCTCCCGCGGTTACAGTCACCACTAAATATACAGGGGCGAATGCGGAGGTGTGTGCAAAGGCCGTGGTTACACCTTTAGAGCGTGCCATCAATGGTGTGGCAGGGATGACATATATGACCTCTGTTTCAGGAAACGACGGGACGAGTATTATTCAGGTGTATTTCGAAGTAGGGACGGACCCGGATGTAGCAGCAGTTAATGTGCAGACCCGTGTGCAAACGGTTTTGGACGAATTACCAGAGGAGGTAATCAAGGCTGGTGTGATTACGGAGAAAGAGGTGAATAGTATGCTCTTGTATGTAAACCTACTTAGTGAGGACAAGGACATCGATGAGAAGTTCATTTACAACTTTGCGGATATCAACGTCCTGCCTGAACTGAAGCGTATCGACGGTGTGGGTTTTGCGGATATTATGGGCCAAAGAGAGTATGCGATGCGTATTTGGTTACACCCAGATCGCCTGTTTGCCTATAAATTATCTGCTGAAGATGTCATTCAAGCATTGCGAAATCAAAACGTGGAGGCAGCTCCGGGTAAAATCGGAGAGAGTTCGGGTAAACATCCACAGGCATTACAATACGTGATGCGCTACACGGGTAAGTTTACGCAGGTGGCTGAGTATGAAAATCTAGTCATCAAGGCGACGGAGACGGGTCAGATTTTGCGCTTGAAAGATGTAGCCGATGTGGAGTTTGGGTCGCTTGATTATGATGTTCTTTCGAAAGAAAATGGACGTCCGTCTGCGGCGATTTTATTGAAACAACGTCCGGGTTCGAACGCCGCGGAGGTAATTGAAAATGTGAAGAAGCGCTTAGCGGAATTGAAAACGAGCACTTTTCCGCCGGGGATGGGCTTCACGATTTCATATGACGTATCCCGTTTCTTGGATGCTTCCATTCACGAGGTAATTAAGACCTTATTAGAGGCCTTTATTTTAGTGGCGCTCGTCGTGTTTATTTTCTTGCAAGACTGGCGGGCGACTTTGGTGCCTATTATCGCGGTGCCGGTTTCTCTCGTGGGAACATTTACATTCATGCTCGCTTTTGGGTTCTCGATTAACTTGTTGACCCTTTTCTCCTTGGTATTAGCCATCGGTATTGTGGTTGATAACGCGATTGTCGTCGTGGAGGCGGTCCATGCCAAAATGGAGGAAAAAGATATGCCCGTCCTAGCCGCCACCCAAGAAGCGATGCACGAAATTTCTGGCGCCATCTTGGCGATCACCTTAGTGATGGGTGCGGTATTCGTGCCAGTGGCCTTCCTATCAGGACCGATCGGCGTGTTTTTCCGACAATTCTCAGTTACGATGGCGATTTCCATCGCCTTGTCTGGTTTAACCGCTCTAACGCTTACACCGGCACTTTGTGTCTTGCTCTTGAAGAAGCCGGAACACCATCAAAAGGGCTGGTTAGGTAAATTCTTCCATGCCTTTAACCAGCGCTATGAGGCGATTGCGCAGAAATACCTGGTTTGGGTGGGAGCTTTGATTAGTAAGCGTATACTGATGTGGCTGATTTTAGTGGGTTCTGTTGTTGGAACGGTAGTCTTATCTGGGATTGTGCCGAGTGGATTTATTCCTTCTGAGGATCAGGGTACCTTGTATGTGAATGCGACGACGCCAGCAGGAGCGACATTAGAGCGAACGGAGAGCGTTATGGACCAGGTATTTAAATCCATTCAAGGGGTAGAGGCTATCGAGTCCTTCTCCACCCTGGCAGGCTTTAGTTTATTAACAGATGGCTCTGGAGCCTCTTACGGAACGGGGATTATTACCTTGAAACCTTGGGAGGAACGGAAAGAAACCGTGGACGAATTAACGGAGATCATCAGGGAAAAGACGAAAGGAATTAAAGAGGCGAGTATTCAATTCTTCCCGCCACCAGCGGTTCCGGGTTTTGGTAATGCGTCTGGTTTTGAATTCCGGATTCAGGACCGAAGTGGATCAGGTGATTTGCAGAAGTTAGCTGCCGTATCGAATGACTTCGCGAAGAAGTTGAATGAGACGCCTGAAATTCAAAATACCTTCTCGAGTTTTGACCCTTCTTTTCCTCAGTACATGCTGGAAGTGGATCAAGAAGCAGCAGCTCAGAAAGGGGTGAATGTCCTTCCAGCGATGGATAATTTACAAACCTTGTTAGGTAGTTTTTATGCGACGAATTTCATTCGTTTTGGCCAAATGTACAAGGTTATGGTCCAGGTCGATCCACGCTACCGGGCTCATCCGGATGATGTATTGAAGTTTTATGCGAAAAACAAGGAGGGGGAAATGGTGCCTTATTCTTCTTTCGTGAGGATGAAACGTGTGTATGGGCCGGAGCAGTTTACCCGCTACAACATGTTTACGTCGGCGATGGTGAATGGCGAACCTGCGCCGGGCTTCAGTTCGGGTGCCGTTTTGGATATTATTCGGGCACAAGCTGCTAAGAGTTTGCCGCGGGGATATACGCTGGAATGGTCTGGGATGACGCGGGAGGAAGATTTAGCGGGAAATCAGGCGATTTTCATTTTCGCCATCTGTCTGCTCTTTGTGTATCTCTTACTGGCGGCGCAATATGAATCCTTCTTATTGCCGTTCCCTGTACTTCTTTTCTTACCGATGGGGGCGATGGGGACCTACGCATTCTTGTACCTATTCGGATTGCAAAACAACATTTATGCGCAAGTTGCGCTGGTGATGCTGATTGGTTTATTAGGGAAGAATGCGATTTTGATTGTGGAGTTTGCGATTGCCAAACAAAAGGAGGGAGCCTCCATCATCGAAGCCGCAAAAGAAGGGGCATTCTCTCGTTTACGCCCTATTTTGATGACTTCCTTTGCTTTCGTGGCAGGTTTGATTCCCCTAATGGTGGCTTCTGGGGCCGGTGCCATTGGAAACCGAACCATCGGTACCGCCTCAGCGGGGGGGATGATTTTAGGGACAGTCGGAGGTTTATTAGTAATTCCGGGATTGTATGTGGTTTTCGCCACGCTCTCGGCTAAATGGTCAAAAAATGAAAAATAGTTTATATGCCATATGTCTAGCAGTAGTGCTAGGTTCCTGCACCTCAGGTCTACTGAAAGAGCAGTACAAATTACAAGCTGAGTTAGGTACGTATCGCGATCCGGAAGAGGAAAAGTCGGTGGCGGATGTACAGGAATGTTGGAAGCGAGATACCTTGTTAGTGCAGTTGATTGATTCGGTATTAGTTCGCAGCAATGATATTAAGATCGGATTTCTGCAGTTAGCCATGGCAAAGGCGGATTTTGGCTACCAACGAAGTCTGCTTAAACCGACCGTCAATGGAATTGTTCAGCCTAGTATACGTCGATTTGGAAAGTATACG
>Ga0222712_10005705_pt1 | contig 12495 bp, 10 predicted proteins | sample C33_657DmetaG_FD_165043 | JGI IMG/M metagenome (GOLD analysis project Ga0222712, IMG submission 165043) | Estuarine water microbial communities from San Francisco Bay, California, United States - C33_657D | ecosystem: Environmental > Aquatic > Marine > Unclassified | place: USA: California...
ACCCAGCGGAGCTCGGCCCGCTCGGCCGCCAACCGCTGGGCGTCCAGGCGCGCCGCGGCGGCCGGATCGGCCGGCGCCGGTCCGGCGGGCATCGGCGCCTTGAGGGCGGAGAAGGCGCCGAAGACCGCCCGGAGGTTCCAGTCGCGGATGCGCTCAAGGTCCCGGATCGGGTGCAGGTCGTATCCGGATTCCCAGAACCACTCGCCCTTGTAGAAGGGCCGGTCGCCGTCCGCGCCCCTGCTCTTGGGCAGCCCGGGGAAGTCGCCCCGCTCGAGCTCGAGCGCCCAGGGCGTGGGCTGCCAGGCCGCGGGGCCGTCGGCCAGGGTGTAGTACCACATGTTGGACATGCCCATGCGCCCGGCGGGCGTCATCACGTGGTCCGCTCCCGCGGACACCCCCAGCGTGCCGTGGCCGGTGCAGTCGGCGAAGAGGCGGCCCCGGATCTCCCGCTCGCGCCCGGTTCGCACCTGCAGCAGCTTGACCGAGCGGATGCGGGGCCCGTCCTTGGTCACGCCCATCGCATAATGGCCGAGGAGGAGGGTCAGGTTGGGCTCGGCCTTGCAGACCGCCTCCTTGAGCGCGTCGCCGAAGGCGGCGGCGGGAGCCGGCGAGTCCTGGGCGCGGTCGGAGAACTCCTCGACGATCTCCCCGAGCCGGGGGTACTTGCCCCGAAGCGTCCCGCCCATCGCCCAGACCGCGATCTCCGAGCTGCCGTTGCCGCCCAGCACCTCGCGGTCCTGGATCAGGGCGACCTTCAGCGACTGCCGGGCGGCGGAGATGGCGGTGCCGAGTCCGGCGTAGCCGCCGCCGACCACGACGAGGTCGAATTCGCCGAGGTCCTCGGCCTTGTCGGAGGGATTGTTGCGGCGCCGTCGCTCCTCCGCGAGCTTGGCCGGCTCGTCGGGCGGGAGGTAGGAGGGGTCGGAGCTGAGGACGATGGCGTCGCAGCGGCCGTTGAAGCCCGTGAGGTCGCGCAGCGCGAGGCGGGCGGGCCCGGCGGGCAGGTCGACCTCGCCCGCGGGTTGCCAGCGCCAGTCGGCCCCGTTGGTGCCGAGGATGGCGCCGGTGGGCTTGCCGTTGACGTGCAGCTCGAAGCGGCCCGGGTTGCCGGCGGCTCCCCAGGGAGCCACCCAGTCCCGGGTGCGAACCCAGGCCCGGAAGCGTCCGGCCTTGGCGATCTGGACGCTGCCGCTCGCGTCGGCCACGGGTTTGCCCAGGCCATGGGCCATGAGGTAGGGGGACCCGACGGAGAGGGTGGGTTGGGTGTCGGTGAACCAGCCGCCGCGGTCGGCCAGCGCCTCGGCCTCGACCCAGGCGGTCTCGGCGTGGGCGCAGGCCGAGAGGGCGAGCAGGAGGGACAGGGCGGGGAGGCGGTGTCGCATGGCGTTTTGACAGGCAGACCCGATTGTCGTTCCGCCCGCTTCGTCCCTTGACTTCCTTGCCTGACTCCCGAAGGGTGGGGGTCTCCGCTATCGGGCTGTAGCGCAGTCTGGCTAGCGCACTTGCTTAGGGTGCAAGGGGTCGTGGGTTCAAATCCCCCCAGCCCGACCAGCGGAGGCCCCCGGGAAGTTCCCCTTGGAACCGCCCCGGGGATGCCTTAGGGGATGTTTTCCCATGCGATGCCTGCTGGCCGCCCTCCTGTTCCTCGGGTCCTCCCTCGGCGCCGACCTTCCCCGTTTCGGCGACGAGTCCGTCAACCGGTTCGTGGTCGAGGCCGACGCCGCGGCGCGGCGCGCCGCGCCCCTGACGCCGGAATTCTGGTCCTGGGTCGACCGCCATCCCGAGGTCCGCGCGGGTCTGCTCTTCGCGCGCCATCCCATGCCGGCCGTTCACGCGGCCAACCTCGACCTGCTCCGTCGTTCCGTGACCCCGCAGCAGGCGGATCGCTACGCCCACCTTTTGCTCGCGGTCGCAGTCAACGGCGACCAGCCGCTCCGCGCCGAGGCCGAGCAGGCGCCCGCCAGCTGGCCCGAGCCGGTGACCAGGGTGGCGGCGTGGATGCGCGCCTCGGGCACGAGCTATCTCCAGGCGATGGGGGACGCCGCCGCCGCGCTCGGCGCCGCGGGTGTCCCCGCCGCCGAGGCCGCGAGGGATCGGGGATTCTGGACGAAGGTGGCCCATGCCTCGGGCGCTTACCCGCCGCGGCTGGCGGCGTCGGTGCCCGCGCACATCCGCTGGTTGGTCGACCGCCTCGATGCGCCCGCGCCCGAGGGCGGCAAGCAGCCCTGGCCGGCCTTCCCGATGGCCAAGGCTCCCTGGCCCCTGCTGACCTGGTTCCGCGACGTGCCCCCGGAGCGTGAGCGCGACTGGGTCTGGGACTATTACTGGGGCAAGCTGCCCGGCCAATCCAAGTCGGGCATCATCGGTTACGGGCGCTACTCCTGGGACTACGACCGGGTCCCGGCGGTGAAGCACAAGGCGAGCGCCTGGCATCCCTCCTCGCTGCCTCGCATCTGGGAGGACGGCGGGGTGTGCGGCCGCCTCTCCACCATGGGCGACACCTTCCGCCGCACGCTCGGGATTCCCGCGCGCGGGGCGGGGCAGCCCGGGCACCGCGCCTTCGTCAGCTATGGCTGGGATGCCAAGCGGGGCCTCTGGACCTTCGGGGTCGGCCAGAGCATCGCCGGCATCGAGGTGACGACCAGCTCGCCCGAGCTCGCCCAGCCCGCCGAGTTTCTCCGCAACGGAGCGGTCAATTGCCAGGCGCTGGTCGGCGCGATGAACCTCGGGCTGGAGCGCTGGACCCGGGCCCGCATCCTGGCTTGGCACGCGCAGGAGCTGCCCGTCGCGGCAAGGGACCGCGCGCGGCGCGACGCCCTTGCCCTGAATCCCTACGACCTCGGCCTGTGGCGCCAGTCGGCCGAGGCCGCCCCGGACGTCCCGGCCCTCGCCCGGGTGCTGGCCGAGATGGACGCCCTGCTGGTCAATCCCAACGGCCGGCTCGAGGAGGCCGAGCGCCTCTCCGCCTCGACCGATTTCGCGACGCTCGGCGGCGGCGACCCCAAGGCCCGCTCCGATGTCGGCAACTCGGTCGCCCGCGTGGCCGGCGACGCGCTCCTGCGCCAAGGCGTCGAACGCCTGCTCGCCGCCGGGGGCTCGCGGGCGGAATTGCGCTCGATGGTCCGGGCGGAGATTGGCCGCCGTGCCGCCCTCGGGCTGCCCCACGGCTCCCTGGTGACCGTCCAGCTGCTCACCCGGCTCGACCTCCTTGCCGACGGCGCGGCGCCCGTGCTCGCCTCGGTCGAGTCGGGCGTTCGCGCGGCCGACGCGCTCAAGGGCAAGGCCCGCGAGCGCGCGCTTTCCGACCTCGCCCTGCGCCTCGCCGTCCTGCGCGAGGCGGACCCCGCCCAGGTGGAGGCGTGGTCCTCCCGCATCATCGCCTCCCTCGCCGGCCCGTCGCGCTGGACCTTGGACAAGGACGGCAAGCCGGTCCCGGACAAGCTGCTCGCCGACCTGCACGGCCTGCGCGCGCATGCCCTGCGCAAGCTCGGTCCCCCCGCGAAAGGCAAGATCGCCTTGGCCCTGGCCCAGTTCGAGGAGGGCAGGCCCCGGCCGGCCGCGGTGCCCGCCTCCCCGTCGCGCTGACCCAGCCTCAGCTTTCCCGCCGGCGGAACGCGCCCCAGAGGGTTTGCCGGGCGGGGGCCGCCAGGTGCTCCAGGCGCGCGGCCGCGAAGGCGTCGTCGACCTCGCCCGCGGGATGCCCGTCGAGCAGGCGCGCGTCCTCCAGGGCCGCCCGGCCGCGCCGCGCGGCGGCGATCACGGTCAGGTGGGCGAGGATCTGCGCGGCGGCCATCGCGAGGGCGAAGGCGGCGAAGGCGCGCAGCCCGCCGAGGCGACCCGGCGCGAGCAGGATGAGGAGGAGCGCCACGGGCCAGGCGTTGCCCCAGAGCACGCCGAGCCCGTCGAGCCGGGCGAGCCGACCGGCGCCGCGGTCCCTCGCGCGGTGCTGCAGCGCGTGGGCGGCTACCCGGGCGGCGCGGGCCGCCGCGAAGAGCGTGCGGCCGAAGTAGGTGCGGTGCGCCAGCCTGACCGCGGGCAGGTGGGCGGCGTAGCTGTCCCCGAGAAAGTCCAGGGTCTCGTCCACGGGGAGGTCGGGCAGCTCGCCGCGCAGGAGGACGATGCGCGCCGCCTGGTCGCCGTTGACACCCCTGACCAGGAGCCGCGCGCCGCTGCGGCGCTCCAGCCAGCGCAGGCGGGCCCAGGCGAGCCAGGGTAGCATGACCGCGAGGGCGCCCAGCCCGAGCAGGACCACGTCGAGCCTTTGGCGAGGCGTCATGCCTTCGGAAACAAGGCATCCGTCGGCCGGTGGCGAGCCAAACAGCCCGCCTTGCCGGATGCCGCGGCGGCCGGGGTCAGCGTCGGGTTGACCCCGGGGCTTCCGTCGGCGAGCGTGTCCCCGCCATGGACATCGCCGCCGTACGCGAATATCTCCTCGGGCTGCAGGACACGCTCTGCGCCCAGATCGAGGAGGTCGACGGCGCCCAGGTCTTCCGGACCGACAGCTGGGAGCGTCCGGAGGGTGGCGGCGGCCGCACCCGGGTCCTCGCCGGCGGCGCCGTCATCGAGAAGGGCGGGGTGGCCTTCTCCGACGTGCGCGGGACCCGGCTTCCGCCCTCGGCCACCCAGCACCGCCCCGAGCTGGCCGGACGCGCCTGGCGGGCAATGGGTGTGTCGGTGGTCCAGCATCCGATCAATCCCCATTGCCCGACCTCCCACCTGAACGTCCGCTTCTTCTGCACCGAGGGCCCCGACCCGGTCTGGTGGTTCGGCGGGGGCTTCGACCTCACGCCCTTCTACGGCTACGAGGAGGACGCGCGCGACTGGCACGCGGCCGCGCGCGAGGCGACGGGCCCGCTCTACCCGCGCTTCAAGAAATGGTGCGACGAGTATTTCTGGCAAAGGCACCGGCAGGAGCCCCGCGGCATCGGGGGTGTCTTCTTCGACGACTTCAGCGAGGGCGGGTTCGACGCCGCCTTCGCGCTCATGCGCCGCGTGGGCTCCGCCTACGGCCCGTCTCTCTGCCGCATCCTGCGGCGTCGCAAGGACACGCCTTACGGCGCCCGCGAGACGGCTTGGCAGGAGATTCGCCGCGGCCGGTACGTCGAGTTCAACCTGGTCTGGGACCGCGGCACCCTCTTCGGGCTCCAGTCGGGGGGACGCACCGAATCCATCCTGATGTCCCTGCCCCCCCGGGCCCGCTGGGAATACCGCCACGAGCCCGAGCCCGGCACGCCCGAGGCGGCGCTGCTCGACTTCATCCGGCCCCGCGAGTGGGCCTGACGCCCTCCTCCCCGCTTGCCAAGCGGGCCCTCGGCGGGATGCTGGCGCCATGAACTCACGGGAGCGCCTCCTTGCCGCCGTCCGTCGCGAGCCGCATGGCCGCGCGCCGGTCTGGATCATGCGCCAGGCCGGTCGCTACCTGCCCGAGTACCGCGAGCTGAAGTCGAGGCACGACTTCGTCACCCTCGTCCGCACGCCCGACCTGGCGACGGAGGTCACGCTCCAGCCCCTGCGGCGGTTCCCCCTCGACGCCGCGATCCTGTTCAGCGACATCCTCGTCGTGCCCGAGGCGCTGGGCGTGCCCTACCGCTTCCGCGAGTCCGGGGGCATCCAGATGGACCGCGCCCTGGCCACCCCGGCCGACCTCGCCGCGCTTTCCGCCGAGGGCGCGGCCGACCGTCTCGGCTACGTCTACGACACCCTCCGCCTGCTCCGCGCCGAGCTTGGCGCCTCGAAGGCCCTCCTCGGCTTCGCCGGCAGCCCCTGGACGCTCGCCTGCTACCTCGTCGACGGCGGGAGCGCCGAGGGATTCCCGCGCACGCTCGCCCTCGCACGCAACGAGCCTGCCGCCTTCGCCCGCCTGCTCGAGACCCTGGCCGACACCGTCGCCGAGTATCTGCGCCGCCAGCTCGAGGCCGGTGCCGACGCCGTCCAGGTGTTCGACAGCTGGGCGGGGCTCCTCGCGGGCGCGGAGTACGAGGCGCTCTCGCTGCGCTGGACGCGGGCGGTGCTCGACCGGCTTCCCGCGGGCGCCCCTGTCATCCTCTACGCCAAGGGCAAGTCGGCCGAGGCGCGCGCGCTCGCCGGCACGGGCGCCGCCGTGCTCGGGGTCGATTGGGAGCTGCCGCTCTCGCGGGTTCGCGCGCTCGCCGGCCGGCCGGTCTGCCTGCAGGGCAACCTTGATCCGGAGTGGATGACCCGCGACCCGGAGGCCGCCGCCGGGGCGGCGCGCGCGGTGCTGGCGGACAACGCCGGCGATCCCGGGCACATCTTCAACCTCGGCCACGGCATCACCCCCGAGGCGCGCATCGAGACCGTCGCCGCCGTGGTCGCGGCCGTCGTCGGCTCGGGCGATTGACTCCCCCGCCTTTCCCCCTCCCTCCTTCCCCATGCCCAAGCGCGCCGTCGTCCTGCTCAACCTAGGCTCACCCAGGAGCACCTCCGTGGGGGACGTCCGGGTCTACCTCCGCGAGTTCCTCGGCGACGAGCGCGTCATCGACTATCCCGCGGCCTTCCGCTTCGCCCTCCTCGAGGGCATCATCCTCCGCACCCGGCCCCGCAAGACGGCCGAGGCCTACCGGACCGTCTGGACTCCCGAGGGCGCGCCCCTGCTCGTGACCACGGAGAGGCTGCGGGCCAAGCTCGAGGCCGCCTGCGGGCTTCCGGTCGTCACGGGCATGCGCTACGGCGAGCCTTCCTGCGCGCAGGCGGTCGAGCGCCTGGTCGAGCTTGGCGCGGAGGAGGTCTTCGTCCTCCCGCAGTATCCCCACTACGCGATGTCGAGCTACGAGACCGTGGTGGTCAAGTTCCAGGAGGAGCTCCTCCGGCGCGCGCCCGGCATGCGCTGGCAGGTGCTCCAGCCCTATTTCGACGACCCTGCCTACATCGCCGCCTTGGTCGAGTCGGCCCGGCCCTGGCTGGACAAGCCCTTCGACAAGGTCCTGTTCTCCTACCACGGCGTGCCCGAGCGGCACCTTCGCAAGGGCGACGCCTCGAAGGCCCATTGCACCAAGATACCCAACTGCTGCGAGGTGGCCAACCCGAGCCACGCCAACTGCTACCGGCACCAGTGCGTGCGCACGACCGAGCTCTTCCGCCAGGCGGCCGGCCTGCGCAAGGACCAGGTGGAGCTCGCCTTCCAGTCGCGCTTCGGCCCGGAGCAATGGCTCACCCCCTACACCGACAAGCGCCTCGAGGCCCTGCCGGGCGAGGGCGCCAGGCGCCTGCTGGTGATGTGCCCGGCCTTCACCGCCGACTGCCTCGAGACCATCGAGGAGATCAGCGAGGAGGGGAGGGAGGAGTTCATGGAGGCCGGCGGCGAGTCGTTCGAGCAGATACCCTGCCTCAACGACCAGCCCGTCCATGTGCGCTACCTCGCCGAGCGTGTCGCCCGCTGGCAGCCCTCGCACAGGTGACCGTCAGGGGTTTCTCCGACGCCACTCGGGATGCTCCCGGTCCAGCAGCGCCCGCGGGGTCGGCACGTACCACGCGTAGCCGTTGCGGCGCTCGTGCCCGATCTCGGCGAGGGAATCCTTGGGTTTGCCGTCGCGGTCGCAGAAAATGGGCTTCCCGGTCTGGAGGGAGCGGAAACGGGCCCAGAGGGGCGGGGCCCCGGGTCGGGTGACGACCCGGGCGTCGCCGTCGACCCGCTCGATGGCGAGGTTGTCGATCCGGGTTGAGCGAAGCCAGGACACCGCCCCCTCGACGGACTCGCGGATCTCGGGCGAGGGCTTGGGGACGGACATCAGCAGCCGGACCAAGGTCGCCGTGTCGTGGCTGCTCAGCGAGGCCAGCTCGTAGCTGCGGGCCGACGCGGGGGCGAGCGTCTCCCGGTCGTGCTGGGCGCCCCAGGCGGCCGGCTTGCCCCCGATCCGAACCTGGCACCGCAGGATGCAGGCGATTCCCTTCTCGAACGCCGCCCGCGCCTCGCGTCGGCGGGGTTCGCCCACGAAGGCGAAGTCGGGCGAGAAGGCGATGTCGCGGAGCAGCGCCATCACGCTGGCCATGGCGTCGTCGTTGAAGGTGATGTGGCGGTCGTAGCCCTTGCCCGGCGGGTGGGACTGGGGAAAGCCGCCGTTGGGGTATTGCGCGGACAGGATGTGGGCGAGGCCGCGATCGAAGGCGGCGAGCAGGGCGGGGTCGCTCCTCCGGGCGAGCACCTTGCCGAGGAAGCGGAGCTCGGTGGTGGTCGCCGCGTTGTCGAAGGTCGGCCGCGCGACCGCGGTGTCGCCGGGCCGACGCCCCTTGCCGAAGGTGTCGAGGTTCTTGGGCCAGCCGCCGAGCTTGGTCTGGTGGGAAAGGATGTTCGCCGCGACCGCCGCCGCCTCGGGACCCTTGTACCAGTCGTCGGCCCGCCGCATCCAGGAGGGATCGACCTGGGCCGCGGCCGCGGCGACCATACCGGCAAGCGCGAGCGCCGTTCGCAGGTGCATGCCGCCACACTCGGCCGGTTCGTCGCCCAGTCAAGCGTCTCGTCTTGTGCCCGCGGCGCGGCCTTGCTCAACTGACGCATGGTCCCGCCCGCCGAGCTCGTCCTCGCCTCCGCCTCCCCGCGGCGAACCGAGCTGCTCCGGGAGGCCGGCCTCCCGCACCGGGTGGTCGTCGCCGGCGTGACCGAGCGCGAGGATCCCGCCTCCGACCCGCGCGAGATGGTCCTGCACAACGCCCGGCTGAAGGCCCGGTCGGTGGCCGAGCGCGAGCCGGATGCCGTCGTCCTGGGGGCGGACACGACGGTGGCCCTCGGCGACCGGGTCCTGAACAAGCCGGCCGACCTCGCCGAGGCCCGCGCCATGCTCCGCATGCTCTCGGGTCGGGAGCACACCGTGCACACCGGCATCTGCCTGATCCATCGTCCGAGCGGGCTCGACGAGTCGCGCTGCGTGACGGCCCGGGTGGTTTTCCGCAAGCTGACGGAGGACGCGATCGGGCGCTACCTTGGGCTGGTCAACCCGCTCGACAAGGCGGGCGCATATGGGATCCAGCAGGGCAAGGACCTCATCATCGAGAGGCACGACGAGCCCATCTCCGTCATCATGGGGCTCCCCGTGGAGCTCGTCTCGGCCCGCCTGGCCGAGCTCGGGCTCTCGCCCGCGGTGCGGGATTGAGTCCGTCCGCCCGCCGCCCATGACGGAGGCATGCGTCCCGCCGCCTGCCTCCTCCCCCTCCTCCTCCTGCAGGCCCATCCGGCGCTCGCCCAGGTCGCGGGCGATGCCGAGCTTCGCGCGACCGTGCTCGGCCAACCCCTGGTCATCCGGACGACGTCGCGCACGGCCGGCGCCATCGATTCCGTGCGTTGGGCGGGGGTCGAGCACATCGACACCTTCGACCACGGCCGCCAGCTGCAGTCGGCCCTGAACGCCGACGTCGACGGCGTCTTCTATCCCGAGGCCTACAACCCGACCGAGGCGGGCTCGAGCCGCGACCACACCGGCCCGACCTCGTCCAGCCGGCTGGAGCTCCACCAGCTCGACCAAGGGGAGCTCCGGAGCCGCGTCCGGATGGCCTTTTGGCTGGCTCCCGGCGAGACGACCCTCGGCAAGCCCGCGCTCAACACCGCCGTCCTCTCCGACCACGTGCTGTCGAAGCGCGTCCGGGTCGGCTGGAGGGGCATCCCCAACGTCCTTGATTACCGCGTGGCCTTCGCCGTGCCTGGCGACCGTCCCCATCGCCTGCTGCAGTTCGAGGTGCTGACCGGCTACATGCCGCCGGCCTTCTCCCTGCCCCTGGAGTTCCACCCGGCGCAGGGACGCTTGCTGCCGATGGCGCCCCGCACCGGGGAGGGGCCCTTGCCCGTGGTGCTTTCCACGCCCGACGGGGCCCACGCGATGGGCGTGGTCGCGGCCGAGCGCCCGGCGGGAATGCGCGGGCCGGGTTATGGCAGCTTCACCTTCGCGCAGGAGAGGGTGGTGAAGTGGAATTGCGTCTTCCGCCTTGGTTCCGGGCAACCCATCCCTCCGGCCGAGCACGCCTTCCATGTCCTGGTCGTCTTCGGTCCGCGCGCCGAGTGCGAGCGGGCCTTGGCCGGGATCCATGCCCAGCTGCCGGCGCCCGGTCGCTGATTCCGGTTGTCTTGCCGGTCGGGTCGGCAAGCCTGCGCGCATGCAGGCCGCGCCTCACCGAGCGGACGACCCGGGACCCCCGCTGCTCGCGCTGGCCCTGACCGCGGCCCTGCACGCCGGGGCCTTTGCCCTGCTGTCCGTCCCCCTCGAGATCCCCCCGCCCGCGGCGCGCGCGGCGGTCGCCCGCGCCGCCGCCCCCATCCCCGCCGCCAAGCTTCCCCCCTCGCTTCGGCTGGCCGAGCCCTCGCCCGCAGGCAACCGGGAGGAGCCGGTCGCCGCTCCCTTTGTGGCGGCCCGCAACCAGTCCGCGGCCCAGCCCTCGCCGCGCCCCGGCGCGGTCTCCCCCTTGCCGCGCTCGGAGGGCGAGTCGGCCGAATCGCTTCGGCTGGCCCAGGCGGTTCCCCGGCCCCCTGAGCCGGCGGCCGCGCCGCCGTCTCCTCCCTTGCCGGAGGCGGGCACGCCCCGGGTGGCGGCGACCTCGTCCCATCCGCGCAGGTCGAACCCCCTGTTGGCGCCCCCGTCCAAGGCCGCTGGCACCTCGGGTCTGCTCCTGCGCAACCCGGTCGACGTGGGGCGCGCGGGCTCGCTGGCGCTCGACGCGCGTTTCTCCGCCTACGGCGACTACGCCCAGCGCATGCTCGAGGCCGTGCAAGCCAGCTGGTGGGGCATCCTGAGCCGGACCCGCCTGGACGATTTCGCGGCGGGCAGCGTGGTCGTGCGGTTCCGCCTGGCGAGGGACGGCACCGTGCCCGAGGCGGAGATCGTCTCGGCCACCGTCCCCCTCCTCGCCGCGCTGGCGTGCAAGGACGCCGTCCAGCTCCCCGCCCCTTACGACGCCTGGCGCCCCGAGATGGTCGCCTTGCTCGGCGAGGAGGAGACGGTGACCATCACCTTCCATTACCGATGAGCTCGATCCTCGCCGGCGTCCCGTTGCACGAGGGCGTGCGCGTCCTGGCGGAGCATCCCTGCGGCCTGGTCGCGGTCGACAAGCCGGAGGGCGTGCTTGCGCACCCCAACCGGTCCGAGGACAACGCGCGGTCCCTCCTGACCGCCAATTACTCCCTGGAGGAGGAGGCCTACCACGTGCGCGACGGCGCCGGCGGGGTGCGCCGGGTCTGGCTGGCCAACCGCCTCGACGGGCCGACGAGCGGCGTCATCCTGCTGGCGACGAACCTCGCCGCGGCCGACGCGGCCCGGAGGGAGTTCGCGCGCGCCGCCGTGACCAAGCGCTACGTCGCCGTCTGCGCCGGCCGCGGCGCCGTCGCGGGCCAGAGGGGGAGTTGGAACGACCTGCTCGCCAAGCGCGGCGGCGGCGAGGAAGGGGTCCGTTCTGAGCCGGTCCGGCCAGGGTCCGTCCCGCGCGGCCCCGTGGTCCGGGCGCTCACGCTTTTCAAGGTCGGTGCCCTCGCCCCGGGCGGCCTCGGGCTGGCGACCTTCCACCTCGAGCCCAAGACCGGCCGGACCCACCAGCTTCGCGTCCAGTGCGCGCTGCGCGGCTTCCCCATCCTCGGCGACCGGACCTATGGGGATTTCGAGGCGAACCGCGCGCTCGGGGCCGAGCGAGGCTTCCGCCGGCTTTTCCTCCACGCCGAGTCGCTGGAGATGGCCGCGGACCTGGCGGGGGCCAAGGTGCGATTCGTCGCGCATGCCCCGGTCCCGCCGGCCTTCTCCGAGGTGATGGGAGGGGCTTCCGGGGGACCGGGTGACCGCGGCCTGGGCCGGGTGCGCGTCTGATCAGACGAGGTCGCTGTCGACCAGCTCGTGTCGGATGGCGAAGCGCACCAGCGCCGCCGTGTCGTGGATGCCGAGCTTGCGCATGAGGTTGGTGCGGTGGTTCTCCGCCGTCTTCACGCTGACGCCGAGCTTGACCGAGACCTCCTTGCTGCTGTGGCTCTGCGCGACGAGCAGGAGGACCTCGTGCTCGCGCGGGGTCAGGAGCCCGAGCTGGGCGTCGGGGCTGGGTTGGCCGAGGGCCTGGCGGAGCAGGGTGTTGAAGCGGTCGTCGAACCAGGTCCGGCCGGCCAGGACGGCGGCCGCGGCCTGGCGGATGGCGGCGAGGGGCGAGCCCTTGTCGACATAGCCGTGGGCGCCGGATTGGATGATGCCCCTCACGACCTGGAGGTTCTGGAGGGAGGAGAGGACGAGCAGGCGGGTGTCCGGCAGCTCGCGGCGGGCGCGGCGGAGGAACTCCAGCCCGTTGGATCCCGGCAGGCCGATGTCGACCACGGCGAGCCGGGGTTGGTGCCGGCGGGCGAGGGTGAGGGCCTCGGGGACATCGCCCGCCTCGAGGGTGCGGAGCCCGAGCCGCTCGCGGAAGAGCTCGCAGAGCAGCTCGCGGAGGGTGCGGTGGTCCTCGAGGATGAGCACGGTGCCGGGCTCGGCTCGGGGGGTTGCGTTGCGGGGGGTGCGGGGGTTCTTGGGGTTTCTCATGGGTGGG
>Ga0222712_10005706_pt1 | contig 12494 bp, 16 predicted proteins | sample C33_657DmetaG_FD_165043 | JGI IMG/M metagenome (GOLD analysis project Ga0222712, IMG submission 165043) | Estuarine water microbial communities from San Francisco Bay, California, United States - C33_657D | ecosystem: Environmental > Aquatic > Marine > Unclassified | place: USA: California...
ATGCGCGCCACGCGATCGGCCAGAGAGGCCGGCATGTGGCACCCCGGCCAGTCCCTCCGCGGCCTGCGCGTTGTCGAGGCCAGCTATGTTCCACCCGATGTTGCTGTCATGGATGGAGAGCGACGATGATCGACCTCGACGCAATCGAAGCCCGCGCGAACGCGGCAACGCATGGACCGTGGACGTATCACGATGGATGCGGATACGTTGAGGTCCCTCCGTGTGGCGCGATTGAGTTCAAGCCAGGGTGGGAACGCTCGGTGCACTTCCTCGCACGCGTTCATAACAATCACGTTGAAGGCGAAGACGGCCTTGGCTTTGACGGAGCCTTCATTGCCGCGGCTCGTACCGACGTTCCCGCGCTCATCGCCCGCGTGCGAGAGTTGGAGACGCAGTTGCGCATCGAGCGCGAGAACGTCGTCGAACTCGAAGAGCGCCTCGTGCTCTGCCAACGAACCAACGACCGGATGCGCGAGAAGCTCGGCCACAAGCCGCCGCCGTGGGAGACAAAGAAATGAGCGGAGGATTCACCATGACACCCACCATCGTCGACAACGACGCGCGCAACCACAATGCCGCCGGATGCTCCGTGCGCATCACGTTCGAGCCAGGCCACGAGGACGACTATGACCGCCGCTGCTTCGACTGCACGGTGCGTGTCGACAGCGACACGACGGTCACGTTTACGCTGCACTACGCGGCAGCGATGCAGCTCACGAAGGCGCTGCGCGACGCGATGAAGGGAGACAAGGGATGACCCTCGAAGAACTCGGCCGCCGCGCGGTGGCCTGCAAGCATTGGCGGTGGCGTGACGGAAGCAAGCGAGTCCACGCGGAGCACCGATGGGCATGGAGGCTTTGCGGCTGGCGCTGGTTCCCGTGCGATGAGAGATCAAATGCCGTGCATGACAACTGCTTTGCAGAGGCCATCCCCGACCTCTCAGACCCCGCGACGCTCGGCTGCTTGCTCGCGCTGGTGCGGGAGGCGTGGGCAAACGACACCATGCACGCAAGGCCAGGGGGCGACCGCTGGCGCGTGTGGTCCGAAGAGCCCGGAGCATTCGTATTCGGCACCGAAGCCGAAGCCCTCGTCGCCGCACTGGAGGCTGCGCCATGACCCCCGACGAACTCCGCGCCGAGGTGGAGCGGCTGACGCGAGAACTCCAAGTCGAGCGATGCGGCGTGCGCCCGATAGACGAGTTGCTCCAGCGCGTGACGACAGACCGCGACGAACTCCACGTTGCGTGGAAGCGAGAGCGCGAAGAAGTCGAGCGGCTGACGCGCGAGCGTGACAGCGCGCGAGATAGGATCCTAGAGTACACCGATGCTCTCGTGGAGCGCGATGCGGAGATCGCGAGCCTTACCGCCGCCCTCGACGAGCGCGACGTGGAGGCCGAGCGCGTGCGCGAGCAGTACGATGCGCTGGCAAAAGAGCGCGACGAAGCCCGCGACATCGCAAACGCCGCCGTGCGCGAGCTGAACGACGCGAACGCGCGGGCTGCCATGGCGGACCAACGATCCGGCAAGCCCGGAGGGTTCGAGCCGTGACCCCCGTGCGCCTCGTCCACCTGAACGTCGGCGGCCCGACGCACGTCGTCGAGCACGCTGGCAAGACCTGGCGCTTTGAGGAACACGGGCACTTCGGCCCGCTCGTGCTTCGCCGCGACGGTGTGCCGGTCAAGCGCCAGCCGGGCGCGCGCTCGCCATTCTGGGCGGCCTACGCGGCGTGGTGCAAGCAGTGGGCGAAATAAAGCCGGGCGCGTGAATGCCCACGCCCGGCCTCACCCTCAACCATTGAGAGACTGACACCATGGCACCTTCGCTCGTGACCGTCCACCAGGTTCCCGGCTCGCGCACGCTCACGCTCTATTGCGCCCGCTGCGCGGCCTCGAGGGACGTGGGGCTACCAGTGAGGCTTACGGAGCTCGAGCCCGTCCTCGTGGCCTTCGCGGGCCAGCATGAGGCCTGCGCGAAGCGCGAGGAGCCGAGCGGCCCGTTTTGATTGCGCCACGGGCGCAAGGCGCGTAGAAAGAACGAGCCCCCGGCCGCTAGCAACGACCGAGGGCAGAGAAACCGATGCACCGAGAAGAGTACGCGATCCTCGCGGCCTCGTCAACGTGCGCACGCATGGAGTGACCGATGGCCTCGTGGTATCGCAGAGAAATCGCAGACGATGCGCGCTTGCGCATGTTGCTCGAGCTTGGGCAGGTGGAGCTTGCAAAAAGCTACCTCCTCGCCATGGAGCACCGCGTCGGACAGGAAGACGACGAGGCGCAGGCATTGACCGCCGAGGAGCTTGACATGCTTCAACGCCTCGGCCTTTGGCGCAGCCTGGACGATCTCATTACCGGGCAACTCGCCAACCGCGCCAGGGTCAGGCGGTCACGCTCGAAAGCTAACGTTACGAAACGTGACGTAACGTTACCTAACGCTACGTGCCGTGACGTAATGGATATCACAACAGATCAATCTTCTTTTCTTCTTCCTTCGGAAGAAGATCAGAAGAAGTCGCCTTCGGCTCCCTCCAGGCCTGCCAAGGCATCGAGGAAGACACCGTTCCCCGAAGCGTGGAAGCCGAACGCGGCACACCGCGAGAAGGCCACGGGCCTCGGCCTGAACGTCGACACGGAGGCGGAACGATTCCGTCTCTCGGCCGAGGCCAACGCAAGGGTGTACGCGTCGTGGGACGCCGCGTTTCACACCTGGCTTTTGAACGCCAAGATCTTTCAGGCAAGACCGGCAGGCCACGAGCCCCGCCCGCTCGCCGTCGTGAAGCCCGACGCAAACGGTACGTGGCTCGGCATCCCGAAGGGCAAGGCGCACCCATGAGCACGCTGATCCACGTCGAAGCCGAGGCCGCGGCGTGTGTGTTCGTCACGACCTCATCGGCTCGTGCACGCGCCCACGTCCTCGCGGCCATCGACCGGCAGCACTTCGCCCAAGAGCCGTGCGCGGACTTTTGGACGGCCGCCAAGGCCGCCGAGGCCGCGGGCGAGTCCGTGGCGTGGCCGAAGCTCTGCGACGCGCTGCACACGTCGTCGAAGTCGCACCCGCAAAGCAAGTCGTGGAGGGATTGGTTTCTCTCTCTCCGCGACCTTTCGGGGGCGTACCTGCACCGCGGCGACCTTTCGCCCGACGAGCGCGCGGACGAGCTCGTGCACGACCTCGTGAACGCCCACGAGCTCCGTGAGGTCCGCCGCGTGTGCCTCGAGGGCGCCGGCCGCGCCGAGCAACGGGGCGAGCATGGCGCGACGCTCCGCGGTGAGGTGCTCGAGCGCCTCGCGGCCACGACGCCCGCGGCCAAAGGTGCCGCGCTCGTGAAGGCCAACGAAGCCGCGGCGCAGCTCTTCGAGGAGCTCCACGCGCAGAAGGGCGCACCCACGCCGAGCCCGTGGCCGGGCCTCGACTATCACGCGCCCCTGACGCGCGGGAGCCTCACGGTCCTCGCGGCGGCGACCGGCGTAGGCAAGAGCGTCCTCGGCGTGCAGTACGCTCGCGCGTGCAACGCCGCGGGCCTGACGTGCATGTACGTCAGCATGGAGGTTAGCGCGTCTGACATGACGCGGCGTCTGCTCCGGCAAGAGACGGGCGCCTACCAGCACCCGGACCGGCTCTCGCTCGACAAGCAAGCCGCGGCGCACTCGGCACTGGCAAACGCCGCGCGGAAAGTGTTCGCGAAGCCGGTGCGCATCGAGTGGGCCTGCGAGGTGGAGCAGACGACGGACGACGTGGCGATGCGCGCCAAGGCCGCAAAAGCGCGCCTGGACGAAGCCGGCGAGCGGCTCGGCCTCGTCGTGGTGGACTACCTCGGCATCCTGACGGGCACGAGCAACGACAACCGGCAGCGGCGCGAGAAGCACGAGCTCCTCGGCGACTTCGCGCAGCGCCTCAAGGTCCTGGCGCGCACGATTGACGCGCCCGTGCTCGCGCTCGCGCAGCTCAATCGCGAGGCCGAGAAGGCAGGCGCAAGCGCGACGCGCGGCATGATCGGCGACAGTTACGCAATCCTCCGGCACGCCGACAACGTGCTGATCTTCTCGCGGCCGCTACCCGGGAGCCCGACCGAGGGCACGGAGAAGCCGCGCCTTTCCGTGCAGAAAGCCCGCGAGGGCTCTCCCGCATGGTTCACTTTGGAGTGGAACGAAACGCACGAACGATACGAGATGACCAATGATTGACCTGCAAAAGCATCACCTCGACCGCATCGACGCGATGGCCACAGCGCGCAACGTCGACCCCGCGGAGATCCTGACCGAGTGCCTCGTCGAAGTCGGGCCGACGCCCACGGCCGGGCAAATCACCTCGTGGCTCTTCGCGGCCATGCAGGACATGGGCCTCGAGCCTCGGTCGTACTTCCAGGAAAAGCCCGAGGCCGTCGCCGCGTGGGCGAGCATCGAAGCCGGCGAGGAAGACGCGCCCGCGCTGACGGTCGAGCAATTCAAAGCCATCGTGGAGTGCGGCAAGGCTCGCGGCTCGCGGGTGCGCCTCGACTTCGGAGGCGGCAAATGACGGCCCGCGGTCCGGCGTTTTTCCAGACAAAGACGCGCCGCAAGCCGGGCGAGCGGCTGAACGCGTGGGAGTTCGTCGAGCTCCTCGAGGACGGCCCTCGCGCTCCGCTGCGGAGGTGGCTCCTCCGCTGCGCATGCGGCTGGGAGCGCAAGACGTGGGAAAGCGAGATCAAGAGCCTCGGCGGTTCGTGCACCGGATGCGCGAACGCAGCGAGGCGAGCGAAGGCAAAGGAGGCAAAGCATGACCAAGCGTGAAGTCGAGGTTCACGTCCCGGCGTATGCCGTCGACGTTCCAGGGGGCTACCCGCTCCACGTCCTCGAGAACACCGGGTGGGATCTGACGGCGCACATTTACGTGCCCGCGATGCCGAGCCCGCGCCCAAGGGTGACGAGCCGCGGGACGTTCATGCCGCACGATTACCGGCAGCACTGCGACCGGCTGGCGTGCTCGCTGGCCTACGCGCGCGGCGTCCTCGAGAGCCACGGGCGGGAGTGGAACTCGAACGCGCCGATGCGCCTTGACCTGGCGTTTTGGGCGCCGAAGCAAACCGGCGACCTGGACAACCTGGCGAAGACCGTCATGGACGCCGGCCAGCTCCACCGCGGCGAAAAGCCGGGCGCGGAGCTTTGGACCAACGACCGGCAGATCCGTTCTCTCGTGGTCGACTGGATCCCGACCGACGAACCCGAATGGCACCAGCTTGTCGTGCGCGTCCGAGCCCTGACCGATAACCAGGCCCGCGCTGGCGCGGAACCGGGGCAAGGCGGGGCGATTGAACGTCCGGGCAACCCGAGTGGCTTGGACGGACCAAAGTCCGTCAGAAGGCCCGTCAAGGCGCAGCAAAAGGCAAAGACGAAGAAAGGCAGTAAATCATGAGGAAAATCGAAGTACCGGTGAACGCGCGCGAGGTTGGCGTTGGCGATATGTTTTATGTGACGGTCGGCACGACCGGACCCCAAGGCGGCGACAGTGGCCATGGTGGTCGCACGGTTTTGAAGATCGACGCCGGCACCTCGTGCGACTTCCGTTTGCGACTTGGAAACGATGACGAATGGGTGAGCGCGGACGGAATTTCGCTACTTGTCGGCGGTGATTTCGAAATGGAGGCGTTTTTGGAAGCGTTGCGCTTTGCCGTGCGAGAACTTGAACGCAAGAAGCCGCACCTAACCATGGTGGTTGAATGAAAGCGGCCAGCAAAAAGGCTAGCGTCCAACGTGGCCGCCCGGTAGGTTGATGGGGCCACTAGAACCGCAGTGGTAGAACGCTCCGGGGTGCCGCATCCTCCCCGGGGCGTTCGTTTTGGGGGCATCATGCAAGCAACGACGAGAACGGAAACCCGCAACGCGGTGGCGTGTCCAGAGTGCGCGGCGAAAGCCGGCGAGCCATGCAAGCGCGCAGCAAGGGCAGACGGGCGGCAAAGAGCGCGGGCCTCGTGCCACCGAGAGCGATGGTCCCTCGCGCGCGCACACACGCAGACACGCGCCCGCGCTTCTCTTTCGGTTGCGTTCTCTTCCTCTTCGACAACTTGAAGAGGTGGTGTCGACCGAAGCGAGACACTAGGCAGGGGTCCGGGGACGGCTATGAGTCCCCGGAAGTCTTCCAATGGAAGCGCGCGTGCGCGCGAAGCAAGAAAGCTCACAAGTTTGAGCCCGTGTCAAGCGATCAGTTTTCGCCTTGTGCTCAGCACGGAAAAACGCTAGCAAGTGAGTGAACCTCACCAGTCCCGAGGGAGCGCCCCAGCATGGCCGGACGACCGACACTCTGCACACCCGAACGCGTCGAGAAGATCCTTGCGCTGATCGGTGAAGGCAACACACGCCGCTGCGCGGCAGAGTGCAACGGCATTGCATACGACACGTTGCGTCAATGGTTGCGCTTGGGCAAGGCAGGGCAAGAGCCCTATGCCACCTTTGCCACTGGGGTACAAAAGGCCGAGGCAGAGGCCGAGGCGTGGCACGTGGGCAACATCAAGCGGCACGCGGAACAGAGCTTCGCAGCGTCGGCATGGTGGCTCGAACGCGTCAGGTTTAAGACCTACGCGAAGCGGGACGTGAGTTACGAGCGGGAAAGGCGCATGGAACGCCTCGCAAGCAAGATGCAGCTCGAGGAGATCCCGCTTGCAGACCTTGAAGCCATGGTGGCCGCGGAGAAGCGGCGGCGAGGCATCCCGCTCGACGTTCCGGCCGTGCAGTGATCGCCCTGCGGGAGGCGAGAGAAAGCGACGCGGCGTACGTGGCCGCAACGGCGCTGCACCAAGTGCCGCGCTTCGTACGTGCCGTGGAGCGCGAGGAACTTGCCTTGTGTGTCCGCGCTCTCCTCAATGCCTCGCGCATCGTCGTGGCGTGCGCGGAGGACGACCCCGACACGTTGGTGGGGTGGGCCGCGAGCATCGCGGGCGTGGCGTGGTTCGTGTTCGTCGCGCGTGACGCGCGGCGCAACGGTATCGGCGCAAGGCTGCGCCTGGAGGTGGTGCGTGATCACAATCCGGCTCGAAGCGGGAGTTCACATCGACGGTCGCATGATGGCGACGCTGACCTACCCCGAGGAGGCGGTGACGCTCTCGGCCTTTGGAGTCGCCATTCGTGACGCCGCAGGCGCGCAGACGCTCATCCCATGGGGGCGGGTCGAGTTCGTCCGTGTCCCCTCTTCTTCGGGCCTACTGGGCGCACCAGCGGGCCGAGGTGCTGGGGAGCCTCGAGAGTCTTTTGACGCACCCGCAGGGCTTCGGTCTGACGACGGCGACGCCGCTCCAGCGGCAACTGGCGAGGCTCCTCGACGGGGACGCAAGCCTCGACCCGTCGCACCCTGACCTGCTTGCGGCGGTCGGCGACGTTTCAGAGCTCGTGGGCGTCCGGCCCCTCGAGGTGACGATCGTCGCCTCGGTCCGCTCGGCGAAGACGATGCTCGCAGCCGCGACGGCCATCCGGGCGAGTCAGACGGTGCAGGTCGACGACCTCCAGGCCGGAGAGATCCCGCGCTACCCGATCGTGAGCCTCTCCCTCGACCTCGCGCAGGTGGCGTTCGATCACATTCGAGGGACGATGCTCTCGAGCCCGGTGCTCCGCGAGCTCCTCCTCGAGGAGCCGAAGGCCGACTCAGTGAAGGTGCGTCACCCGTCCGGGAGGCCGATCGAGATTTGCACCGTAGCTGGCAAGCGCGCAGGCGCCTCCCTCATCGCGCGATGGGTGATCGGTGCGTTCATCGACGAGGCACCACGGATGGCCGGCGAGGCCGAGGCCGTGGTCAACTTCGACGAGACGATGCGCGTCCTCCGAGGCCGCTTGCGCCCGGGTGCGCAGCTCATCGCAGCCGGAAGCCCGTACGCGCCCTTCGGGCCGATCTACGAGCAGGTGCAACGCGACTGGCGCAAGCCCACGCGCTCGCGCGTCGTGGTTCGCGCTCCGGGCTGGGCCATGAACCCGAGCTATTGGACGCCGGAGCGCATCGAGTCGCTCAAGGCCAGCGACCCGGACGCGTATCGCGTCGACTGCGCGGCCGAATTCGCCGCGCCCGAGGCCGCGTTGATTCCGCCGGACGCACTCGCGAGCGTGACGCGCACCGAAGGCGACCTCGAGCCCGACCCGCTCCGGAGCTACGTGGCCGGCATGGACGCCGCGACGCGCGGCAACGCGTGGACGTTCGTGATCATGAGTCGAGACGGCGACAAGCGGCGAATCGACGTGGCGAAAGAGTGGCTCGGCTCGAAGAACGCGCCCCTCCAGGCCGCCGACGTGTTCCGCGAGATGGGCGAGCTTTGCCGGCGCTACCGCGTCGCGTCCGTGCACTGCGACCAGTGGGGAGCCGACCCGCTCTCGGAACTCGCGATGCAGCATGACGTGACGCTCCAGCCTCGACTGACTCCGAGCCGCGAGCGGTGGGATCAGGCCGCAGCGTTCCGCGCGGCGCTCCTTGAGGGGCGCATCGAGCTCCCGGCGAACCCGAAGCTCCGCGAGGACCTGCTACGCGTGAAGAAGGTAGCGACCATGGCCGGCGTGCGCCTCGAGCTCCCGCTTGCGGGCGACGGGCGGCACTGCGACTTTATCCCGAGCCTCATGCTTGCCTCGGCGCAGTGGATCCCGGACCGCCGAACAGCGCCGCATGAACGCGGGACGGAAGCATGGTACGAGAGGGAGGGCGCGGACCTCGAGCGCAAGGCCGAGGAGCTCGCGCGCAAACGCACCCAAGGGCGCAGGTGGTAACGATGGCGATCAAAGAAGCGGACGTGCGGTGGTGGACCCTCGAGGGCTCTTCGATGCTCCTCGCGCTGCAATCGACGGTGGACGAGCTCGACACGGTCAGCGGCCCGCGTCTCGACGCGTGGGCGCGCTACATGGAGGCGTACGGCATCGAGCTCCCGCAGAGCATGACCGCCGCGCGACGTAACGCGCAGTATCGCGTGCAAGACGAGGAGGTGCTCGCACCGAATCAGTTCCGCCGAGTGCTCGACACGGTGCACGCGAAAGTGATCCGAAACAAGGTGCTCCCGCAGGCCGTCAGCACGGGCGGCAACTACGGCAAGCGCGCTCGCGCGAAGGCACTCTCGCTCTTCTTCGAAGGCCTCTTCGCAACCGAGCGCGTGGACGAGCTCGCGAACCTCTTGAAGCGCGACGAGCTTCTTTGCGGCCTCGCGGCCGTGAAGGTAAACGGAGGCCTCGACCGCGGGCGCGGACGCGTGACGTTCGACCGCGTGAAGCCGTGGTGCCTTCGACTTCGCGAGGCCGAGTGCAACGGCGGGATGCCTCGGCGCCTCTACTACGTGGACGCCTTCGATCGCGGCGTGCTCGCCGAAATGTTCCCAGAGAAGGAAGCCGAGATCATGCTCGCGCCGAGCGTGAAGCCAGGCACGACGGCGCGCCTCTACGACGTGGTCGACCCCAACGCCGTGCGCGTCGTGGAGGCCTGGGCGGTGGGGACCGAGGAGCAGCCGGGCCGGCACGTGATCGCGATCGTGGGCGGGAAGTCCGTGGAGCTCCTGAACGAGGAGTGGAACGAGGACACGTTCCCGATCGCGGTGCTGCGCAGCTACGTGCCCACGGTCGGCTTCTACCCGGTGCCGCTCGCAAAGATGCTCCTCCCGATCCAAAAGGAGCTCGAATTCACGGCCGCGAAGATTCAGGCCACGTTCCGCCTCATGAGTCACGCGCACTTCATCGTCCCACCGGGCGCCGAGGTGACGACCGAGCAGATCACGAACGAGCCCGGGACCATTTGGCGCGCGAAGGGCGGCGAAATCCAAGCGTTCGCGCCGAACACCGTCGCCGCGGACCTGTATCGGTATTACCAAGACTTGACGCCACTCATGGTCCAGGTGTCGGGCGCGTCCATGATGAGCGTGCAAAACCAGAAGCCGGGCGGCGTCACGAGCGGCATCGCGCTCCAGACGCTCGACGACGTGGAGGCCGAGGGCTTCCTCGCGCAGCATCGGGCCTGGCAAGACTTCCACGTGGAGCTCGCGAAGCTCGCGGTGCGAGCCGCAGCGGTGGCGGCCGAGGAAGACCCGTCGTTCTCCGTGCGCGTGGTCGGCCGCTCGCGAGCCGAGGAGGTGCGCTGGCGCGACGTGGCGATGGGCGAAGACGAGTACGCGATCCGCGTCATGCCGATCAGTCAGTTTGCGCGCGACTTCGCAGCGCGCATCGACCAGGCGGAAAAGCTCCTCCAGCTCGGCGCGCTCTCCGTTCCGCAGTTCCGCGACGTGCTCGACCTGCCCGACCTCCAGGCCGAAAGCGACCTTGACCTTTCGGACGTGCACATCATCGATCGGAACATCGACGCGATCCTTTCGCGGCAAATCCCGGTGATTGCCGAACCATTCGACAACCTTGAAATGATCGTCTCGCGCGGCGCGAAGGCCTACAACCTCGCGCGCCTCGAAAACGCGGACCCGGTCGCCCTCGAGCTCCTGCGCCGCTACATCCAGAGCGCACAAGACCTCGTGGCGGCCGCGCAGCCGTCCGCACCTCCTCCCGGCCTCGCCCCCGCTCCTGGTGGCGCAGGCCTCCCGCCGGAGCTCGCCAGCATGGGCCAACCGGCACCCGCACTAGCCTAAGCGGAGACGCAGCATGATCACGATGGACACCGCCCCGAATCAGCCCCAGACCGAGGCGCAGCCCTCGGCGCAGTTCGCCGGCATCGACGGCACGAACCGGAGCGCACGACGCGCCGCGGCCCTCGCCGCGATCAGTGGAGCCACGCCCGCACCGAAGCCCGAGGCGCCCCCGCCGGCTCCCGCCGACGAGCCCGAGGCCCACGAGGATGCCTCTGCGGAGCCCCACGAGGCCGCCGAGCTCGAGCCTCGCGAAGAGGACGGGGAGGAAGAGGAAAGCTCGCTAGCGGCCGTCGTGCGCGCCCGGAAGAAGGCAAACGAGATTCGCCGACAGGCCGAAGCGCAGCGGCTCGACCTGGAGCGCGAACGGATGCGCCTCGACATGGAGCGCCGGGAGATCGACCAGCTCAAACGCGCCCGCGAAGCGATGGCGAAAGACCCGCTCGCCGGGCTGCGCGAGCTCGGCGTCGACCTTCGTGACCTGACCGAGCGCGCGGCCCTCGAGGGCACGCCCGAGGCGCAGATGCGCGAGCTTCGCGAGGCCCTCGAGGCGCAAAAAAAGGAGCTCGACACGTACCGGCAGACGCAGGCGCAGCGCGAGATGGAGGCGCAGCGCGGGAAAGCGGAATCCGAGTTCTTCGCGCTCGCGGCGAAAGAGGAAGAGTATCCCTACCTTGCAGCGCGCGCGGCCGTGCACCCGGAGCTCGTGAAAAGCCAGGCATACGCGCTTCAAGAGCAGTACTACGCGCGCACGGGCAAGGTGCCGAGCCTCCAGGAGCTTGCGGAAGCGCTGGACTACATCGAGAGTGAAAGCTATCGTCACGTCCACGAGCGCGAAGCTCGACGCGGCGCCAGCGCAAGCCGTGGACCGGGCAACGCCCCCGCAGCAGGCAAGGCGGCACCCTCCCGCACGCTCACCACGAGCCGCGCGGGCGAGCGGACCAAAAGCGCGCCGTCGACTCTCAACATGAACCGCATGGAGCGGCGAGAGTACGTGCGGCAAATGCTCGCGTCCGGTCGCCTCGGCCAGTGAATGACCGAGCGGGAGAAACCCCCTCTACCCGCTCGGAGTTTTTACAATGGCTGTTATTGACACGTCCTCGGCTGCATCGATCATCAAGGAGCTTTACCCGGATTACACCGTCCCGCGCGAGCTCCGGAAGAACAACCCGTTCTTCGCCATGCTCGCGAAGAACACCAACTTCGTCGGCAAGTACGTTGACGTTCCCCTGACCATCAACAGCACGCAGGGCGGCGGCGCGACCTTCAGCGAGGCGAAGACGGCGTCCGAGGCCTCGACGGCCTACTCGGACACCTATAAGACCTTCCAGCTTACGCGTAAGTCTGACTACTCGCTCGCGAGCATCAGCGGCGAGGCCATGAAGGCCGCCGTGCTCGATAAGGGCGCCATGGTCGACCTCTTCGCGGACACGATGGACCTCGCCATGGTGACCGCGATGCGTCGCCTCGCGCGTAACCTCTTCCGCGACGGCTGCGGCTGGCTCGGCAAGGTCGGGTCAATTTCCTCGACCACGATCACGCTCTCCACGCCCTCGGACGCGTACAACTTCGATCTTGGTATGCGCATCGTGACGTTCTCGACCTCGTCCGTTCTCATGGATACGGCGGGATCGAGCGGCACCTACGTCACCGCGGTCGACCGCAAGCTCGGCAAGATCACGGTCAACAGCGCCACGGGCATCGCGGCGTCTGACTACATTTGCGCGCGCTCGGACCGCACCGCGGCGACCACGGCCGCCGAGATCTTCACCAACTCGCGCGTCCTCACGGGCGCGGCGCAGTGGATCGCGGGCTCCGATTCGGGCGCGTACGCCGCGAGCGCGGCGGGTGCGCAGTTCCAGGCCGCGATCTACGGCGTGACGCGCACCAGCGACAAGAGCAGCCTCGCCGGCTCGCTCCTCGACTGCACGGGCGCGGCGCCG
>Ga0222712_10005707_pt1 | contig 12491 bp, 10 predicted proteins | sample C33_657DmetaG_FD_165043 | JGI IMG/M metagenome (GOLD analysis project Ga0222712, IMG submission 165043) | Estuarine water microbial communities from San Francisco Bay, California, United States - C33_657D | ecosystem: Environmental > Aquatic > Marine > Unclassified | place: USA: California...
GCACCCGGTAAGGCTTGAGATGCTGCAGTGCTTCCCATTCCTACTTGAGAAGCATTTATAGAAGGAACCGCACTTGCTGCTTGAGCTCCACTACCCATTCCGATAGAAGAAAGAATATTGCTAGCGTTATACGCATTTCCAAAAGCATCCACATAAGGCATATAAGGCTTAAGAGCATTATTAAGACCTGGCACAGCTCTGGTTAATGCACTTGGCACCAAACCAATTGCAGATGTTCTCCCAGCATGAGAAAGACCACTCTGTATTGCATCTCCAAGTTTTTGACCTGTTCCAATTCCTGCTAAAGCACGTCCTGCACCTGCACCTAATGGACCTCCCATAATGGCACCTCCAACAGTTCCAGCAATTCTGATTATATTCGAACCGACTTTGGCAACTTTTTTTGCTGTTTTAGCGCCAACAAAAGGTCTGGCAATTTCGCGAATAATTTTGTGAAAGAAGAATTCTAATAATCCAGTTTTAGGATTAATACTTGGGACATGGCGTAATTCAATCAGAAAATAAGCTAAATTCAGTGGAATAAAAGCTAATTTACTATCCCCATCCCGACCTTTATGTTCCATTGCCTTTAAAGGGTTATGCTCTTCATCTTCGGTTTCCCGATAAGGCAAAGAATGCTCCTTAGTCGTCTCATAGATTTTTTTCATGCCTGGAGAGATATCACCATGTTGCTCCATTTCATCATTAACTTGATGAAAGATTTGCTGAATCTCCGGCATTTCAATAATAGGGCCAAGAGCAGAATACTCACGAATTCCCGTTGCTTCATCAACAGACGGTCCTCCTTGGAGATTATCCAACCCCTCTAATTCACCATTATTCATATGCACAACAATCATGTTTTGATCGTTAATCTTTTGCGCACCTAACATCCATGGTGGAAGAGGTGCATTTTTTATGCTCTTGGCCATAATATTTTCCTACTTTATAATTTATAATTTAATTTTTATAACTTAAAAGTTGTCCATATCATTGTATTGATCCCATAGGTTCTGACGCTCTATACCTGCACGATTTGGCATCATTCCACGACCTTCTTGCATCGCTGCTCGACCCATACCACGCATACCTTCACCACGACGGGACATAATATTTCTTGCCATATCAGCAACCCCACTTGCACCACCCATTTGGTTAAATCCACGGCCAGCGCCATGTCTCATCGCTTGCATCGGGCTTTCACCACGACCCATAGATTCACCCATACCTTGCATTGCAGCACCTATAGGAGCTCCACCAAATCCACGGCCAGTTTCAGCCATTCCATGACCTGCAGCTTGACCCCAACTGTTACCTTGGCCACGAGATTGAGCCATACGACTTAATCCTGAACCAATTGCTTGTCCAATAGGATTGCCCGCACCAGCACGATCAGCCATCCCTTGAAGATGAGGCGCTGCCATCCCTAGAGCACCAGATGCCAATTGTCCTATCTTACCTTTTCCACCAAGGAATTGCTGAGCCATTGGAAGAACCGCTGGAAGAAGTTTAGAGCCAACGCCTTTTACTGTATTCCATAATCCTCCTAGCATTCCCCCAAGAGAGAAATACTCTGGATGTCCATCATGAGGGTTACGAGTCTTGTGACCTGCTAATTGATCAAACAAATGATGAGTATGAGGGCCAATTAATGCCATCTCGGTATCACCATGACGACCATCAGCTGCCATATGATCTAGTGATCCACCATGATCATAATGAGGTGTTAAACCACCCGCTGAATAATGAGGCGCCAATCCACCAGCCGCATGATGAGCACGAGCATGATGATGCACTTGAGCTACAATGTGAGAATTCTTTAACAGAGCTTCAATCCCTGGATAAGAACGCAGATTAGTCTTTGGACATCTCTCTACTTTATCTTGTAAATGATCCAGGATATGTAATTCTTGAGGACTCATATGGACTGCCACCATACCTTTAGTTCTTCCGCCTTTAGCAAAAGATTGAGCAGGTTGAGTAGGCATTGGTTGTCCCTGAGCTGGATGCTGTAGCTCATAAGGAGCAGGTAATTGATTATTTAATTGGTACATGATAAGTTCCTATTCTGAAGTTATATTTTAAGTATACACACTGTTAATGAAATAACATGCCCATTTTTTCCAATCCTCCTTTTTAGAGAAAATTAGTCCCGTAGGTGCTGGAACAAATGAAAGATTATTATCACTAACAGTTTGACATGCCCAATCTCTCCATGAGTCAACTGAGCTTGGTATCGGTATGGCAACATCGGGCAAATCAATGCGAATCTGACTTGCCCACTCCATAAAATCTATGTTTAAAGGTAATACTATATTAGCCATGAGACCCCCTTATGGATTAACATCGCCCACCTCATAATCGATGAGAATTTTCCCGGCCTGGTAAAAACCATTTTGCACATTGCTATCAAAAATAAAGCTCACTAAACGTCCTTGACTGGTAACTGTATCAATCTTTTCAACCGTATTATCAAAAGGAATTGGACCAATAAGCGCAGGTACACTTTGAGCAAAGTTACGGGTCTTTACGGTTACCGTCATATTGGAATTGCCACCTTCAACATTAAAGAAGTCAGGTTCAATACGACGAACACGCATCAAACGATTGTTATTCGCATCTCCTGCAAACAAGGTCATGATATGCGTCTCAAAATACGAATCAATGGCTTGGATATTACTAAATACAACTCGATCCACCCCAAACTCATGTCTCCAAAGTCCATAGGTGTAAATAAATCCTGAATCGCTTTTGGTTCGCACCAGTTGGGTATCAGCCATCATCGGGAATGGAAAAGTACCAGAAGAAACACCAGCGGAGCGCCCTAGAACTGAGTCATACCAAACCTTTAGCTCCACATTGTAAATAATCACATCACTACATTCGGTGGCCGTTCCCCTAGGGTAAAACCACCAGATTTCCTTAAAGCGAGGAATGACCATGCCCCAAATCTTAGAGCGCGCTGTTAAGTTCACATTTAAAAAGAACCAATCGGAGGACATGGAGTTCTCTAAACGCTGCACAATTCCATTAAAGTAGTAAAATTGATCAATTCCTATCCAAAAGAACTGCTGGTCATATTCCACAATACAATCGGGAGAAATCACCGTAATGCTGTCTTGAATCGTACTTTTAGTAAAATTAGGCGCAAGAACGGCAGGATCTCCCACGGGTGTAGGAGAATAAGTAACTTGAATTAAGCTACTAAGAGTCCATGCAAGCATTTGAGGCACAGAACCTCTGGTACGATACATTTTTATAATTTTGGCATTAGCAATCACCAGATTAGATTCAGGATCCCAATTACTAATATCCTCTAGAGGTGACCATCGAATTAATCCATTATCTCCATAGGCCACAAGCACAGGAGAAGAAAAGCAAATTCCTCCACTTACGACTACCGGCTTTCCAGTCGTATAAACAATCGTCTTTAAGAGATCAGTGGTAGTAATATCCCCATAAAAGATAGCGCCCTCCGTTGTATTGCTGACATCATCCCCATTAGGACAAGCTTGCGCTACGATAAAAGCAGTTGAGGCATCTGTTTTTTGAGTATTGGTATACAAATCAAAATCCCAAATATTATTAACATCAGGAATAAAATCTGGATTGCCTGTGATTCTGTCAATTTCTGAACTATGTTGTGCATTAAAATCAAAATTAATGAACTTCAAAGTCGTAGCTCTGCCTAAATAAGCATCTACTGAATCAGGTTTATCTACGGTAAATATATCTCGGATAATCTCACCATTACCTACATCAATGAGATCATAACCACCAATCTTGCGTGGTCGATTCATATAAAAGCGTACCCATTGTCCATCAATATAATTCTGTGCTGCAAATTGCGTGCCATCCCTTTGAATGCCGGGTTGAGAAATTAATTCTTGGACAATGTAATTTGTCATTGATTCACCCTATTTAACCATCCATTTAAGAATTCCTTATTGGAAGGTTTCTTAAGGACTAATAATTGATAAAAGGCTACACATTGATCTTTGAAGTTAGACAGTAACTTGGCCGGATCATAAGAATTGATTGCAGCAAGAGATAAAGGTCCTAAAAAGCCATCAACGGACAAGGTTCCCACTGCTTTTTGTAATAATTTATTAGCCTTAACTGGCCCCATATTTACGGCCATATCAAAGACTTTGGAGCTAAGTGTAGGATCATTGATATCTTTATAAGCCTGATTATCCCAATAATGTTTTTTATAGATCGCAATCGCTTGATCTAAAGTCAGATTCGCGATATCTAGATCAGGGTGGCTATGTTTTGATATCCCAAAGTTGGTCTCACCTCCAGGATCATCCGGATTGTTAACATAACCACCCTCATTCTTTAAAGTGATCTGAATCGCATGGGAGAATGTATCGCTCTTCAAGAATTTATCTCTGATTAAGCCCATGCTGGTATTCCTCCAGTCATCGTTAAAACTTGTCCTGCAGTACCAGGCGCTAAGGTTACCCACGCTGTTCCATTAAAATAAGCAAGCGCTCCATTAACTGAAGTAGGCATTAGTGCGGTTAAAGTACCCGGTGCATTGCCAAAGGAAACCACTCCATTAGAAGCAACACTGATTTGAATTTGAGGAGTCCATTCTGCTGCTCCAATAGTATATGGGCCATTATCATTCACTATAATTTCCAGTGAAATTGCACCAGCATTTTGAGAAGAATTTATAACAGCTGCAGTAGAGGTTGCATTTCCTCCTAATATAAGTTTATTAACTTGAGCATTACTGCCAGTATACGAAAAAGTAGCTCCATTAGCAGGCGCTTCTACTTGTATAGCAAGGTTACTTCCATCAGTGGCATTAACGGTTAACGGACTAATGGGAAAAGTTACGGCACCAGTAGATGCCATACTCAATCCAATATGAGGTGTTATTGCTGTTTGAGTCGTAATGGTAAAAGGACCACCATCATTAGCTGTTAGAGTAGCTTGTTGAAGGTTAACTGCACCTACTGAAGAAAATAAGCTTAAAAAAGTAGAGGTTGTATTTCCTCCTAAACGCGCTTTATTAATTAGAGTGGTGCCCGTATTAAAATATTTCCAATCTGATCCTATGCCCGCTCCAGCGGATCCTATAGTAATTACATTATTAGGGCCCGCTCCAATCTGTAAAAGAGAATTATTACTAGGAGCAGTACCTTGCCCTATTATCGAAATGGAACCAGTATCTCCGGCAGTATCAGTGCTAGTTATTGTTGCTGTAGCTCCATTAATATTGACGTTTTGAGTGCCAGTTCCCAGTACATTCAATCCACTACCGGTAAAGGTTGCTTTACCTACACCACCTACAGAAACTCCTAGAGTATTTCCACCTATTTGATACAATCCAAGAGTATTGCTTGCCGTAAATCTCAATGAAGGGGCTGCTGCTGATCCATTATCTAATGTTACAAATTTACCGGCTGGTATATTAATTCCAGTGATTGTAAATGTTGCTTGAGCGGCACCACTTACCGCTGCTCCTAAAATAGTTCCCGCTGCTCTGTAAAAACCAGTAGTTGTATCAGCTGTAAAAGACATACCTGGAGCTGCTGCACTTCCATCAGGAAAAGTAATTTCATCGGGAATATTATTAGGGATAATAAACATTCCAGATCCGGTTACCGCATAAAAGATCTCTCGATTTCCTTGAGGAATAATTGTAGGAGAGCCAATTTGAGAACCAGGACCTCCTACACAAACAGACAACGTAAATGCACCCGTTGTATTATTAGCGATATACCAATCATTGGTTGAATCAGGAAAATAGACAGTCGAGTTTGCTGTTAAAAGTCCTGTACATAGCTGAATCTGACTTAATGCTTGCTCTGCAGTTAAGCTAGTATTAGCGGTTGATATAGGTACAGTATTAGCCGAGATGGCATTAAAATCAACGGAACCTAAACCTAATGTCCACCAGTTTACTCCATCCCATATCAACATGGTGGATTGTCCAGGTTCAAGGGGAAGAGTTAAAGAACCATCAATACAACCAGTGCCTGGAGGTGGTGTAAGGGAAGGGGAAGGCGTTGTAACAATGATGGAACCACTTCCTTGATTGTGTACAGATATATAAAAGCCTGTCACTACAGATCCAGTTGGAAGAGTAATTATTCCACTTCCTCCTTGCCAAATAATCAAACTCGCTCGATCAGCTTGAACAACCGTATAATTTGCCGTCTTTGTTTGAACAGGCATATTGGTCGATAACTTAGTCGTATCTACTGGATAAGGAACCAAACCAGGTCCTGCTAAAGAAGTTGGTTGAATGGTGGAAGATCCTGCACCAAAAGTAAGAAATCTCCAAGTTCCATTTGTAGTGGAATTATCCGTTAATTGCACCCAAAAGCTATTAGCATTAAGCCCCGTAGTAACCGATAAAAGAACGGTAGATCCATCATTTAAGAGGATATTAAAAGCTGTTGCACTAGTGTTGGTGACAATAAAGTTATCTCCAACCGATCCCTGCATGGCATTAGGCAATGTAATTGTATGACTCCCACCAGATGCAGTCACTGTCATCGATGCTGCTAAGACATTGTAATGAATGCCTGTAGTTGCATTCGTATAAGGCACATCCACATAAGATGTAGGCCATATCAGCGTTAAACTATTAGCACTTATATCAAATTCAATGTAACTTACATAAGCTGTTTGAACGGCCCCTTGGCCAAATACATTAATAGGCATTATCCACCCCTTTTACTATAAGCGTCATAAACGCGCTTCATATCTTCTGCACCAATGTTTGCCTTGGCTTTTTCATAATAATCTGTCCATACAGCAACCCGTTCATCGTCTTTTAAATAAACGGCAGTTTCTAACAACGTTGCATATAAAAGAGCTTCAGGAATTGAACCTGTTAAAAAGTTTGTAGAAATTGTTTCATCAATTAATTGAGGTGTTTGGTAGAACAAAATCTCATAAGGATAGTCTACATCTGGAGTTGGTGTAACAAACCAGAAATCATAATTGTAATCACTTGCATAATATTTAGGCTGTCCTGTTTGCGTAGGATCAGGCCAATAGGTACGACACCATTCATAAGAACGCTGTAAAAGAAAGACTCTGGTATTGCTTGAGGTCCCTGTTCCAATATTAAAGGAAGAATCATTGAGCCAACGAGTGGGTTTAGCAAAGACGGATGTTCCTGCAGGAATCGTATCTGTAATCGCTACTTTTAAGCCTAAAATCTTTAAATCACGAGATATGCGACGCTCACCCATCATGATAAATAGAGGTACATTATCAACTAATGTTTCTCCATTACGTTCTAAGTAATCTAGAACGGCTTGAGTTAGCGTGTTATATGTGAGAACAAATGCCATTAGCTTGTTTGGAACCCTTCATACAAGTAAGTGACGGGAATATAGGTAGACATGCTATTAAGAGATAAAACAACGCCTGTATTATTCTTAATCACAACTGAAAATGTTGTATTACCTGCATTAGCGATTTGCGAAATGAGAATAGGAATTTGCATATAAAAGTTCACAGCAGTCGTTGCAACAGCAATAGACCCCACTGAATATTGTGCAGAAATGGTCGGTGTTATGCCTGTAATTTGATCTGTTTCAATCCAACATTGAACATTACCACCGGTTGTAATTACACCAGTAATTCCCATACTTACGCTAAATAATAGTGTCTCTGTAGCATGGGCAGCAGTATTACGAACCAATCCTTGCAAATAAGAATTCATTGCATTAGTAGCAAGAGAAGTAGAACTTCCATTTGTAATGGTAACTGGTGAAGTAATTGCTGACGCCATAGCCACTGAAGAATATGTCGCAGGAATTGCATTGATTGAATTATTTAAAATTGCCATTTTATGTACCTATCTTTTAAAGGGAGGGGTCCCAAAGAACCCCTTCTTTTCTTAATTAAACAACCGTTAGTGAACCCACATAACTAACTGCTGCCCAAGTAGTGTTAGCAACAGTACAAACGAATTCAATAGCATCTCCACCAGTAGCTGATGTTGAAGCCACAGAACCACCAGTACCAACAGTACTTTGCACATTACCAACTTGAATGCTTTGAGAAGCTAATTGAGTAATTGTCCATCCACCATCGTTAGCTGCAGAAGAACCAATTCTCATTACAGTTCCGGCAGCAGCTGTTGTTGGAAGAGTAAAAGTAGTTAATGCCGCATTGTTTGCTACGTAAGAAGAACCAGCAACCATCGTTTGAGAAGTACCAGAAACTACTGAAAATGTAGGATTACCAGAAACAGTTGCAGCAATAGTAATTGTTCCTGCACCTGGAGTAATGGTGATATTTGAACCTGCAGTAAGAGATGCCGCAGATGGAGCATTACCAGTTGAACCGATTAGTAATTGACCATCAGCAAGTTCAGCGGTTGCTGAAACTGCAGAAGCTCCATTACCAAGCAATATACCATGTGAAGTTAGGGTTGCTACTCCAGTACCTCCATTAGGCACGGTAAGAATAGCAACAGAAGATACTGCTGAGGTTCCATTACCAAGCAATACACCTGCGGTTAAAGAAGTAGCACCGGTACCACCACTTGCTACAGGTAGAGCGCCTGGAATCCCACCTAAGAGAGGCGAGTTAATTGCGTTATTTAAAGCCATAATTTTAATCCTTAATTAAGTTGTTAATTCAAGAGCTTTCGCCCTCCTTCTTGACCAACGCCGGCCAAAAAAGCTCTATGCCCCTTGGAACAAATCGATTACACCTTGGCTGGAATAAACCACCCAAACCTGCGTTCCATCGTCTTGAAGTTTTGCGTATACCAATTCAATGGATGTGCTTAAATATTCAGCAGCTGGAGAAGTTCCATATATGGGGTCGCATTGAATTCCAGCAAGAGTATCATTGTCCCCAGTCACCACTTGATCGTTATAAACAATCTTTTGGGTAACTCCTGAACCAAGAGCTGTGCTTAGTATCCATCCATAACGATTAAGACCTACGATTCTAAAAGAAGAACCTAGAGTGAAATCAACTGGTAATTCAAAATCTGTTGGATCATTCACATCACCTGGATCAGCAAACGCTATTACAGAAGTAGCTTCTGGTGGTTGGACTGCTGGACCACTAAAAATAGGTGGTTCAGAAGCAGCCAGAGAGGCACTTCCCCATATTGGTTTAAATGTACTTGATTGAGTAGCAGGAGTAGATTTTAAAACTAATCCCGCACTTGCAGGCGCGGGAAGAGCGTCAAAATATCCAATGCCCATATTTGAAACATCCGCACCAAATAACATTTGACCGGTAACAATATTGCTAAATGGGGTGCCTGTTAAATTAGCCAATAAAGGAATTTGAGTATTAGTACTAGCATTAGTTGATTTGCTAAATAAATAAGGTACTCCACTAGGATTTACTCCTAATACCATTGCATTAGCGGCTAAAGGAGAAAGAGCCTGATTGGCACCTACACTTGGATCAAAAACGATACAGGTTGATCCAGTAACACCCGAAACACCGCCCGCACCACCTAAATGTAATGTTCCCAGTGGTGTAGCGCTTACCACATTACCAATACCTAATTTAAATGTGGCCGAACTTGCTGGTGTACTTCCAATAATACCTATATTATTTAAAGTAGCAGGTGCAGCAATAGTATTACCAATCAGGATATTGTTACTTCCGGTAGTCAGTCCTGTAATAGTCTGACCAATCAGGATATTTCTAGCAGCAGTTGTAGCGGCGCCATATAATCCGGCACCTATACCGATATTATTACTGCCGGAGAACCCGCCAGAAACATTTCCTGCCATGGAATTACCAACAAAAGTATTGTTAAGTGCAGGACCAGTACCGGCGCCATATAAAAGACCTTGACCAAGAAGAGTATTAAAATTGCCAGTAGTAAGACTTGTGCCAGTTTCATTTCCAATGATAGTATTCCAAGCACCTGTGGTTAAACTTGCGCCTGTGCTACTTGTTCCCATAATCGTATTGTAATTACCATTACCAGCAGAAGTACCACCCATACCGGCAAAGCTTGCTAAACTCAAAATCGCATTCTGTTGAGCACCGACGTTACCACTAACAGAGCTTCCTAAAGCAGTAGCATTACCTATCTGCAAGTTTCCAGTACCTGTTGTAGTAAATGGAACTCCTGAACCACCACTACCTGAAGAAGCAGCCGTAATAAGACCTTGAGCATTAACCGTAATACTAGAGAGGGTATAACTACCTGCTGTAACCCCAGAAGTTGTTAAAGATAGAGTAGGTGTTGTACCGCCTGAAGATGCAATTGGTGCTGTAACACTTATTGAAGTCACAGGTGCAGTTCCTGAAGATGCTGCTGTTAAACGTCCGAATGTATCTACAGTTAAACTAGCATTAGTATAGGAAGCAGCTGTAACAGCTGTAGTTGCCAATGAAATTACCGGTGTAGTCGTTCCAGTTGCCACACTTATCTGGCCGCTAGTTCCGCTAACGTTAGTAACCGTTCCCACTCCTCCACCAGATCCCCAAACAACAGCGCCACCCGTAGTCGTTAAGACCTGACCATTAGATCCTGGTGTAATGGAAATAACTGGAGCGGTACCACCTGAAGATGCAACAGGTGCAGTTGCTGTAACGCCTGTTACAGTACCGCTACTTGCTGAACCCCATGCTACTGCCCCACCAGTTGTGGTTAATACTTGTCCATTAGTGCCAGGAGTAATCGCTAAAGCAAATGAACCAGAAGTTGTAATTGGAGAGGTGCCCGTTACAGTTAAAAGACTTGTACTAGAAGTTAAACCAACTGATGTTACGGTTCCCGTACCTGCAATAGTTGCCCATGACAAAACACCCGGTGTTGAACCAGTAGGTGCACTGGTTAATCTTAAAACTTGGCCAACTGTACCGCTATTTCCACCGGGGAAATTAAATAAACTATCAAAGATAAGGCCTGTACCAGGAGCTACCGAAGTACTTACTGTCAAAGCTGGTGCAGCTGGTGAAGTAGTACTATTTAGTGTAACTTGACCACCAGATCCATTATAAGTAAGTCCTACTGATCCACAAAATTGCAAAGTAGATTCTTGCATCTGAATATCAGTATTAGGCGTGGCATATACAGTCGCCCAGTTAGGCACAGCAAGAGTTACAGCACCGGTATAAGGACCTGAACCAGTTCCTGCGATAACAATGCTAGTATCACTTCCAGAATTACCTATAGAACTAACAGACTGGCCAGTATTCGCCGAAATCGTAATATCAGCACGGTTATAGGTTCCATTTGGAGAAATGCCAATGTTTACACCACTTCCAGCAATGAAGTTCAACATACTCTCGGTACCAATAATTGTACCCTGTTGATTACTAGGTATATTTAATTGCAAATTAACCTGTTGAATACTCGTATCATCAATAACAGAAAGAGTCGGATTGCCACCTACTCCATTACCATTAGTAACATTAATGGAGGAACTTCCCGTGATAGTTTTTCCTGAAAATACAGGAGAACCAGCAGAGTTATAAGCCATCAATCCATTAGTGGCATAGGCATTAAGAACCCCTAAATTGCCTACGGTATCGATAGATAGAGCGCTACCTGAATCTTGGATACGTATACCACCGGAGGCGGATGATGGGTTTAATGTACGAGAATTAGGTAGGTCTACAGTATCTGGAGATACTAAAATATAACTTGAGGTGTTTGGGGCATCAGCCATGATTTTATCCTTTTACAAATTGAAGGTTGGAAAGAGTGGGATTTACCACCATTGGACCCTGGAGTGTAATAGGATCCGCTGGTGGTATACGTAATGCAGCCGAAGCATTTCCTGTAACCTGCATACTCAAGGTGAATGCACCTGTAGTTAAATTATTGGCGTAAAATTGATTGTAGGTATTAGGCACATAAACAATAATATCGCCGGTTAATTCCCCTAAAAAATTGAAGACACCATTATGGAATTGCTCAATTGTCAACGTAACGTTTACATTGCCGCCAACTTGTAAACTCAATACTCCAACACTAGTCGCCAGCGTGTTTTGCGCCTCTACTTCATTGTCAGGACGAGCATTCGGAAGCGGAACCGGATCCAACTTCATTAAAGGCATGAGATTTTGCGCATTTGGCTTATCTAAAAAACGAGAACTTACGTAATATCCTGTCCAAACCAAACCACTGCCGGTATATTCCATTTGGCGCCTAAGAGATGAATAAGCCACCATAAATCCACTGAAATCACAACGCGCAATAGCTCTAGGATTGTTTTTACGCATATGGGTGTATTTACCATGATTACGAACACGCATGATTACCCCCTATACGAAGTAAAATCAGGATTAAACCTGATGGTGACGTTTTCAAAGTCAGTCTTAGCGGCTAAAGCATAGGCTTCAAAAGCTTCTTGCTTCATTAACGGATAACGATCAGCAGCAAATTTAAGTGCTAAACGACAAGCTATCCCTGCAACTAAAGCATCATAAAAGCGTTGAGGAACTTCAACATTTTGAAACATTTGAGTAATATCTTGGGCATAACGATAATTGCTATACAAAATATTGCTGTAATTAATATT
>Ga0222712_10005708_pt1 | contig 12490 bp, 11 predicted proteins | sample C33_657DmetaG_FD_165043 | JGI IMG/M metagenome (GOLD analysis project Ga0222712, IMG submission 165043) | Estuarine water microbial communities from San Francisco Bay, California, United States - C33_657D | ecosystem: Environmental > Aquatic > Marine > Unclassified | place: USA: California...
TCATCGCCAGAGAACTCGTAACGTCGATTCCAGTTGAGATCAGGAAATGCTTGGGCGAGGTTCTGACCCAGCTGGTCCATCTGCCAGCGAAGATCCATATCTTCGAGCAATTGGTCTGACAGCGCCTGCAACTGCGCGCGCTGTTCGGGCGTCATCGAATTCATCATCGCCTGAGCGGCGGCCATACGGGCCGCCATGATTTCAAGCAATTCGTCAAGGTTCTGCGGGTTTTCTGGGAAGAAGTCACCAAAGCGCTCCATAAACCCATCGAAGTCCGGTTCTTCGCCCCGCTGGCGCTGCTCGAGCATCTGATTGAGTTCGGCGAACATGTCTTTCATTCGAGCCATGTCTTCGGGCGTCATGTTTTCAACTGCACCCGACATCTGGTCGACGTACTGCTGCATCAATTGCTCGCGCAGTTTCTCGACCAGCTCCTCGAACTTCTCGCGCGCTTCAGAAGAAGTGAAGTCGTGGTTCTGCAGATCACGAACCATGCCGGCGAGATCCTGAGACATGAGGTCGAGGGACATGTGCCGTTCAGCGGCAACTTGTTCAGTGAGTTCTTGGCGACGCGCATCGCCGGAGTCACGCGCTTCCTGCGCGAGTTCATCAATGGCTTCGCGCTCGGTTTCAACGACCTCGCGGAGGTCCTTGGCAATTTCGTCGTAGATGCCACCGAGGTCGTGACTTTCGAGCGTCTCGCGACGTTTGCGTCGGAGCTCGTCCATCATTTCGCGCAAGCCCTTCATGCGCTCGCCGTTGTCGGAGTCGAACCCCTCTTGCATCATCCGACGCAGTGCAGCGTTGATATCGCCGTGGTACAGCAGATCGTCGGTGATTTCGCCGAAGATGTCAGTGGCGTCAAAGTCGAACCCGACCTGTGTGCCATCCCATCGCGAGTACTGAACCCGATTGGCTCTGCCCATAGAGGCACCGTACCGGGAATACTGCAGTTATGACTGACCCTGCCCTTTGGGGCATCGCTATGACCGCTGCCGGCTCTGAAGGGCTGTCGGATCGAAGCGACTGGTCGACCCTCACCACCGAAGGAATCCTTTCCGATTCCCTGATCGGCAGCGGTTTTGGATTCGAGTACCGCTCTGACCTCCCGATGCTGGCCGAGGCCGGCGTTCCCTCGATGCGCTGGACCATTGATTGGTCACGTCTCGAATCTCGCCCCGGCCGCTGGGACAGCGATGCGGTCGATCACGTTGCGGACATTTTGAAAGCGGCTAAAGCAGCAGGAATCGATGTGTGGGCAGTACTGCACGACGGCCCGTTACCTGGGTGGTTTTCAGAAGACCAGCGTGGTTTCGACGATGCCGATGGACTTCGCCTCACCTGGCCTCGCCATGTGGATCGTGTCGCGGAAGCCTTCGGCGACCTCGTTGCCGGTTGGGTGCCGATCCTCGACCCCTACACACGAGCGCTCGAAGGGCACCTCATCGGCACGCGCCCGCCGTACAAAACCGATCCCGGAAAGTTTCTCGAAGCACTCCAGACTTTGCACCGAGCGTCATTCGAAGCGAACCGACTCCTACGTAGCGGCACTCCCCCGGTTGTCGTGTGTATCGATACATGCCCGGTGGAGCCAGGTGTGATGTCGCGTGAGCCGGACGAACGCGACGCAGCTCGCAAACGAGTCGAATCGGTTGATCGATTGCGTTTCGGCTCGTGGATTCGTGAACTCAATGACGGAGTCATTTCCATTCCTGGTTTGGCCGAGCATGAGATCGACGGACTTGCCGGCGCGTACGACCTCATTGGCTTCACCTACCGGGGCGGCGCGACGTTGTTCGCCGACGGAACGAGTGGGCCCTACCCCATCGATGCTCCCGTTTCGCCTGATGGGCGCGCGCCATGGACAGAAGGTCTCGGCGTCACCATTCGTCGCCTGTCCGACAACTTCCCGGGCAGGAAATTCGCGCTGCTCGGTACCGGTCTCACCGCTGCTGAGGATGATTGGCGTGCAGAGGTCCTCTCCGGTTCCATCCTTGAAACCCAACGCGCCGCTGACGATGGCATCGCAGTGACTCATGCATTCTGGGAATCGGGCATCGACGGCTGGACTCCAGAATGCGGACTCGACGTACCCGACGGCGTCTTTGATCGCAGTCGAAACGCTCGCGACAGTGCACAATTACTGCGCGCTGTGACTCGCTGACGTGCGATGCTCTCGGCGTGAGTACTGAACAGAACAACGCCGAACGTTCTCCGCAAGACATCGCCAAAGAAGCGGCTGGTCGTCACGCTGCCAGTTACGTCACCGATGGCATGCGAGTCGGACTTGGCACTGGCTCAACCGTGCACTGGACGATCGTCGAACTCGGCGAGCGTGCGCTCGACATCGTGTGCACCTCAACATCGGTACAAACACACGAACTCGCAACATCACTTGGGTTGAAGGTGATTTCGCCCGACGACATTGGTGCGCTCGATATCGCTATCGATGGTGCCGATGAAGTCGACCCAGCGTTCAATCTCACCAAAGGCGGCGGCGCGGCTCACACTCGCGAAAAAATCGTTGCTTCGATGGCCCCTCGATTCATCATCGTTGTCGACGAATCAAAGCTCGTTCCTGCACTCGGCCCCTTCGGCACGCCGCTCGAAGTCCTCGACTTTGCCCCTGGCGTCGTTGCGAGTGCAGTCGAAGCCCTCGGCGCGTCAACGGTCACCACACGAGAACGGCGCAGCGATAACGGCAACCTCGTGATGGACGCACAATTCGGCGCCATCGCCGACCCTGTCGCGCTTGGCGCTTCACTCGCCAACACGCCCGGCATCGTCGAACACGGAATCTTCCCCGGTTCGATGGTGGAACGAGTGGTGATTGCTGGTCTTGATGGCGTGCGCGAACTGGTCAACGACCAGCGCTAGGTCGCTGGCAGATTTCAGCCGCGGCCGCGGTACTGCGCCCGTGCACCAACTGCATCTTTGTTGAGTCGCTTCGAAAGGTGCAGACCTTCGAGCACGAACTCGACGGCACTGGCAACGATCTCGGGAGTGGTATCGCCACCCGTGAGTGCGGTGATATGCGGAGCGAGCGCCGGGATATCCGTAAGGAGCGCGACATAGTCGGCCGACGAAACGTCTTCACCGGCGTTCACCAACCGATCGCCATCGAAGGAATCGACAACATCACGAAGATTTTCGATGGCGATGTATTCACGGAAGATCGAAAGCACTGCCGCCTTCAGGAGTTGTTCAACAACAAGCCCTTCACGACCTTCTTCGATGGTTTCGATTTCGACCTTGCCGATTGTTGAGGCAGCAAGCGCGTCGAGATCAGAAACGCGCGGCACAACAATCGTTTCGCCATGCTGCAACGCGCGACGCATTGCATTTGCCTCGAGCGTTTCAAGATTGGCAACGGTGAGACGAACCGACACGCCCGAACGCTGATTGATATGCGGACTGCGACGAGCGAGCTGCGAGAACTCGGCAACGATTTCCGTCATGTAGCCAGGCACGCGCACTTCGATACCCGGCACCTCAAGATTTCGGGCTTCTTGCAATGCGATCGTGACTTCAGTGGCGACATCGAGCGGGTAGTGGGTGCGGATCTGCGAACCGAAGCGATCCTTCAGTGGCGTAATCAGACGACCGCGGTTGGTGTAATCGTCAGGGTTCGCTGATGCGAACAACATGACATCGAGCGGCAGTCGAAGTTTGAAACCACGGATCTGCACATCGCGCTCTTCAAGCACGTTCAACAAACCAACTTGAATGCGCTCGGCTAGGTCGGGAAGTTCGTTGATGGCGAAGATGCCACGGTTGGTGCGGGGCACGAGACCGAAGTGAATGGTCTCCTCATTCGAAAGATGTCGACCTTCGGCGATCTTGATGGGATCGACCTCGCCAATGAGGTCGGCGATGGAGGTATCGGGGGTGGCGAGCTTCTCGCCGTATCGCTCGTCGCGGTGCACCCAGTCGATTGGGGTGGAATCGCCCAACTCCGCCACGAGGTCTCGGGCGGGCTTTGAGACCGGAGCGTACGGGTCATCGTTGATCTCCGAACCGGCCACGATCGGCATCCACTCATCGAGCAGATTGGTAAGCGACCGGATCATCCGGGTCTTGGCTTGGCCTCGTTCGCCCAGGAAGATCACGTCGTGTCCGGCGAGGATGGCGTTCTCGAGCTGGGGAAGAACGGTGTCCTCGTAACCCAGAACGCTGTCGAAAAGCGGCTCACCGGCAACAATTCGCACAATGGCGTTCTGACGAAGTTCTTCCTTGACCGGGCGGCTTACCCAGCCCGACGCGCGCAGTTCTCCGAGAGTGGTTGGCCGCTCAGACATCGTTTCCTCCCCTGCCGGACCCGATGGCCGGACGATGGACGCCTCAACCTATCGCCGCGGCCCGGTCGCCGGGCGAGCCGAGTGACGAATCTGCGTCGCACAGTTCGCCCCTTGCCGTGACCGGTGAGTAGCGTGACCTTGCTGGGCCGGACACGTCCGACCTTGCCACTTTCCAGTCACAGCCTCTTTTAGGAAAGGTCTGCTCGTGACAGCAACCAAGGAACCACCTGCGATCACACCGGGCATCTCGTCTCCGACGATCCGTAAGCCCAACCGTCGCAGCACGTTCGCCATTATCGACCTCTACAAGTCGTCGGTTGGCAAGAAATGGATCATGGCCCTGACCGGCATCATGTTGATGGGCTTCGTGCTCTTCCACATGATCGGCAACCTCAAGATGTATCTCGGGGCCGAGGACTTCAACCACTACGCAGAGTTCCTGCGTGAGTTGTTAGTGCCGATCGTTCCCGCCACCGCAGTGCTGTGGATCCTGCGCATCGGTCTGATCGGCGCATTCGCGCTCCACATTCAGTCCGCCTATGCCTTGACCCGCATCAACCGCAAGGCCCGACCGGTCAACTACAAGTCACCACGTGACTATGTGGCCGTGAACTGGGCAGCGCGCACGATGCGCTGGAGCGGCATCATCGTTGGCCTGTTCTTGTTATGGCATCTTGCGGATCTGACATGGGGCTGGGCCAACCCAGACTTCGTGCATGGCAACCCGTACGCCAACGTTTCCACCAGCCTCGATCGTGCACCCGTTGCTGCGCTGTACATCGTTGCCAACATCGCGTTGGGTATTCACCTCTACCACGGCTCTTGGAGCATCTTCCAGAGTCTCGGTTCTATGAGCTCACGCTTTAATCCCCGTCACAATCCGATCCGTCGCGGCTTTGCTGCGGGCTTCGCGATTCTTGTGGCCGGCGTCAACATCACATTCCCAATCGCCGTGCTTACCGGCGTGGTCGGCTGAAGGAGCATCAGATGAGCACTATCACTCTCGACTCCAAGATCCCATCTGGTCCTGTTGAGGAACGTTGGGAGAACCACAAGTTCAACATGAAGCTCGTGAACCCCGCGAACAAGCGAAAGTTCACTGTGCTCGTGGTTGGCACCGGTCTTGCCGGCGCTGCCGCTGCGGCGACACTCGCCGAACTCGGTTATCAGGTGAAGTGCTTCACCTTCCACGATTCACCCCGTCGTGCGCATTCAATCGCCGCTCAGGGTGGCATCAACGCCGCCAAGAACTACAAGAACGACGGCGACAGCGTGAAGCGACTCTTCTATGACACCGTGAAGGGCGGCGACTTCCGTGCACGTGAATCCAATGTGCACCGCCTCGCTGAAGTCAGCGTCAACATCATCGACCAGTGCGTGGCGCAGGGTGTTCCCTTCGCTCGTGAATACGGTGGTCTTCTCGATAACCGTTCCTTCGGTGGTTCACAGGTCAGCCGCACGTTCTACGCACGAGGCCAAACCGGTCAGCAACTCCTGCTTGGCGCCTACCAGGCCCTCATGCAGCAGGTATCGCTTGGTCGGGTGGAACTCCACACCAAGACCGAACTTCTCGACGTCGTCACCAAGGACGGCGTTGCTGCGGGCATCGTCACCCGCGATCTCATCACCGGCGACATTCGCAGTTGGGCTGGTCACGCCACGCTGCTGTGCACCGGCGGTTACGGCAACGCCTTCTACCTCTCCACCAACGCCATGAACTCCAATGTCACGGCTGCGTGGCGAGCACATAAGAAGGGCGCACTCTTCGCGAACCCCTGCTACACACAGATTCACCCCACGTGTATCCCGGCGAGCGACGAATTCCAGTCAAAGCTCACGCTTATGTCGGAATCGCTTCGTAACGACGGCCGCATTTGGGTTCCGAAGCAGTTCGACGACAACCGTGCACCGGAAGATATTCCGGAAGCCGACCGCGACTACTTCCTCGAGCGTAAGTACCCGTCGTTCGGCAACCTCGCACCGCGAGACATTGCGTCACGAAGTGCGAAGCAGGTTGTTGATGAAGGCCGCGGCGTTGGCCCAATCAAGAACGGTGTCTACCTCGACTTTGCCGAATCAATCGGCCGTCTTGGCGAGAACGTTGTGTTCGAGCGTTACGGCAACTTGTTCGACATGTACGAGCGCATCACCGATGAGAACCCGATGAAGATGCCGATGCGCATCTACCCGGCCTCGCATTACACAATGGGTGGCCTCTGGGTTGACTACAACCTCATGACCAATATCCCTGGTCTGTACGCACTCGGTGAAGCGAACTTCTCCGATCACGGTGCAAACCGTCTCGGCGCATCTGCCCTCATGCAGGGTCTGGCCGATGGCTACTTCGTCGCCCCGAACACCATCGGCGATTACCTCGCTGGTCTGCTTGGACAAGCTCCGTTGTCGACCGAAGATCCTGCGTTCACCACATCAGTGGCTGAAGTGCAGGACGATATGCGTCGTTGGATTTCTGTCGGTGGCACAAAGTCGCCGGAGTACTACCACCGCGAGCTCGGAAAGCTCGTGTGGGACTACTGCGGTATGGCCCGCGACAAGAACGGTCTCGAGAAGGCCCTCAGCGAAATCCCAGCATTGCGCGAAGAGTTCGAAAAGAACGTTCGTGTGCTCGGCGATCCCGATGGTGTCAACCAGTCGCTCGAAAAGGTCGGCCGCGTTGCTGACTTCTTCGAACTCGGCGAACTGATGTGCCGCGATGCGCTTATGCGTGAAGAATCTTGCGGCGGTCACTTCCGTGTTGAGCATCAGACCGAAGACGGCGAAGCCAAGCGTGACGACGAGAACTTCTCGTTTGTCGGCGCTTGGGAATGGGAAGGAAAGGGATCAACCCCGACCCTTCACAAAGAGCCTCTTGTGTTCGAAACCGTCAAGCCCGTCGTGCGCAGCTACAAGTAACCAGGAGCCATTGTGAACCTCACTCTTAAGGTCTGGCGCCAAACCGGACCAAACGATGCCGGTCGTTTCGAGACCTATCAGGCAACTGATGTGAAGGACGAAATGTCCTTCCTCGAAATGCTCGACGTCGTGAACGAAAACCTCATTGCTGACGGCCACGAACCGATCACCTTCGATAGCGATTGTCGTGAAGGCATCTGCGGCACTTGTGGCCTCATGATCAACGGTCAGGCCCACGGTCCCCAAAAGGGCACCGCGACCTGTCAGTTACACATGCGCAAGTTCCACGATGGCGAGACCGTCACCATCGAACCGTGGCGTGCTGCGGCGTTCCCGATCCTCAAAGATCTCATGGTCGATCGCAGTGCGTTCGACGCGATCATTGAGTCCGGCGGTTTCATCACCTCCGACACTGGTGGCCCTCGTGACGCCAACGAAATCCTCATTCCCAAGGCAGCCGCCGACACCGCCATGGACGCAGCCGCGTGCATCGGTTGTGGTGCGTGCGTTGCGGCCTGCCCGAATGGCGCTGCGCAGTTGTTCACGTCAGCCAAGCTGGCGCATCTCAACCTGCTTCCGCAGGGCCAGACTGAACGCTGGAAGCGCACCGAGGACATGGTCGAGACCATGGAGATGTTCTTCGGATCATGCACGAACTACGGCGAATGCCAAGAAGCGTGCCCGAAGGAAATCCCGATCGACTTCATCGCCCTGATGAACCGGGACTACCTGAAGTCAAAGATCAAGAACCGCAAGCTGCAGGGCCAGCGCTGATCAGTTTCTGATCCGCACAAACCCGCGGCATTCTCGCCCGGCGCCGAACCACTTCCTTATGGGAGTAGGCGGCGCCGGTCGTCGTTTTGCGGAGTTATTCGGCGAAGTGCTTGCCCTTGGGCTTGCGACGGTGACGAATGAATTCGATGACGACCGGAAGCAACGAGACGAACACGATGACCAACACGGCGATCTCGATGTTGTCGCCAATTGCTGGGAATGCCCGACCAAGCGTGTAGCCCAGCAACGTCAGACCAGCGCCCCACAACACGCCGCCGATGATGTTGAACTTCACGAAGGTGCTGTAGTGCATGTTTGAAACGCCAGCGACAATAGGCGTGAATGTGCGCACGATCGGAACGAATCGGGCAAGCACAATCGACTTTGATCCGTGCTTGGCAAAGAACTTCTCGGCCGATTCAACGTAGGCAGGTTTGAACAAACGAGATTCGGGTCGCTTGAAAAGCGCAGGACCTACCTTCTTGCCAAAGAGATAGCCCACCTGATCACCGGCGATCGCTGCCAGTGTGACCCCCAACATCACGATCCAGATATGTCCGCCAGCAAGTTGGAATACTTCGCCGTCTTCGCTGATTTTGATGCCATAGGTCGCCAACCCGGCCGTGAACAGAAGAGAATCGCCGGGGAGGAAGAATCCAATGAGGATCCCTGACTCGGCAAAAACCACGATGAAGAGGCCGATGAGTCCCACCGACTCAAGAAGCTTCTGAGGGTCGAGGCCGACAGCGAAAATTGCGTTGGTCATGGCGGAGAACATGGCGGGAACCCTAGTGGTGGGTCCTGCCATGGCCGTGGCACATCAGCCACGAAACCTGTGACCTGTGTCAGTACCCGTTGGCCGGATTCACGACCGACAGCAGTGGTTCCTCATTCAAATACAGACGCAAATTCTCGATGAACGTGGCGTACATGGCCTGAAATGCGCCAGACCAGTTCCACGAAACGTGCGGGCTGAGCCGCACCGATGGGTGCGAATACATCCAATGCCCGTTGGGAAGCGGTTCGGGTTCGGTGGCGTCGATATCGGCGCAGGCGACGACGCCGCTAGCGAGTGCACGCAAGAGCGCATCGTCGTCGATGATCGGACCACGAGCAACGTTGATGAGCTGCACACCGGGTTTCATGACGGCAAAGAGCTCATCGTTGAACAGACCGCGAGTTGCGTCGGTAAGCGGAGCAACAAGCACGATGTGATCGGCATCGGCAACGAGTTCTGTGGCGGAACGAACCATACGAACACCCTCGATGGGGCTTGGCGCAGTGCTATTGCGCATGGCCGTGATGTTCATGCCAAACGGCAGCGCTCGTTGTGCAATTGCCGTACCTATTCCGCCCATTCCAAGAATCGCGAGATTCGCATCGTCGAGCGTTGCAAATGATGGCGACGGAATGTTCCACTGCTTCGGTTGCTCGGTAACAAACGAACCGGGCATGCGCTTCACAAACGACAACATGCACGCCATCACCCATTCGGAAATGGGAACTGCACTGAGGCCGCGCGAGTTGGTGAGAACGAGGTCGTCGCCAATGAGATGCAATGGGAACTTGTCGATACCGGTGCCGATGAGATGCACCCACTTCACGCCGCGACTGAGCGCGTCTTCAAGGGTCGCAACGTTTGTTGGAGTGGTGATGAGGACGTCGCCGACAATGTCGGCATCGATATCACCGTCCATAGGAATGGCGATGACCTCAACCCGAGCGGCGAGGTCATCGGGAATATGGATGGCATCAAGCCGTCCGACGTGACTGAGGATGCGAAGCAACGTTCAGCTACCGCCAACTGCACCAGGCGGTGGTGGTGGCGCGACCGTGCCTGGAGCCGGTGGTGGCGGAACTGCTCCTGGTGGAGGCGGTGGCGTTGCCGCACCTGACGCAGGCGGTGGTGGAGGAGTTTCACCACCAGCGGGAGGCGCTGGCGCTACACCGCTCTTAAGGGCGAGATCAACCACACCCCCGCCAGCCTCGTGGGCTTGCAGCTCGGCAGTGACGCGAGCGATTTCCGCATCGGTGTTTTCTGCAGCGCGGCCAGTCGCTTGCGCAAAGGTGAGCGCACCAAGATCACGTAACAATGCATCGGACTGACGCTTAGAGGTCGCCTGATCGAACTGGGCTTGACCCTTGTTTACGGCCTGATTGACCTGGCTCGCTGCCTGATTGCCGACTTCCTTCACCTTGTCCATGAATCCCATGGCTGTACCTCCGGATCGGTTGTGGCACTCATCGTAACGGACCGCTTCGCTGCGTGACCGGGAGATTGGCCGAACCGACTACCGTCCGAGCGATGGCTGCGTACCTCTCCCCCGCTTGGTTCACCGAAGCTGATGAGCTCCTGCGTGCAAGCGCGGTCCTGAGCACACAGTCAAAGGGTGTCCGCTTTGTGCTCGAACAACGCGTCGGCGACGGTTCGAGCAAGATCATTTGGCATGTGCGTTTCGACGACGGGGTCGTCTCCATGGCCGAAGGCCCGGCAGATGCACCCGACATCGTCTTTGTAAGTTACGCAGAAACCGCCGAAGGAATTCGCAGCGGTGCACTCAGCGCACAGGCCGCGTTCATTGCTGGTGATCTTCGAATCGAAGGATCCATCAACGCGCTGTTGGAGCACGCGGAATTATTCGCTGCGCTTGAAGACGTACTCGGCCCGCTGCGCTAAGCACAACGGGCCGAGACCAAACAGTTTCAGTTTTCGCTGCACCAGAAGGTGCAAACGGAATCAGATGAGTCCGAGTTCCTTCACGCCGTCGCGCTCTTCAACGAGTTCGGCAACCGAGGCGTCGATGCGTCCACGTGAGAAGTCGTCGATGTCGAGACCCTGCACGATTTCGTACTTGCCATTGGCGCAAGTGACGGGGAATGAAGAAATGATGCCCTCGGCAACGCCGTAGGAACCGTCGGACGGAATCGCCATCGAGACCCAGTCACCCTTGGCCGAGCCAAGTGCCCAGGTGCGCATGTGATCAATCGCTGCGTTTGCGGCTGATGCAGCGCTGGAAAGTCCGCGTGCTTCGATGATCGCTGCACCGCGCTGTTGCACGGTCGGGATGAAATCGTTCTCGAGCCAGGCCTGATCGTTGACCAGCGCAGCAGCGTTCTGACCTTTGACTTCAGCGTGGAAGAGATCGGGGTACTGCGTGGCGGAGTGGTTACCCCAGATCGTCATCTTGGTGATGTCCGAAACGGTGGTGCCGGTCTTGGCTGCGACCTGTGCGATGGCACGGTTGTGATCAAGACGAGTCATTGCGGTGAAGCGCTCGTTCGGAATGTTCGGCGCGTTGTTCATCGCGATAAGCGCATTGGTGTTGGCGGGGTTACCGACAACGAGGATCTTGACGTCAGCAGCGGCGTTGTCTGACAGCGCCTTGCCCTGTGGCTTGAAGATGCCACCGTTCGCTTCGAGAAGATCCTTGCGCTCCATGCCCTTTGAACGGGGACGAGCACCAACGAGGAGCGCGTAGGAGATGTCACCGAACGCTTCGTTGGGATCATCAGTGCGAACGATGTCAGACAGCAGCGGGAATGCGCAGTCTTCAAGTTCCATGGCAACGCCCTTAAGCGCGTCCATTGCCGGCGTGATGTCAAGAAGTTGCAGGATGACCGGCTGGTCTTCTCCGAGCATCTGACCACTAGCGATACGGAACAGAAGGCTGTAGCCGATCTGACCGGCAGCACCGGTGACAGCTACGCGAACGGGGGTCTTCACGGGGGGTCCTCCACAGGGACGTCAGGTTGACGGGCCGACACTAGTCAGCCCGAAGAAGCCCTGAAAAAGCGAAGGATCAGAGTGTGACGGGATAGGGGAACTTGGAGTCCACGCCACCATCTACAACGAGTGTGCGACCGGTCACATAGGCCGACATATCGCTGGAAAAGAACAGTGCTGCCGAGGCGATATCGGAGGTGGAACCCATCTTGCCCATGGGCGAATTGCCGGCGTTGAGGGCTCGTTGTTCGTCGGTGAAGGCCGCCTCCATACGGGGGCTGAGGATGGTTCCGGGCGCAACGGCGTTGGCGCGAATCCCGAAACTTCCGAGTTCGATCGCCAGGGTCTGGACCCACGCCATGAGTCCGGCCTTGGCGGCACCGTACGCGGCATGCATTGGTGCCGCGGTCAGGCCACTCACCGACGCGATGAACACCATCGTGCCGCCGTCAGTTTTGGACATGCGACGACCAAATTCCTGCGACAACAAGAACGCGTGACGAAGACAAATATCGATTTCCCAATCGAAGGTTTCATCGGTCATGTCGAGGATGGACTCCCAACGGGCCATGCCGATGATGTCGACGAGACCATCGATGCGCCCATTGATTGCCTCGGCATCGGCAGCAAGTTTCTTGGCGCCTTCACGAGTGGTGACATCTCCGACCCACGCAACACCAGCTGGACCAATTTCGGCTGCAATTTCGGCGGCGCGGTCCGCGTCAACGTCGACGCACACGACAGTCTTGGCACCCGCCTGCACGAGCGCGTGCGAAGTCAT
>Ga0222712_10005710_pt1 | contig 12488 bp, 25 predicted proteins | sample C33_657DmetaG_FD_165043 | JGI IMG/M metagenome (GOLD analysis project Ga0222712, IMG submission 165043) | Estuarine water microbial communities from San Francisco Bay, California, United States - C33_657D | ecosystem: Environmental > Aquatic > Marine > Unclassified | place: USA: California...
TTACTTTCCTGAGTTCTTCTAGTTTCATAATTATAAATAGTTAATTTATTAAAGTTATTTATTTTAGTTGGTCTAGTCTATATTTAATTTCCTGAATAAGTATATTTGCATCGCTTGCAAATGAAGGTTGCCCTTTCATTACAATAATCCCTGAAGCATCTCTTGCTACTGCAAATCGACGTTGTGCTATTTTAGGAGAAGTTGTATCATCGATTACCTCTATAACATAGATTGCTCCATTAGCAGCTACATATCTACCTGTTGCAGCAGCTTGAGTATCTATTTTAAAAGCTTTCAGATTATTTAGAATTTGATCTAACAAACTTCTATCTATAAGACTAGTATTTGATAATCTATTTAAAAGATCTTCTAATTGTTTTTTAGTATTAATTTCGTATAAAAGCCAATCCTGTCCAGAAAGTGGATCTAACCATGTATCTAATCCATTCTTAGCTCTATTATTTACAATATACTTGTTAGCATCTTTTGCTTTTACTACATCTCGTCTTTCATCTGTGTGTATATAGATTGTTCCGGGTTCGTATAAACCTCTATAACAATCCTGTCCATACTTTTCTCCATCATCTACTGCATCTGCATAAGGAGTTGGAGTTACTAAATCCTGTTTAACTAAAGAAGGCACCAATCTAGATATTAAGAACTCTCCTTCATCGTTAAGCAGTCCTAAGTCTTTTAACTCATTATCTGTTAGACTTTCTTTTAATTCATTTTCAATAGTACACATCATTATAGGACCATCTAATAATGAAAGTTTACTATCAATATCTTCAATTAAAGTATCAAAAAATTTAGTATCTACTAGAGCATCTATACCGTCAATAGTCTCTTTCGTCTGTGCTACTAGTTCTCGTATCTTATGTACTAAATCTGCATACTTATTTGTAAGCGCTAATGGGATACCTATACCTGGAGGTACTGAGGTTGGTATTGGAAGTGCTAATAAAACCTTTAATAAAGTATTTAGAGTATTAATAGGAGGTCTTAACTTATTAGGTATTGCTTTATAAGTTTCTATTACCTTCTTATACTTTGTAGTTAAATCACTTAAAGTTTTCTTAGTGTTCTTTATACTGTTTAACGTTGCCTGTGTTGGGCAAGAATTTGCCTTTACAAAGGTAGTTACAGTAGATTCGATTTTAGTCTGTACTTTATCTACAAGAGTTTGTTGAATACTCCCAATTTGGCTTCCAATAAAGGCGGTGACTTTTGATTCGTCAATAGTTACATATGCCATATTACTCTGTAAATACTTTTTTAGATTTTAATTCACTTAATCGAGCTTTAAGTGGAGTTATTCTACTGAATAAGATTCCTCCTTCTTTCTTAAGTTGAGCAACTGCTGTTGCAGGTACTGGCTGTAATCCACCCGGGGATACTAGGAATTGAGCAAATGATTCCACTGCTTTAATGAAATCTTGAAGAAGATCTACTGTGTTCTTTCCTAACAATACAGGCTGTCTACTGTACTCGACTGCCGTTCTTGCTTTAACTCCTAGATATATTTTCTTAGAATCTAGACAAATATAATCATCAGCATCTAAGTTAACTGACTTTGCATTTAATCCAACTGATTCTACAGCAGATAGTAGTATAGATTCTTCTCTTGCATTTAAAAATAAACGGCCTCCTGTTATAACTACCTGTGTTTTGTTATAAGCATTTGCTTCTGCTGGTATTTTGTTATAGGAATCTCTTTTTTTGTTAGCTTGCACTAAAGGTACGTAGTGATCTCCTGTAAGATATATAGATCCTAAATCCTTGTTAATATCTTCTATAATAGGATCAAACCCATTTTTAGTAGCTACTTGTCCGTTAGCAATTAAAATTAACGGCTGTCCGTTATTTTGTTTAGTTACTAAAGGATTGTTTATATGTTGAACTCCAGTAAATCTAATAGACTGTCCTTGACGTCCTTCTATAGAAAAATCTCCTGGGAATCCTTGTAGTGGATTTATTCTACCACTTTCTTTAAAGCCCTTTCCAAATAAAGTCTTTCTCCAGTTTGGGTTCTTTGTATTAGGGCTGGCGTTATGTTCTGGGTTATTCCAAACATTTACCACATCTATCCAAACCTTTCTACTACCTCCTGCGGTTTTTTCATTTGTAGCAGCAGGTCTATTCTCGATAACAACCATCTCTCCAATAAGAGGTATATGCTTTACTCGTGCATTACCTTGATATGCGAAGGCTGGTTCACCACTTTCATCTTGATCTATATCAGCATCACCTTTGATACCTGCGTAGAAGACTCCGTTTAGTGACAAAGCTTCGCCCATTTCATAATACTTTGGATGTTTTCTATCCAAAATTATATCAAGTACTCTTCCGTAGAAGGTACCTTTAGAGCCTGCTCCACCACCGCCTCCGGCTCCTACTGAAGCACCATGGGATGTACTAGATGTTGGCATTATCTGATTGTTGTTTTTCTTCTACTTCTTTATTTACAGCTTCAGCTTCTTGTAGTAAGTCAGCTAAGTCTGATATGTCAAACTCTTCTCCTTTAGACTGTCCTGCTTCTATTCTCTGAATAATAGTAGCTAATTTAATTAAAGCTTCATCATTCTTAACTCCAATCTCCATATATTCTTTAATCATAGGTACTACTAGAGTAGCATCACCTATGTTCTCGATAAGAGGTTTTAATTCACCTATAAGAGCAGTAACTTGTGCACGGGTAGATTTCGAGTTAGTATGTATCTCCTGAAATAAATCAGATAGAGATGTTTCTCCAAAAATCTTTTTATCTAAACTCATACTGTTTTTACTAATAAATAGGTTAGTTGGAAGTATTGAATAGAAGACCTTCTTCGTAGTATTCGGTATACTTAGTGTAGAACTCTGATTTTAGTTTAGAGATTACCTTTGTTAGGTGAGGTGTTTCACAGTCAGTCATCTCTCTAATGTAGATATATAGAGCTTTCTTTTTGAATATATCTAGATCTGTTCTAGTCTTAAAGATAGTTAATACTGCATCTGCAATTTTAGCTTCTTGATCTTTAGGGAAGAACTCATCTATCTTAGAATACATATCCTCTACCCACTCGTCAATAAACAAACTTAAAGTTTTTCGATTAGGATTATGTATCTCTACCTCCTCTTCGTAACTCTCCTCTACATCGCTAAACGATCCAATCTGTTTTAGCTTCTTATAGTTTTTATTGTTGTAGTTGATTAACCACCTTTTAACGATTGTTCCAAAGTAAGAATATGCTTTTGCTCCATTAGTAGGGTCAAATTTCATAATCTTCTCTTCTAATAAAACAGAAACGATCTCATGTTTGAGATCTTCAATGTGTTCTACATCTGTATAGTAAAACTTAAACGTATGAATAATGTTTTCTGCTAACTTATAAAAGGGTAAGTAGATGTGATCGGTAAAGATACGGCCACGTAAGACATGGTCTGTCGAATTATTATAAAGTACTATATAGTCTTCTGTCTCTTTTGTGAAGTAATTTCCGCTAGTTTTTTTCCTTGCCATAATTTTCTGGGAGCATGTATCGGTTTAGCTCTTCTTGTATTTGTTTCATTTGTGAAAAGAATTGACCGAGCTCATCGTCTGCTTGGAAGTGCCCACTTTCATCTAGCGTCTCGAGGTGCCTTTTTGATTCAGTTATAATATACGAAATATTATTTAAGTAAAAAACTTGATCTTGTACGACATCTTCATACTTCTCAACTTTTTGCATTAAATTGTAAATCGCATATACTGATGTTGCGAAAAGCAACGATAAAATAACTACTGCTATTGTCATATTATAAATTTTTAATTAAACCTGCTAATCCTTCTGAACTATTAACTGGACGTCCGGAAGTAGCTTTTGTTTTTTGTACCTTAGGTTCTGTATTACCTCCTTTGTTCTTCCATAAGTCATACTCTACCTTGGAGGCCATAAAGTCTGCTGAATGTAAGATATTTACGATATTAGTTCTCATTCGAGAGTCTGGATTATGACTAAAGAAGTAAGCTTCATTAGCTTTATCAAATACTCCGTCATGAAGTCTGATACCTAAATACTCATTATGAGATAACTTAATACCAAACTTCTGTAAGATAAAAAGAGAACGGTCAGGTATAAGCATGAATGCGATTTCAGGATTAGGAGTATACATCTCATGTAATTTATCCTGTCTCCATTTATCAGTTTGAGGAACATAGCAGTCTACCTCACCGTCACCTATTTTACCTAAGTCATGGAATAGTGCCGCCATTACTAACTCTTCATCAGTAAAGTCAATAGAAGCTCCCATAGATTGCCACAACTCTTTTTGTTTTATAGCAGATTGTACAACTCTATTAACATGGTCAATATAACCGCCCGGAAAGGCGTTATGATACCACGACTTACCACTAGCAGGAGCCATTACCATATGATCGGATAATGTTTCTACTAAAGTTAAGACTTGATTTTTACGATCATCACCAATGTAATGGTTAATAATTTTAATATGTTTATCCCAATTTGATTGGATTTGTTCGGCACTTAACATAACTTGAGTTTTATTTATAATATTCCTTTGTTTTATATCTATATATCTTTATATATCTATATATTTAATATCTTATATATTATATTTTATATTATTATATTATATCTAATATCTTATATATTTCGAAGATATATAAAAAAACGCATAAAAGCCACTTTTTTTATAATTAATTTTCCGGATCAATTAATTTAGACTTTTTCGGAGCAATAGACTTAGGTTTTTCTATTACTTCCTCTACTTCTTCTTGTACTGGTTCTGGAATCTCTGCCGCTGCTGCAATTAAAAAGTCGGCAACCTCCGAACCTGTATCAGTAATAGGAGTAATTACTTTAGGTTCTACCTTAGCTTCTGCTTTTTTGATAGTCGCCTTAGCTGCATCTACCTCACGATCGAATTCATCACACTTACGTTTTAACTCTTGCATGATTTTCTCACTAGCACTTTGTAATGCTTCTTTATTTACCATCATTCCAGTAGTGTCAGCGACACCTAAAGCATAGATAATTTCGTTTAATTCTAATAATGTTAAGTTCATATTGTATTTTTTTATGATTATACCTTAAGATACGAAGATTTCCGCATACTAGCAACTTTTTTTAGTGGATTCACAAAGATTTTTGGTTGAGAATGAAGGAGTTAGGGCAGAAAACAGCAAAATCCCCTTAAGGCCGCAGGCCCCACGCGAATCGCGCGCAATTTGACCCGAAATTTTTAGTAAGCGTATGATCCAGACATGGACATTTCATTTAGTAAACTCTCTACATTATAGTCGTAGGTAGACATTTGTGTGGTACCTTCCAATATGTCCCTAAATTTCTTAATAAGGGCACACTTTTCATAGTGTTCAAGGTCTTGGTAGAAAAAAAGAAGGTGGTCGAGGGCGGAGAATACTCCTATCTTGTCATAATCTTGGGTAATCATGTAGATATTTTCGAACTTCGTAAAGTCGATACTTAGGAGATAGCCATAGAGGCGGTCAAAAAACTTCACTCTAATAGTCTCTCGATACTTTTCATAGTCTTGTCCGTATCTTCTACTATACATACCATCTATCAGGTAAAAATTCTCCACACCCCTCACCACCATGCCCATTAGGACATAAGGATTCTGCATCATAGCATCTAGTCCATGCTCTTTATATATCGTCTCATCAGAGGCGTTAAAGATGTTAAAGAGATTTTCTGGATTTAATTTATGCATTTATGTTTAAATAATAGTTGCTTCTTAAATAAATATTCATTACATTATAGTATAGTAAATAAATTGCTGGGAAACAACTTAAATTAATTAAAAGATATGGATACAGTGTTAGTGGCTTTGGTTATCTCTCTACTCTCTGCTTTAGTATTACAGACTTTGTATGCCTATGGCTTAAAGAAGGAGATTGATCAATTAAAAGAAGAATGTGATAGCTTTGAAATCGACATTCGAAACATTTGGACGGCTATGGAGCGTCAAGAAAATGGTATATTACAACAATTACGCGAGTTTGAGCATGAACAAGCCGCTAAATGGTGGAAGTTAGAGTACGATAAAGAGTATTTTAAAGATAAGAAGAAAGAAAAGTAACCTATATACAAAAATTTTGCCAAAAAATTTCCCGGGTTATTCGTCTAAATTACGTAAAAAGTATAAAAGGATTTTGGTTTTATGATTTTCGGAAGCATCCATTCACTAGATTTCTATTTACAAGAGCCCTTCGCTCTTGAATTAAAAGAGTACCTTCTTACTCTTAATGAAGAATCCATAGACGAGACCCGGGACTTTGGCAGATATAAGGTAATTGTATCTACTTATATACCTGAACATAGTCAACTCATAGAGCGACATGTTAAGAATACGGATATACACTTAGTCTTAGCAGGTCAAGAGATAGTAGAATACTATGAACATGAGATTAACAAAGTTAAACTACCTTATGATGCCGATAAGGATGTTACTATTCTCTATAAGGATACTATCCCAACCATTACTATACCTTTGATTCCGGGTAACTTCTGTCTATTGACAGCCGGAGAGGCTCATTCTCCTGGTCTACCCTTTAGAAAGACTGGTCTAGTAAAGAAAGTAGTAGTTAAGATACCAACATATAGACCAATCTAGACTATGGATGTAGATAAGCCCTTATTCACGGTAATGATGTGTATACTCTTTGGTATTACCTTGTATATGGTAAATGATTGGTTTAAAGACAACTTCAAGAACAAGCCATAGAATAAACCCAGATAGATATGATACTAACAGCCATAGGCATTATAATGGTAATATACGTTATAATCTCTCTATATAAAGCCTTTGATCAATTAGATAAGATAACTCCTCCTGATATAGATGAAGAAGATACTACAAATGATTTTCATGAAGGGTAAGCCTTATGAAGATATATGTCCTAAATGCCAAAGCATAATCACATCTGAGGACGGACTATGCTGGCGGTGTTTATTGGAAAAACAAAATTAAGGTATAGGACTATAGATAATAGTCCTTCTTCTCATCATTAATAGTAAGAATACCGTAGATGAGTCTGTACAACATGTAGAATAACATGGATAAGAGGAATGTAATTAAAACACCTTCTACAATGGCATGTAATGGTTCTAAATAGAACGACAATACAAAGGTGGAGATTATAAGAAGAGTAATAAATGCGGCTAATGCTTTTTTCATCGGAATTTTTTTTTATGTTGAAACTGTATTTTAGTCAAAAAGTCTTATTTGGAATCCTCATAAGTGATCCGCTCTAATTCAATAGTAACGTAGTCATCTCCCTTTTCACATAAAGAAGCATTCAAGATACGTAATTCACCCATATCCACTATCTGATATAAGTAAAAGTCTTGATCTTCATCTGTATGTAAGTATAACCTGTCATGGATACCTCTATCTTCAAAATACTCTGCAACAGACATCCAATAGTGGAAGAAAAGAGACTTATTATTAATTCGTAAATGATACATCTTATTCTATTTTAAATTATATACTTATATATTTATATACATATATATTACTATATCGTAAAATCTAGCCGGAATATGCAAATAGGTAGGGCCCTCTCGGGATCTCTCACGCCGTCTTAGGGAACTTTACCGGCACTGTTATATCACCTTGCCTTCACCTTGACCAAACCTCCCCCAAAGGGTGACCAGCCTGCATCATCAACAGGCATGGTCGGTGGTTATGTATAGGTTTATATTAGACTCAGTTGTGGGTCGACAGTCTTATCTGTCACCTTATATGCTCCAGTTACCTTACGAGTAGGCTTATACTCAGCACCTTCATTATCAACTAATACACCATCTACTACAGCAAAGGCATGCTTAGCTACTGTAACGATATAGGTACCAGTCTTATATGACTCTAAGAAGCTCTTAACAGTCTTTTGTCTGTAGATTAACTCTCCATACAACTTGTACATGTTAGTGATAGCTTGCTTGGCCATTACCTCTATAGAGATAGTCTTATTACCAATAGTAGTACTACCAGCCTCAGCTAAGGCCTTCATATTGTCTACTAACTCTTTACCTAGGACGCCTTTGTTAGCCTCTCTATTAAAGATCTCTTTAACGAATGAATGAGCTGTATCATAATTAACTCCAGTGGCAGCAGCTACTGCTCTGACTACACAGTCATTAGTTTCATTGTTAGCTACTTTAGATGTCTTGATACCAGCGATAACGTTCTTTGAATAATTGAATTTCATAACCTTTATTTTTATTGTTTTTTAATATACCTTAAGATAAGTACTTTTACGCAGACAAGCAACTTTTAGTTAAGAAACTTTCCGGCAAAAGCAGCATGGGCTTTATCCTCATACTCACGATCTCTATCCTCACACCAAGTGTCATATAGAGTATTGAATAGGGCCTGGTCTAATTGCTTAGGCTCAGAGAAGACAGGCTCGAAAGAGATCAACTCATAACGAACATAGTCGCCAGATAAGCCATCTAGCATATGAGCTAGGACAGACTCTACACCCTCCTTATTATAGAAGAGGATATCCGAATCAATACGGATGGTGAACTCCTGGCCACCTTTAGGCTTCCAATGTGGTGCCTCGGCTGATCCATAATTCTCAAAATACTGAGCTTCGATTCTTACTAATGTTTCTAACATAACCCTTATTGTTTTAATATACCTTAAGATACGAACTATTACGCATATAGGCAACTATTTACACAATTATTTTTATCAATTAGTTACATATATTATTATTTAGATATATGACTAATTAGTTAAACGCCTAACTAAGCCTTATAGACCTCTACTATGTTATCCAATATACCCTGTAGATAGGCCTCTGTAGCTAGACACTTCTTATGATAAGCATCCTGAGCCAAAGAAGGATCAACCCAAGGTATAGAGTAAGTACATATCTGCCATCCAGATGGATTATCAAATTCATATTGACCTTCATTAGGAATATCTATACAATAGCGTCCACCATCTGAATGATCAATAACTGTACCTGGATATAGTTCACATACTCTAGTAAAGAACTCTCTCTTAACTGCCTTTCTAATCTCTTGCTTTGTCATAACCTTTATCTCTTAATGTACCTTAAGATACGAAGAATAAGGCAGAAAAGCAACTAGTATGGGGACTTTATTTTCTAGAAAAATATATGGGGAGAAAGTTGGTAGGGATGTTTGGAAAAATTTCTATAGAAAAAGTTGCCTATTAAAACAGACGGGCCTATAACTACCTTCTTTCCATCTATACTTTATACCCGGTTTATTCTACACAATATACTATCTCTCCATATATCTATATACCTATATGAATATATCATTATATACTTATATCTTTCTTAATAGACTTTATGGGTAATGAGGTATAAATGCTTACGGTTCTCACTATGATAGATTGGTTATCTCCGATTATCTCTTGTAACCTTATACCAAGTAGTAACCCAAGTCATACACTCTCAGATACCATTTATATCTATATCCAGATGTCTCTTAGATTGCGTATTATAATCTCCAATATGTCAAAGATCGTCCATATAGTCTCCCATTAGGTAGGGTAGATGAAAGGTCGGACAATTTGCGCGGGACACCTTCGGTGAGAGGGATAAGCGCCCCCCCCACTCTATTGCGCGTCTACACGGCCATACTCATCCTCTATTCTCACTATATCATTCTCATCAAATGTTATTCCTGTCTGTACCTCTATAAAGGTTAATATATCCTCTCCTATATTCTCTATTCTATGTATGGCCTTAAAGGGTATTGTTATTACATCTCCTGGATATACTCTTGATACATTCTTTCCTATAGTAACCTCTCCTCTTCCTTGGGTAATTATCCATCTCTCTTCTCTATAGTAGTGATATTGTAACGATAGTTTACCCTTTGGCTTTACCGTTATTTCCTTTACCTTAGTATAAGGCGTATCTAATAGGACTTCATATTCACCCCAAGGTCTTTTATTCTCTTCTATATTCATAGGATAACTTGTTAAATTTGCGCGGGTCGACTTCGTCGGAGAGGAAAAGGCGCCCCCACCTCGCCTATTTGCCGGACTTCTCTCTAATCCAATTGTACATATAGTCGCTTGACTTCTCTGTTACCTTACATGGGCTATCATCAAAGATGCTTCTATTACATTTATCACACCAATCGGTATCGTCTAAGTCTATTATACTTTGACAACATTCGCATTTGATTGTATTAGCAAAGGCATGTCCTACACATGGTGGTATCTTCTTATCTTCCATTAGTAATAGCTTTACCTATTATCTCTACTATTCTATTCCATCTCCATTCGCTCTTCTGCTCTTCAATTGTCTTAGGCTCTTCCTTTGTATTATCGTATACATTAGTGTTACTATACGATGCTAGCATAGATTGCATATAGAGTTGATGTAAATGTACTGGAATGTCTTTAAACTCTCCTTCTACCGTTATAGGTAATACTGTCTTAGTTCCGGCTATTGTTATCGATGCTTTGATTACCGCTTTGGTACTACCTTGCATTGTTAAATGCTCTCCTCCTAATGATAGTGACATATAACTTATTTTAGTTTAGTAGCTCTTTCGATATCCCTCTTCAGCTTATCAACAGTCTTCTTCTTATGCCTTACAGCAACAGACTTAGCCCACTTCCCCATATTGTTTACAGGTACTCGGTCTTCCCATTCCTTTAAGGCCTCTTCTGCCTTCTTCAATCGTTCTTGTAGTTTATTGCTTGCCATCTGGTAATACTTTATTTATTCTATCAAAAAGTTTCTGTAGATCTTCTACTCCATCTATAGCCCATCCATCAGTCTTTAAAATATAGAATGCTCCTTCATCTCTGTCAATACCTAAAGATGATTCCATTCTAATCTCTAGAGTTTCAAATTCTCCTCCCTCTACACAGTTACCTTCTTGGCTAAATTCAAACTTAGCTGATTCTAATGTTACGCGATCTTCTGCCATATTATCGAGTATAACAGTTACGCTTTGCTAATGTATAGAGCTTTAAGTACTTTAATGATGTATCATCTGCTCTTGTAATAGCAGCATACAAATCATTCTCACAAACAGCCTCTACAAAGCTACCAGCTCGCCAATTACCGTCTCTATGCATCATAATGCTAGCTACCATTCGGATTGCTGTAGGATCATCTACTCTCCAACCTTTTAAAAACTCTTCTGCTGCTTTTAAACACTTATCGTGTTGCATCTCTCTATTCATAACTTATTATTTTTTATATGTTTTGCTAATGCTTTTTTATATCCCATCTCATGATTGAGTTGGTCTTCGGCCAGGATTCGCTCTTGGTTCTCTTCCCACCATTCCTTATAGTCTTTTGATATAAATGAAGGTTTTAATATTTCATCTACTATCAGACCATCTTCTACCATCTCCTTATACTTCTTGATTGAATCGCTCATATTCTTGAATTGCTGCTAATAAGTAAGTTACTTCTTCTTCGTCTAGGTACCCTTGTACGTCTCCTCCAGCTACTGGATTATCGTAATGCAATTCTCCATTAGAGTCTAACACTGCTAATTCGTACTTACCATCTTTACCTCCATAAGAGAAGGTATGGCTAACTACCGATGCGCCCCATCCGTTATCAAACATGATACGAGATGTTTTACCAGACATAAATGCGTCTGATATAATTTCGAATTGTAAATCATTGAATGTCTTCATAACCTTTATTTGTTTTCGTTTATTAAATATAAGAAAAATTACGCTAATCTGCTACTACTTCCAGTGGTTGTTTTCCTTCTCCCACCAGAAGGTCAAATCGTTAACCTTATCGTCATAGTACTCTGCTATATAATCGCACTCAATAGTTGAGGCTTTGTTCTGGAATAGAGCAGTTGTTATAATCGGATTATCTATCTCTAGAGACTGTCTCATTAGGTTTATTAACGTATTATAGTTTGATCCTCTAATTACTCCTGCTTCAACTAATATAATAGTCTTAACTCCTATTGCTTGTCTATGTAATAAAAACATCGAACAGGCTTCATTTACAAATCTAGTATCCCATTGCTGGTCTGGATATGGAACATCTACTCCAAAGCCGTCTGCTATTTCACCTTCATGAGTAAGCTCATGTCTGATAACCTGTCCGGCAATAGAGGAGTAGTCTGTTGATACAGTAACTATAACACTGTTACTAGCATTATACCCATCTTTCTTTAAAGCTTCGGCAACTGATTCAATACATCTAATCTCTCGGATCGGATCAATATAAAGTTCTTTTCTCATATAAGTTATTTTACAAGGCCTAGAGTCTTAGCTCTATAATAGCCTATCATTTTTCCGTTAGCCGGATTTAGAAATTGCTGCTGATATTTAGGAAGCTTCTTATTAGCTTTCTTTAACTCTTGCTCTGGAGTTAGATAGTCCTTAGGGTAGATAATCTCTACCTCTACAGGACCTCTAGCAAACTTGTCTAAGTTGTACTTCCAGATTGAGATTGTTCCGTCTGAGTCCTTATACTCATGTTGGAACTTCCTACTACTTACATTCGT
>Ga0222712_10005713_pt1 | contig 12483 bp, 17 predicted proteins | sample C33_657DmetaG_FD_165043 | JGI IMG/M metagenome (GOLD analysis project Ga0222712, IMG submission 165043) | Estuarine water microbial communities from San Francisco Bay, California, United States - C33_657D | ecosystem: Environmental > Aquatic > Marine > Unclassified | place: USA: California...
GGGTGGAACTACAACAATTAATACAACTAAATTATTTGGTCAGACTCCAATCCAATTAATTCCACCGATTGGAACGCAACCAGTGAGTGGAACTTTGGGGATCTCGGCTGGTACGGCTCAGATGGGTGATGTTGGGACTATTTATCGAGCTAATAACACGGGGGCTGCTTCAATTGTTTCTATTTTATCACCAGCTACTCCAGCTGTTGGAACTATTAAAGCTTCAGCTGGTAGGTTAGTGGGTTGGCAATTAACTAACACATCTGGTGGTTTAAGATCAGTTAAAATATTTAATGCTACGGCACCTACGTTAGGAACCACGGCTGCTATATTTGAAATAGATATTCCAGCTGGACAACATGTTAATGTTAATTTACCTGGTGGGATTGGTTTTGCAACAGCTATGACTTGGTCGGTAACATCAGCTAAGGGATTAACAGATAATACATCAACTGGATTAGCAGCTAATGATGTAAGTGGTTCTATCTTCTTTGCATAAAAAATTAATTTAAAAAGATGGGATGTTTCATCAATAATATAAATAATTTATCTATCATCAATGAATGTAGATTTGTAATTGGTGGGGTTAAGAGATTATGGGTTTCTAATTACTCCACCAATTTATGGAAGTCAATTAAACTAAACAATTTGGGGATTATTAGTTTTTTAGAAAATGATTATCTTTTTCAAGAGGTTAAGTTTTCAGATGCTAATACTAAATTTAGTGAGACTTATAATTATTCTGAAAAGAAATATGAACAATCTTTGGATTTAGAGATTGGTAGATATACTTATGAAAAAAGGGATTTTATTGATTCCTTAATTAAAGCCAAATTAGTTTTCATCTTTGAAGATTATAATGGAAAGTACCATATCATGGGTGAGAAAACAGGTGTTAATAGTAATTCCTTTACATCTGGAACGGATGTTTTCAATGGAAAATCTGCTTATCAGTTTAAGTTTTTCTTAAAATCAGATTATGGTTTATTAGGTTTAGATAGTAGTTTAATTAAGGACTTGACAGAAGAGGATTGTTCGATTTTAAATGGGGAACTGGCTCTTTCATCAACTTTAATAATTAATAAATATGCTAATTGTTTAGTTGGAAATCTACCTGGTTTCATCGAACCATAAAATATTTTAAATATTTACTTGAATTTTAAGACAAAAAACATCTTATATTATTATGGAGAGAAAACTACCTACTTATGAATTAAATATTAGTAATGAAAAAGATGGTGTCTTTGCCATTTCGGTGGTTGAAGACCCAGCTATTGAAAGTGATTTTTTAATGTTTAGTAAAGATGAACCGATTAAATTATTTAATGATGAGGAAATGATTTTAACAGGTCCAGCCTTGATCCCAGATAAACTTATTTATCGAAGAGATAAAAGTGGATATGAGTACAATATAGTGGCTCGTAAGGATGTGATTAAAGAGACAGCCATCAAATTTTTTAAAGATGGATCTCAAAATAATACTACATTAGAGCACCAAGAAAAAGTTGAAGGTGCTACTTATTTTGAATCATGGATTGTAGGTGATCCGAATAATGATAAGTCAAATTTTTTAGGTTTAAAAGATATACCGGCAGGAACTTGGATGGTTTCATTGAAGATCCACGACCCGGAATTATGGAAAAGAATTAAAAATGGTGAGTTCTATGGTTTTTCAATAGAAGGTTACTTTGATAAAGAACTGATTAAACAAGGTTTAATCCAGCAAAAACAAAATAATAAATATATGAGTGTAATTAATAAAATCATCAACTTTTTAACAGCGTTAGAAAGTGAAGAGACTAAATTAAAAGAAGCTAAATTAGAAGATGGTACATTGATTACTATTGATGAATCTACAATGGAGGTTAAAGTCATTAATGAAGATGGTTCCTTAACTCCAATTGAAGATGGTGAATATGTAATGGAAGATGGTACTAAGTTTTTAGTGAAAGACGGAAAGAAAGTTGAAGAAGCTCCTCAAGAAGAAGAAGCAGCATCAGAAGCTCCTCAAGAAGCTGAAGCTCCTCAAAATGAAGAGGTTCAAGCTGAAGTTCATGAATTTACTTTAGAAGATGGAACTGTTATCGTTGTTGATGATATGGATGCTTCAGTGAAGAATAAAGAGACTGGTGAACCATTGGCTGATGGTCATTATGTTTTAGATTCAGGTGAAGAGTTCGATGTTAAGGATGGTAAAATCGTGGTGGCTGAAGAGCAATCAAAAGAAGAACTTTCGAAAGTAAAATTTGGAATGGTTAAAAGAGATAGAACTGAAGAGTTATTATCTAAAATTGTAGAATTAGAAAATAAAATAAAAGAATTAGAAGCTGCTCCGGCTGCTGAACCAACGGCAATCAATGAAAAGAAAGAGGTTCCGATGACTTTGGCAGAACAAGTGGCTTATAATATAAAGAAAAACAGAGGTCTTATTTAAGACTTCATAAAAAATAAATAAAAAATAAATATGGCAACTTCTATTACAACAAGTTACGTAGGTATTGCAGCTGTTGATTATGTATCAAAAGCTTTGTTAGAGGCGACAACTTTAAAAGGTGGTCACTTAACAGTAATACCAAACATTAAAAAATCTTATAAACTTCAAATCTCGGATTTGGGTAACATCATTCAAGCTGATGGTTGTGATTTCACTCCAAGTGGTGCAGCATCTATTGTTGAAAGAACTTTAACTCCAGTTGATTTAAAAGTAAATTTTAAAGATTGTAAAACAATTTTTGAAAACCATTGGATGGCTGACAAAATGAGAGCTGGTGCTCATAACTCAGGTCCTTCTTCTCAATTCTCTTCTTGGTTGATCTCTTACATACAAGGTAAGGTTAATGAAGGTATTGAAAAAATGATCTGGCAAGGAGATACTGCTGGTTCAGGTGGTGTTTATGCTACTTATCCTTTATTGACTTCAACTGATGGTTTAGTTAAGAAAATGACTGGAACTGCTTCAGGTGTAGTTCAAGTGACTGGTACTACTTTAACTTCTGGTAACATTTTAGCTGAGATTGAAAAAGTATATGCAGCTATTCCAGATGTAGTTTTAGGTGCTGCTGACTTAAAAATCTTCGTTCCAAGACAAGCTTTAAGATTATTCCAAACTGCGATACCTTCAACGTTTAATGCTAATAGTAATTTTGATATTACTAAAGAACAACCAGTTTATTATAAAGGTCTTCCTTTGGTGGCTGTTGATTTAGCAAATGATAAAATGGTGGCAGCAAGAACTTCTAACTTATACTTTGGTACTGATTTAGAATCAGACTTCAATGAGGTTAAAGTTTTAGACTTCTCGGAAACAGATTTATCTGATAACATCGGGATGAAGATGAGATTTGCAGCTGGTGTTGAATTTGCAATACCTTCTGAAATCGTTCTTTACGCTTAATATTAAAGGGGGGTCGTAAGGCCCTTCTATTTATTCCTTTTAAGGAACTATAAAAATAATAAAAATATATGTCTTGTAAACCAAATGCGGGTTTGTTGAAAGATTGTGGATTCTTAATTGCCGGGATGGACAAGTTCTATTTAGCAAGTATAGATGATGTTGTTTCTTTCAATGATACCAATAATGATGATATATTCGAAGGTTTAACGATGAGTGGAACGGCTTCGGTTTTCTATCAATTTGACGTTTCTGTCAATACTTCTTCTATTACGGAAGTTTATACTCCATCACCTTCTGGTGGTTTTATCCAACAAACGGCTGATATTTTAATTCCAAGAGCTGATTCAGAAGCTAGATTACAATTGGAATTATTAGTAAAATCTGATTTAATTGTTTTGGGTAAAAATAGAATGGGGAAATTAATTGTGTTGGGTGTTAATGCTGACGGTACTCCAGGGAATGGATTAAAAGCTACTGTTGGTAACTTGAACTCGGGCGTCGCGGAAACCGACAATGCGGGTATCCAATTAACTATTACAGCTCCTCAATTAAACTTCGGTAGAGAATATACTGGAACTATTCCTTTATAATTTGAATCTGTTTAGAGTATAAGAAAAACCCCTTAATTAAGGGGTTTTTTGTTTTATAAAAAGTCTAACTTAACTCCACCACCTGAATAAGTAAAATAGATCCTCATCATCAGGGCATCACTAAAATCCGGAGAACTTCCACCCAATAACTTTTTCTGTTCATCTTTACTATTGATTTTATATTTAAAATCATCTGAACTATCTCGAATAGAACTCAACTCTTTTTTAATTTGTTCTCGATATTCTGGTTTAACCGAGTCTAAAATAGACCATTTTTCTTTGGATAGTTTAAAATAACATTGACTTTTCAACATATCATATTTTTCACCCTTGAAAGGTTTTGAATTATTCACGAACCCTTTACATCTCAACTGATCTACCACTCCACCACCAACTCCGTCAGAGTCAGCTATTATTCTATTATTAGTCACTTTAAACTCTTGAGCCATTTCTCTGACCACTCTAACTGTTTCAGTGGTGACCACTTGTTTCAGTTGAACTATTTTAACAACCGACATACCTTTCCAAAGTACTATAACGGTACTATCTTCACCCAAACGAGCCACGTCGATGGTAATATAATATTGATCATCACCCCATTGAATAGGACTCATAATTTCATCTAATTTTTCACTATTAAATAGTTGGTCTGGAGAGTTAGCATATTCCCAGTCACCATCAACTAAACGTCTATGTTGAGATTCGGATAACATAGATAATGAGTTAAGGTAATTTTTACCTTGATATGGATTATTTTTACCAACAGCTGAAATAAATGATATTTGTTTTGGTAATGTATTTTTAATATGTCTATCATAAAAATATGACTTGACCCAATTGTTGGTAGGGTTTGTAGTACAAAGCATTTTTTTAGTCAGGTTATAATCATCCAATTTATATCTAATCCTAGAATATATAACCTCAAAAGCTGTTTGAGTTATCTGAGCCAATTCATCAATTGCCACACCAGTGAATTCTGTCCCACCCAATCTATCAAAGTCAGGGTCTGATGGTTGCTCTTCTAGATTTAATAAATATATCTCAGATCCATTTTTAAATATTATAGTATTACTTTGATAATTAACTTTAAAATCAACATCAATCTTAACACCATAAAATTTAGATACATCAAAAAATGTTTTTAGACTGGTTTTCTTTAAATCATTTAAATTCTTTCTAGCGATACCCCATCGAGTTCCTGGATATTGTAAACATGATGTTAATAACCAAACACCAACTAACCACGATTTACCACAATTGGCTAATGATCCTAGTAAAATTATCTCTGTTGTTCTATCTTGAAGTTTTACCCAACCTTCGGTTTGAACTTCATTAAGTTCTATCTTCGTCTGCATAAACTATATATTATTTTTCTTGATCCCCTTCAAAAGTTCTATCGTCTCTTGACTACTTAATTTTTGGTTGATTATATCTAAACCCATTTGATAAGCCACTTTACATTTTTCAGTGGTTAAATAAAGTCCTAAATGATAATTACGATCATTATAATAGATTTGAGCTCTCCATTTATTGATCCCTTTTTGAAAATTATACCCCCCTTTAACTTTATGACAAGTTGAATTATATCTCGGAGTCACCTCTTCTAAATTACTTAAATGATTGTTTAGTTTATTATTATCAATATGATTAATAACCTTTTCCATTCCACAAGGCTCATGACCTAAGAAAGTAATCGCCATTAGTTTATGAACTTTAAAAGTTTTTCTAATTGGTTTATTAGTTAGAGTAACACACAAATAACCCTTTCTATCTATTGATGGTCTCATCACTCTACCTGTTTTAATATTCGTGATTTTTGAGTTGATGTTGATTGTGTAGTTTTCGAAGTTTTTAATAATCTTTTCCATAGTTGTTTTTTTTTTCTTTTATATATTAAAGAAAAAAAACCACTTTTTTCCATTTTTATATATAATAGGTAAAAAATAAAAAATAAATTATGGATTGTAGTTTAAAACTATGTTTCTTTCTTCTTCTGTTAGACCAAAATAATCAAATAGAAGTTCATCTGTCCATTTTTTATTAAAATCTAAAACTGGTATATAACTAAAAATCATACTTGTAAAACTTCTATCATATTGCTTCATCAATCTTAGATATTTGGAAAATTTTGTATTTATGAAATATAGGAAATTTTCAGCCTCTGATTTACTATTAAACTCAAAGTATGATATACCTTCGGTTGTTATAAAGTTTGGTTCTAAAACATCCAATTGTGAGAAATTTCCATTTATATAACCACCATATATCTTCTCAAAAGAAACTTTGAATTTATCAAAAGATAGTGTTCTGAGTTCAATGTCTTCAATTTGTAGGTTTAGATTTATATCCTTTCCTTTTGACATTCTCACTTTATATTCTACACCATTGTCTTTTTTAATTTTAGTTGTCTTGGGTAAAAGATTTGTTTTAATTAATTGTGGATTTTTATACAAATCATTTAAAAACCTATCAGATTTTGATTTTATCTTATTTATTATGGATAATGACACATCATCAAAAAGGAACCCGTCAACTAGCAATTCTCTATTTGATAATAAATCAATTTCCAAATCATAATTAACAATCATTTTATTTACACCTTTTGTGAATTTTAAAATAGAAACCTCACCAACACCTGTTGTAGAGAATATATCATCACCTTTCTCTATTATATTAATATTTGATATACCATAATCAATTATTTCTTTTCTAAACTCTTTAAATGAATTATTTGACCATTTTTTTGGAACGATAAATATTGAATTATCAGATTCTTTCAATGATTTAGATATAAAGTCTTGGTAAATTGACCCACTATTTGTCCCTTGTCCTGTATTAGACTTGTTATAAGGTGGGTTTGTGCATATCAAATCAAACTTCTCAACACCAAAAGTCTCCTTAATGTCCAATTTCAAATAATCACCTCTATTGAAATTCATTTTATATTTATTCTCAGAATCAAATAATTGAAGATAAATAAACAAGTTTTTAGACTGATACTCATTGATATAAATAATTTCTTCTAAAATCCATTTAAGTCTTTCTTCCGGATCAGGAATTTCATCAACCAATCCTTTCATAAACTTATCAACAAGGACAACTGAGTAATTCCCAGTTCCCGCACATGGATCCAACACTTTAACATCTTTTCTTTTCCAAAAAGATTCAAAATTATCTATATAATGTTGTTGGGAAAAATCTACCCCCCTCTCTATAATCATATTATAATATTTATTATAAATTTTAATTGAATATTCATAAGCTTCTTTATCTATTTCAACACAATAGATGTTATCAGAGATTGTTTTAATATTTTCAACTCCAAATAATCTAACAGCTTTAAATAAATAGAAGATCGGGAATATACAAGTTGCTCCGGAGCAGGGATCTAAAATAGTTGAATCAACTTTCATCATATCTGGTTTTATCAAATCCAACATCTCTAAAACCAATTTTGGTGGCGTGAATACCTCTCCATTTTTTTTAACTTTATCTACTTTCTTCTTCATGATAACCTACATAATTTTTCTTCCATTAAAGCAGCTACAAATGATATGACTAATGAGATGATAATAGATAGACTTAAATCACTGGTCCAAATAATATTAAAAATAAAAGAAAGCCAAAATCCAAAACAAACGGAGCAGTTAAACAACCTCATTGTCAAATATTTTTTCTTTAACCATAACCAGGATTCAAATTCCAATCTCCAAGCTAATAGGTTTGACAACCAAGCCATACCTATGATATATAATATTATATAAAATATTTCCATTATTCTTCTTTATTTTTTGGTTCAATTTGAGTGATGACGAAAGTCTTATTCTCGGTTGTTTGGTTGATATTAATATTTTCTTGAGAAAGTCCGGTGATTTTAATAATCAGTTCATAACACTTTAATTTTTCATGAATAGTTTTAGCATCGTTCTTCATCTTCAATAAATCCATTATAATAGATTCCCTTAAAATAGAATAGACTTGTTCGTATTGTTCTCGGATTTCATATTTTAAATCCCTTAAATAATATGCTACCACAGATTCAGAAACATTGAACTCCCTCACCAAAATAGGTGTATAGGAATAGGATGAGTTCCCTTGAATAATCAACTCATAAGCTCTTCTTTTAAGAGCTAATGGATCCTTTAACATCTCTGGGTCCATGGCCTTCTTCACCATTATTTGTTTTCTTTTAACCCTTTCCCTCTGCTCTTCAAAATTATCATAGTCCTTGGGTAGGATCTCATCTAATTGTTTATTTAGATCTTTTGACTGGTCGTTTATTTTTCTTTTGGACATTTGGTTCTTCTATAATTTTTTCCGGTTCTGGTTCCGGTGCGGGAACTGGTTTAGTTAGTTCTAACCAAGACTTTAACTCCTTGATCGATTGTTTTAAACAAGGAATACAATTGGTGACATTCACCTTTTTATTTAAGGCTTTTGACGCCAACTGAGCAAAAGTATAAGAATTTACTTTTCCACCCCCCTCTAATATTTTTATTACATCGATTACTTGATCTCTTAATTCCATTTACCTGTCCTTTCATTCAATATAGAACCATCAGATGAAATAATATATTTCTGGTCTATGTCTGGGATCTTTTTTAAACTCTCCATATTATCACCTTGTAATAATTTAAAATTTTTCTTCATATCTATTTAAATATTTATCTCTATATATTAAACTCTTCCAAGTCCCTCTTCTCATACCACCCCTCTTTAAAAACAAATAGATATCCATTTCTAATCAAGAGTGAGGCTTCTTCTCGGGTGATCCAGTTCATACAAATCTCTCTCCCTTCTACTTTAATTACTGAATAAACATATTCATCTAAAATCCAAGGGTGGAGTTCCTTATCTGGAGGAATATAGTTTAAGGGAATTTTATTACATTTAATACATAGTCTTCTCACAAAATGATTTTTAGACCCTTTATAATGACACCTCATACAACATTTATCTTTAATCAACTCTTTGGGAATTAATTTACTTCCCACTCTAACCTTTCCAGATCTATACTCTCGACCCTTTTCTAAAACCTTTTCTCGATTCTCGATCCAATAATCTTTTTTCAATTCTAAAATCTTTTCACGATTCTTCTTATAATATTCTTTATGGTAATCGCTGTATGTATTTTTCTCTTTTTTTCTTTTTGGTTGCTCGCTCTCCATACTTTTTATAAAAATTTTTTTTAATCCGGTTGGTTTCTTTTATATATCTTTTTTCGTTGATCTCACCCAACTCTAATTTTTTCTTCCAGTTTCTAAGTTGTTCCCACATCCATTGACGATCAATTATAAACTTTTTTTCTTCGGGTGTTTGGTTTTGATATAAATATTTTCTATTACATTTATTAGAGCAACACATTTTAGTCACCCTCTTAAAGTCTGTGATGAACTCTAAACAAATTATACAAACTCTAATATTGTCTGGGATATCTTCAAAATCATGTTTAAAATGTTCCTCCATAATATAAACTTAAATAAATTCTTTCCAAAAATCTTTCTTTAAATTCCCAAATAATCTCCAATCTATTTGGAAATTTGACCACATCATTGTTTTCAAAAACTCTTTAAATTCTTCACTAAGTAAGACTTTTTTAATATTATTAGCCTCGTTTAAAGAAGAAACTTGAATAGCCATCGAATGTTGCGTCATACCATATTTACTTCTTTAGAATGTTTATCAAAACCTTCATCTATTTTCATACTCTATATATTAAAAAAAAAACCCCCTCTAAAAATTTAGAAAGGGGGGTAGAAAAAATGAAACATGAAAAATTATATTCCAATCGATTTTAGTTTTTGATCTCTAATCTCGGATTTAATCTCTTGGACTAAATCAGTTAGATTTGGTATATTTAAGTCACCACTTATTTTAAAGTCTAAAATCATATCTTCAATGATAACCAATTTTTCTTCTAATGTAAGACCTTCTTCTCCAACTAAGATGTCTGTTAAGTCGTTAATATTTATTTCCATAGTTTTGTTTTCTTTTTTATATTATATATATTATAGTAAAAAAGTCATTTTTTGTTGAATGTTGAAAATTTTGAAAATTTTGGGGGTGGTTAAAAATAATTTTTAAAATATTTTAAAATATTTTTTTAACCATCAACAATTGATGCTGAGAAATCTTTGTAATTCTAATATATAAAAGAAAATAAAAATATGATAGGATTAACATATTCAACAGACCACTATAATGAGTTTAAAAAGACTGGTAATAAAGCTATATTTGAGCAAGTTGTAGATAAAGTTGTTTCTGACTTCCTACCCAATGAAGTTAAAGAAGCTATTGATAAGCTACCATTATCTTCTAAAAGAACTAATATTCTATCTTTTTTAGATAAAGATAGAAGTTTATTTTTAAGTATTAAAGCTTTGCTTAATCATCAAGATTTTTCTCGTGAATATCATATTAAAGATGTGATTAGAATGCTCAGTGAATATGTTAAAGTTGGTGAAGTTGAAAAGAAAAAATTTGGTGAGGTAATGACGCCTTTAGAGTTAGTTAAAGAAATGTTAGCAACTCTTCCAGAGGAAGTTTGGAGTAATCCAAATCTTAAGTGGTTAGACCCAGCAAATGGGACTGGAGCGTACCCTGCTGTTGTAATCTATAAATTAATGAAGGGTTTAAAGGAGTGGGAGCCAAATGAGAAGAAGAGATATAAACATATTGTAGAAAATATGATTTATGTATCTGAACTACAACCAAAAAATATGTTCCTTTGGTTGTGTTTAGTTGACCCACATGATGAATATGATTGTAATGTTTATACCGGATCATTTTTGGATTCTGGTTTTGATAAACATATGAAAGAGGTTTGGGGAGTTGAGAAGTTCGATATTGTAATGGGTAATCCTCCTTTTAATGAGAATAATAGTAATAGTAATGAAAAAATATATTATAAATTTATAAATAAATCTTATATTTTACTTAAAAATCTTGGTATTTTATGTTATGTTTTACCGGATGACTCAATATCTTATATTGTTAATTTTGAAAAATATCAAATTTATTATATTAATTCTGATAATTTAGTTAATCGATATTTTAAAGGAATTGGAACTAAGATATTATATTTTTTATCAAAAAAGGAGATACCATATAGAAATACAATCTTTATAGATGATAAAAATGAATCTAGTGTTGATATAACAAAATTGTCAGCTATATTAATGAATATGGAGGATAGTTTAATTGTCGATAAAATATATAAATATTCAGATACTAAATTTTTATATAATTTTGCCAAGTTTAATAATAATAATTATCGAATAAGATTCAATAGTATATCAAAAACCTCTTTTAATTTAAGAGGTATTAATATGGTTTGTGTTGATAATAAGTTATTAAAGCGACATAACCTTACACCAATTGATTTTGATAGAAATATCTTTAAATATAAAGTAATAGATCATTCATCAGATAGGGTTGAATTTTACGCTGATAAGAACTTTGACAATATACATAAAAGAGTCTGTATAAATACGATTGGTAAAATAAAACCAATATATGATAAGAATGGTGAATACCTATTAACTGATAGCTTCGTTTATTACTCAGTTGAAAATGATAGTTCGGCTATTAGTTTAATCTCAATATTAAATAGTAATATTTCTATCTACTTACAAACGGTTTTAACACATAATACAAAAAATAAATTTAAAATATTAAATTTTTTACCTAAAATAGATTTAGATAGAGAATGGACTAATCAAGAATTATATAAAACTTTTGGGTTATCAAAAAGTGAGATTGAAATAATAGAATCAAAAATATTGACTATTAAAAATTAATATTTAAAAAGAAAAATTGGAACAAACAATAAAATAATTATTAGAAAATGAAATTATATTCCAATCGATTTTAGTTTTTGATCTCTAATCTCAATTTCAATATTAGATATAATTTCTTCTACAAAAGAATAGTCATCACCACTAGATTTAAAATCTAAAATCATATCTTTAAATATTATTAATTTTTCTTCTAAAGAATGACCTTCTTCTCCAATTAAATAATCTGTTTCTTCTATTAAATTTAAATTTTCCATTTTGTTTCTTTTTTTTTATATTATATATAATCTTTTCCTTTTTGTTTTAATTTTGATATATCAAAGTTAGTGATAAAATTTTAAAGTTCCAAATAATATTTAAAATATTTTAAAGTCCTTTTAAATCAATGAGTTATCATATTTAAACTTATCCACTACACCCCTGAGGGGGTTTCGTTGTTTAAGATATGATGAATGGTCATAGTAGAAAATCTGGGCCCAGTAAGTTTAAGTCCCTTATAGATAGTTTAAATAAGTTTAAGTAAAATCAAAGGAAAACAAGAATTATAAAATTAAATATTAAAATTAAATATAAAATTATAATTAATAAACTACTATGTGGCGTAAATTTGAAAAAATGTTGCAAATTTGAATAAAAACAAAGATTTTCTTATTAAAAAGATTTAAAATATTTATAGTAAGTAGAAGATTAGGAAATAGAGCAA
>Ga0222712_10005714_pt1 | contig 12482 bp, 14 predicted proteins | sample C33_657DmetaG_FD_165043 | JGI IMG/M metagenome (GOLD analysis project Ga0222712, IMG submission 165043) | Estuarine water microbial communities from San Francisco Bay, California, United States - C33_657D | ecosystem: Environmental > Aquatic > Marine > Unclassified | place: USA: California...
TCCTTGGTCTTCCAGAGAATCGCGCCGGTCTTCACCAGCGACCAGTCGACATCTTCGCGGCCGAAGCGGACGAACGTCAGACCGCCGCGGGCGGGCTCGAGTCCGTGGACGAAGCCGCCCTGTTCGCGTTCGGCCGGCTTGCCTTGGTCGAAGACCACGCCGTCGCCCGGCTTGAGGGGGCCTTCGAGGCGCATCGTCACGCCGTTGGACGCGACGTCGACGACCGTGCCGAGATAGGCGCCGCGCTTCTTGCCGAAGCGGGCGTGGACGAGCTGCTGGTTGTCGATGCCGCGGAGCCAGCCCGTGTGCAGGCCGCGCGAAAAGGTCATCTGCATCGCGTAGTCTTCTTCCTGGCGGACCTGGAGCGCGGCGCGGTCGGCGTCGGCGCCCTTGGCGAAAGCATCCCAGGCGGCGTCCACCGCGCGACGGTAAGCCTTCGTGATCGCGGCCACATATTCGGGGGACTTCAGACGGCCCTCGATCTTCAGGGAACGGATGCCGGCGCGGATCAGGTCGGGTACGACTTCGATGCCGGCGAGGTCCTGCGGGGAGAGGAGATAGGCCTTGTCACCCAGGTCACGGACCACGCCGTCGACCACGAGTTCGTAAGGCAGGCGGCAGGCCTGGGCGCATTCGCCGCGGTTGGCCGAGCGCCCGCCGAGCGATTCGCTGGTCAGGCACTGACCGGAATAAGCGACGCAGAGCGCGCCATGGACGAAGACTTCGAGATCGAGGGGTTCGCCGTGGGCGGCCTGTTCCGCCTGCATCTTCTGCATCTCCGGGATCGAGACCTCGCGACCGAGGACGGCGAGCGAAGCGCCGAGGCCGCGGGCGTAATCGACGCCCGCCGCGCTCGTCACCGTCATCTGCGTCGAAGCGTGGATCGGGAAATCAGGGGAGATCCGGCGGATGAGGCGGCAGATGCCGGGATCCTGGACGATGGCGGCATCGACGCCGGCCGCGACGATCGAGCGGAGCGTACGCGCGGCTTCGGCCAGTTCGTCAGGGAAGATCAGCGTATTGAAGGTCACGTAGCCCTTGACCCCGCGGCCGTGCAGGTAAGCCATGAGTTCAGGCAGGTCGGCCTCTTCGAAGTTCTTGGCCCGGACGCGGGCGTTGAAGCGGCCGATGCCGAAGAACACCGCGTCGGCGCCGTTCTCGACCGCCGCGCGGACGCAGTCCCATTCGCCGGCCGGGGCGAGGACTTCGGGCTTACGAAGGGAGGAGAGGAGGCTGGTGGCGGACACGTGGACAGGTAGGCACAGTCCGCCCTTCCCTGCAAAGAGCAATTCAGGCCCCGGACCGCCCGGAAGGCGCTTCCGGGATTGCCCCGGGGCGGCCTTCCCGCCCTAATCGAACCCATGTCCGACAAGCTCGAAGAAATCTTCCAGATGCAGCAGGCGCTCAACAAGCGCATCGGCGTCGAAACCGCCGGCATGACCGAGGAGGAAAAGATCAAATGGGTGCTCAACTACCTCCGCGCCATGCAGCAGGAGATGGCCGAGCTGACCGACTCCGTGCCCTGGAAGTGGTGGGCCAAGTACCAGAAGTTCGACGAGCAGAACGCCCGCGTCGAGGTCATCGACCTCTTCCACTTCCTGATCTCCATCGCCCAGGTCCTTGGCATGTCCGCGGAGGACGTCTACCAGGCCTACCTGAAGAAGAACGCCGTGAACCATCAGCGACAGGACTCCGGCTACGTCAAGAAGGACGAGAACGACTCCCGCCACATCTGACCCCTACCCCCATGCCCCGCCCCTCCGCCCGCCGCCACGGCTTCACCCTCGTCGAACTCCTGGTCGTCATCGCCGTCATCGCGATCCTGGCCACCATCAGCTTCGGCCTGTTCAAAGCCGCCAACGACGGCCGCAACAAGTCCAAGTCCAAAGGCGAAGTCCAGGCCATCGCGATGGCCGCCCAGAGCTACCGCAAGACCTACGGCGACTTCCCGGCCTGCTTGAGCGGCCAAACTGAAAGATACCGACGCGACCTGCTCGACCAGCTCGTCGGGCGTCGCGTGTTGCGCGTGACCACCCCGGGCTCCACGCCGACCCTGCTCGCCTTCGATAGCGCCAGCCTACCGGGCGGGGCGAACCGTCAGATGCGCAGCTTCCTCAGCCAAGGCGATGTCATGACCAATGACGACTCCCAGCTCACCGCCAACGACTGGCGCGGCGACAACGCCGCCTGCCGTGAATTCGTCGACGCCTGGGGCAATCCTTACGATTACCGCTATCGCGTGCTGACGCCCGCCCGTTTCGGCGAGTGGAAATCCCCCAACTACCTCCTCGTCTCCTGCTCCGTCAATTTCAACGAATCCACGGTCCAAGGCGAACCGCCGCTGGCCGGCGAGTACTGGGATCCGGCTCCGTCCGGCGGTTCCACCATGGAACGCTCCGGCATCGTGCCCCCGACCTACTTCGACGAAAGCGGCTCCACCGGACCTTTCCGCGCGGACAATATCGTCAACTGGGCGAACTGACCTCACGGGCCAGCGGGCGCTTCATCGCCAAGGCCAGGCCGGCGCACAGCAACCAAGCCAGCGCCACCGTGGCCAGCGTATGGGACAGGAAGTGCTCGCCCCGGGCGATCTGGTAGAAACCCATCCAAGATCCGACGAAGAGGCCGAGGGCCAAGCCGCGCCAACGGCGCGTGCCGAGGATCCAGTATAGCCCCATCAAGGCGTAGCCGCCGCTGGCGTGGCCCGCGGGGAACGCATGGCTGGGATACCCGGCCGGCTTCGGATCAAACAGCAGCAGATGCTCGTAGATACCCCCGTAGGTCTTGAGCTCTAAGGGCGTGGCCATGTTCGTGACGGCGCGCAGCTGGGTGGAGACGATCGGCACGACCGCGAGACAAGCCAGGAAGAACAAGGCGCGCATGCGTACGCGGCGGGCGAAGATCGCGGCGAGAATCAGCAGGACCGCCCAGATGATGATGAGCGCCTTGGGGCCGCGGTAGGCCAAGGCGTCGCCGAGCGCGTGGCCGTGCGGGATCAGCCAGGCCTTGCCGTCCCAGAAGAACCCCTGGAACCAGTGGTCGAGGGCGTCGCCACCCGTGTCGGCGAAGCCGAAGAAGCCGACGACGGCGGCGAGGACGATCGCCGGCGCGAGCAGCGAGCGCGGCTCAACGGACGCGAGGTTTCTCGGGGTTCTGGAGTCCGCCATGTTTGAAGAGCTCATCAGCTCCTTGGTAATAGTGGATCGCCTCCTCGACCGCCGCCGCATCGGGCGTGGTCACCGGCGTCAGGGCGCCCGTGGCGAGGTCCGCCTGATACTGGACCGCCTGCCGCACCGGCTTGAGGACCGTCAGAAGGCCGTCGGGACGCAGCAGGGCGACCTTCTGGTAGTTGCTGATGAAGGCGCGCGGACGGTAGGACGCAGCGAGCGCGTCGGTGCCGACGAAGCGGGAGAGATAATCGACGCCCAGCAGGCCGAGCACGGTGGGCGCGACGTCGATCTGGCTCATCATCGTGTCGAACTTGCGGGGCGCGATGTTGCCGGGCGACCAGATGAAGAGCGGGATCTCGTACTTCCGCACCTCGAGCTCGCGCTTGCCGGCGACGGAGGCGCAATGGTCGGCCACGACCACGAAGATCGTATCCTTGAACCAGGGCTTCGTCTGCGCGGCCTTCAGGAAGGCGCCGATGGCGTAGTCGGTATAGGCGACGCCACCTTCGCGACCGACCAGCCCGGCGTCGATCTTGCCGGCCGGCCAAGTGTACGGGCGGTGGTTGGAAGTCGTCATCACGAAGTGATGGAAAGGCTTGCCCGCGGCGTGGGCGCGGTCGGCCTCTTCGAGCGACCACGTAAACGCGTCCTCATCGCAGGCGCCCCAGGCGTTGGCGAAGGTGGGCTGCTTCCCTCGGCCGAGCTGACGCGGCAGGTCGACGATGTCGTAGCCGTTGGCCTCGAAGAAGTAGTTCATGTTGTCGAAGAACCCGTCGCCGCCGTAAAGGAAGGCCGTCTCGTAGCCCTTGGCCTGCAGGACCGAGCCTAACGTCGTGAGGTTCTCACAACCCGCGCGGCGCAGCACGGACTGGCCCGGGATCGGCGGGATGGACAGCGAGAGCGCTTCCATGCCGCGGACCGTACGCGTGCCGCCGGCGTAACAACGCGAGAACCAGAGGGACTCGCGGGAGAGTCGGTCGAGGTTAGGCGTCAGGTTCTTGGGCTGATATTCCGACGAACCGTAGCAACCGACGTATTCCGCGCTCAGGCTCTCGATCGTGATCTGGATGACGTTCCACTTGCGGGCGGCCGTCGCCGGCTGGATGCGGCGGGTAATATCATCGTTACCACTGGCGGCAGCGGCCTCGCCGCCTTGGGCGAGCAAGGTCGCGCGGAGCTTCGCGACGGCGTCGGGACGCGACGGATAGAAGCGATGCCATTCGAGCTGATTGGCCCAGAAGGCCGCCAAGAAGGCGTATTCGCCGTTCTTGGCCAGTTCGGCGTCGTAGCTGTTCGCCCAACCCGGCTGGACGTCGCCCATATGACGGAGACCAGCGGTGAGCCGTTCGGCGACCGACGAACGCGCGGCGCTGGCGGCCTTGAGGTCGTGTCGGCCGACGAAATAGGCGATGAGCAACAGAACCAGCAGAGGCGAAAGGAGCACGGCGAAATCACGCCAGCGGGACGAGGGGTCGGCGGCGGCGCCTTCTTCCCAGCGGCGGATGAAACCGAGACGGCGCCAGAGCAGGAACAGACCCGTCGCGACCGCGAGCACGATCGCGATGATCAGCGGGAGGTTATAGGACTCCTTGATGTTCTTCACGACCTCCGTCGTGTAGACGAGGTAGTCGACCGCGATGAAGTTGAAGCGGACGCCGAACTCCTCCCAGAAGAGGATCTCGGAGATCTTCCAGAACACGAAGAGGAAGGCGCCGAAGAGCCAGGCCGCGCGCAAAGGCAGGCGCAGCCAGCGGGAAGCCGCACCGCCCCAGGGCCAGACCGCGCCGAGCAGACCGAGCGGCAGGGCCAGGAACCACGCCATCCCGAGGTCGAAAAGCAGACCGACGAGCAGCGACGCAAAGGTGGCCAGACCCCAGGAAACCTCTCCGGCGGAGGCGACGAGGAGACCAACGCGAAGCAGCGAGCCCAGCAGGACGTAACTGGCGGCGAGAAGCAGGGCACCCCCCTGGCGCGAACCAAGGACCTTCGAGAACAGCGAAATCACGTCAAGAAAACACAGCAGAATGCGAACAGAGGGCGAGCCTATTAAGCGGCGGTCACCGTTCCGGCACCTCATCGACACCGGAACCGCCCCAAGGGTGACAGCGACAGATGCGTCGGAAGCCCATCCAACCGCCCTTGAAGAAGCCGAAGCGCGCGAGGGCCGTGGCCGTGTAACAGGAACAGGTCGGATGATAGCGACACCCCGAGCCGGGAACCAGATGCAGCGGCTTGGAAAGGAAACGCTGGTAGAATCGGACGAAGCCCAAGGCCAACCATGCCAGCCAGGAAGGACGCGGCTCGCTCATGCGGACGGACCGGCCTTAGCTGCCGTGATACGGACGGCCGCGGCGGCGTAGACCTTACGCAGCTCAGCCAGCGAGCGCTTCAGCATGCCCGAGCGGATGACCAGCACGACCTCCCAGCCAGCCGGGAAGGCCGCGGCATCCGTCCGGAAGAGTTCCCGCGCCAGACGTTTGGCTCGGTTACGGTCCACGGCCAGCGGCAGGTTCTTCTTGGCGGCGATCACGGCGAACCGGGCCGGACCCGGGGCACCTGACGGCCGGAAGTTCAAAAGAAAAGGCCCGCAATCGAGTCGCGAGCCTTCTTGGCGGAGGCGGCTGAACTCGGCCGAGGCGCGAATTCGACGCTCCCGCGGGAGACGCATGGGGCTTAGGAAGCGCCGAGGCGCTTGCGGCCGATGGCGCGGCGCTTGGCCAGGACCTTACGGCCACCGGGGGTCTTGGAACGGGCGCGGAAACCGCACTTGCGGGCGCGGGAGATCTTAGACGGACGGTAGGTCGGATGCATGGCTTTAAAGGGGACAGCCAAGGGGACGCCCCCAAGGGTGTCAAGCCCCACGCTTCCCGGCTTGCAGGTGCGGGGCGGCGGGGGAGGATAGCCTAATGACCCCGGAAAAAGGCAAACTGAGGCCCACCCCGCCCAAGGCCTACCTCAACCCCGAGTTCATGGGCAGCCCCCAGGCCCGGAGCATCCGTGTCCTGACCGAGATGACCGAGCCGCACGTGCGGTTCAAGAAACACAACGTGCGGAACACCGTCGTCATGTTCGGTTCGGCGCGCACCCTGCCCCCGGAAGTCGCCCGCAAGCGCCTCGAGGAAGCCAAGGCCATGGCCGCGAGCGGCCAGTGCGACGGCGCCGAATGCGCCCACCGCCTACGCGTCGCCGAGATCGACCTGCGCAGCTCCGCCTATTACGAAGCCTGCCGAGAGCTGGCCTTCGAGATGACGAAGTGGTCGCTGCAGCTCCCGGAGTGGCAGCGCTTCCTGGTCTGCTCCGGCGCGGGACCCGGCATCATGGAAGCGGCTAACCGTGGCGCGCACGAAGCTGGCGGACGCTCCGTCGGCCTCGGCATCGCCCTGCCCTTCGAGCAGGAGCATAACCCTTACGTCACGCCCGAGCTCGACCTCGAGTTCCACTACTTCTTCGTCCGCAAATACTGGTTCCTCTACCTGGCCAAGGCGCTCGTGGCCTTCCCGGGCGGTTTCGGCACCTTCGACGAACTCTTCGAGATGCTCACGCTCATCCAGACGCGTAAGACCAAGAAGCAGTTCCCGATCCTCCTCTTCGGCTCTCCCTTCTGGAAGAACGTGGTCAACATGGAGACCTTCCAGGAATGGGGCATGGTCTCGCCTGAGGACCGCAACTTCTACGTGCACGTCGACTCCGTCAAGGAAGCCCGCGACATGCTCATCGAGATCATCACCGACCGCTACCTGAAGGGCGACAACGAAGGGCATGACTGAGGCCGTCGCCATCGCCCTGACCACCCTGCCCTCGCGCGAGGAGGCCGATCGTCTCGCCGCCGACGCGGTCGCCGCCGGGCTCGCCGCGTGCGCCCAGGTCGACGGCCCGATCCGCTCCCACTACGTCTGGGAAGGCAAGGTCGAGAGCGAGGACGAGTTCCGCGTGACGTTGAAGTTCGCCGCACGCAAAGGCGCCGACCTCGAAGCCTGGGTCCACGCCCGCCACCCTTACGCCGTCCCGCAGTGGCTGACCTTCGCCGCCGACCACGCTTCGCCCGCCTATCGCGCGTGGGTGCTCGGCGTCCGCTGATCTCATGGACCTCACCGCCGCCAAAGGACTGCTCTACTGCCTGCTCGGGCTCTTCGTGCTCGTCGCCTGGGCGCGCGAACGCCGCAAACGCCGCCTGACTGGCGAGCCGGAGAAGTTCTGGCCCGGCACGACCTACGCGCCCGCCGCGGCTTATTACATCGCCGCCGCCGGCGCGATCCTGATCACCATCGCCGAAGCCGCGGTCGAGAAGCGCGCCGGCCTCACCGACCAGCAGAGCATTCTTCCCGCGGTCTTCCTCTTCCAGTTGCTCGGCGCCTCGGTGATCGAAGAAGCCTTGTTCCGCGGCTTCGTGGCTCCCGGCGAGCTGATGGGCCGGAAGCTCCTCGCGCTGATGATCATCGGATCGCTGGTCTTCGCGCTCATCCATAACTTCGACCTCAGCACCGCCGAAGGCAAAGTGAACGCCGTCTTCGCGTTCATCACCTCGCTCTGGCTCTACGTCGTGCGCTTCAATCCGCTGAACCCGGACCGCTCACTGCTGCCCTGTTTTATGGCCCATACCGTGCGTAATCTGGCGGTCTTCGGGATTAAAGCGGCGCAAGGCTTCATTAGTGGGTGATTTGACGGGTCGGGTCGGGCAAATCCGTTGCAACCGCTCCCAGGCTTTGCTGTCTTGGAGTCACACCCGCTCACGCCCCATGAGCCACCCCGAACAGACGAATCGTCGCGACTTCCTGAAGCTGAGCGCCCTCGCGAGCCTGGGCCTGGCGGCGTCAGCCGAGGCTAAGCCAGATCCGGCGCAGGTGACGCATCGTGCCGCCGCCGACATGGGCATGCCGCGTCCACGTCCCGCCGGCAACAAGCCCGTCTGGGACCTGACGACGAAGCCGCAGGAAAAAATCCGCGCGGGCATCATCGGCCTCAATCGCGGCCGCGCCCACGTCGCCTCTTGCGTCGCCACGCCCTTCGTCGAAGTCGTCGCGCTCTGCGATCTCCTCGACGAACGCGCGCAGGCGCAGGCCGAGATCGTGCGGAAGAAGACCGGACGGACGCCGGCGATCTACAGCGGCGACGAGGACGCCTGGGAGAAACTGGTCGCGCGCGACGACCTCGACGTCGTGTATGTCGCCACCCCTTGGGAATGGCACAAGCCGATGGCCGTAAGGACGATGGAACTCGGCAAACACGCCTTCGTCGAAGTGAACTGCGGCCTGACGGTCGACGAGTGCTGGGATATCGTCGACGCCTCCGAAAAATACCAGCGCCACTGCCCGATCCTCGAGAACTGCTGCTATGGCGAAGAGGAGCTCTTCGTCCTGAACCTCCAGCGCCAAGGCTTCTTCGGCGACCTCAAGCATGGCGAGTGCGCCTACATCCATGACCAGCGCGGCAAGCCCGGTGCGAGTTTCCTCGACGCCGCCCGCGACTGGCGTCGCCGCTATTCGACCCTTCTCCAGGGCAACCTCTACCCCACCCATGGGCTCGGCACCATCGCCCAATACATGGGCGTCGGCCGCGGCGACGCCTTCAAGTTCGCCGTCTCGGTCTCGTCGCCGGAGTTCGGTCTCACCCAGCTGCGCGAACGCCTGAAGCCCGACCGCGACCGCTCGAAGGACGAAACCTTCGTCAACGGCGACATGAGCACCACGATCGTGAAGACCGAGCTCGGCCGCACGATCGTCGTCCAGCACGACAACACCAGCCCGCGTCCTTATTCGCGTATCAACCTCCTCAGCGGCTCGCTGGCGACCTTCGCCGGTTACCCGAACCGGCTGGCCATCGACGCCGACAACGCGAGCCCGCTGCTCGACCCCAAGGAGAAACGGAACAGCCACTCCTGGTCTTACGAAGGCGAGAAGCTGAAGAAGTTCATGGAGGCCAACCGCCATCCGCTGCTGACCAAACTGCAGGCCGACGCCAAGAAAGTCGGCGGCCACGGCGGTATGGACCACGTGATGAACTACCGCTTCCTGGACTGCATCCGCCAGGGCATCACCCCGGACATGACCGTTTACGACGCCGCTTCGTGGTCCGCCTTGCTCGACCTCTCCGATCGTTCCGTGCGTGACGGCAGCATCCCCATCGCCTATCCCGACTTCACCCGCGGCGGCTGGAAGACCCTCAAACCCCTCCCCATCGTCTCCTGATGGCCTCGGGCCCTCCGGCCCTCGTGTCCTCGCTTTACCCAACCGCCAACCGCCTACCGCTAAAACCTTCCCCTCCATGACCCTCCCCGAAAACTCGAACCGTCGCGACTTCCTCAAACTCGGCGCCCTCGCCGGCCTCGGCCTCGGCCTCAGCGCCGTGCCGTCCGCCGAAGCCAAGCCCGACCCGCGCGACCTCAAGCTCCTCGGCGCGACCGACATCTCCGTCACGCGCCCCCGTCCGGCCGGCAACAAGCCCGTCTGGGACCTCACCACCCAGCCGACCGAGAAGGTCCGCTGCGGCTTCATCGGCCTCAACCGCGGCCGCGGTCACGTGAACTCCGCCGCGAACATCCCGTTCGCCGAGGTCGTCGCCGTCTGCGACATCGTCGAACAGCGCGCGAAGGGCGCCGCCGAGAACGTCAAGAAGAAGACCGGCAAGGAACCTGCGACGTACTTCGGTGACGAGAACGCCTGGGAGAAGCTGATCGCCCGCGACGACATCGACGTCGTCTACGTCTCCACCCCTTGGGAATGGCACGTCCCGATGGCCCTCAAGGCCATGGAGCACGGCAAGCATGTCTTCATCGAAGTCTCCGCCGCCGTCACCGTCGACGAATGCTGGCAGCTCGTGGACATGTCCGAGAAGACCCAGCGCCATTGCGCCATCATCGAGAACTGCTGCTACGGCGAGGAAGAGCTCTTCGTCCTGAACCTCGCCCGCCAGGGCTTCTTCGGCGACCTCAAGCACGCCGAGTGCGCCTACATCCACAACCTCGCCGGCGGCGTCCTCTGGGCGCTCGGCAGCGAAGGCGACTGGCGCCGCGACTACCATCGCTTCATGGACGGCAACCTGTATCCCACCCACGGCCTCGGCCCGGTGGCGCAGTACCTGAACATCGGCCGCGGTGACGCGTTCAAGTTCGTCGTCTCCGTCTCCTCGCCGGAGTTCAACCTCACCCAGTTCCGCGACAAGCACCAGCCGAACAAGGGCAAGCACAAGGACGAGAAGTTCGTCTGCGGCGACATGAACACCTCGATCATCAAGACGCAGCTCGGCCGCACCATCATGATCCAGCACGACGTCGTGAGCCCCCGCCCCTACTCGCGCATCAACGCCCTCTGCGGCACCCAGGCCACGTTCTTCGGCTACCCCGCCCGCCTGGCCGTCGACGCGGACAACCAGCACCCGATCCTCAAGGGCGCCAAGGTCAACAGCCACGAGTGGACCTACGAGAAGGAGAAGCTGAGCGCCTTCATGAAGGAGAACCAGCACCCGCTCATCAGGAAGATCGGCGAACTCGGCAAGAAGATCGGCGGCCACGGCGGCATGGATTTCGTGATGAACTACCGCATGCTCGACTGCCTACGTCAGGGCATCACCCCGGACATGACCGTCTACGACGCCGCCGACTGGTCCTCGATCCTCGAGCTCTCCGCCCGCTCGGTGAAGGACGGCAGCATGCCGATCCAGTGCCCCGACTTCACCCGCGGCGGCTGGAAGACCATCAAGCCGCTCGGCATCGTCTCGTAAGCGACGCCGCAGGCGCCCCTCAGACCCGGCCGTGCGGCCGGGTCTTTTGTTTGCGACAAGCCCCCAGGAACACCTGGGAGATTCCCAGCGTTGAGCCCATTGCTCCATGAGCCGACGCTTGACTGTATTCCAAATTGGAATGTATCATGACCTCCCCTGAATGGCGCGTCTCGCCGACGCCTGAGTTCATCCGTAGCTCGCAGACCTACGAGAAGAAGCACCCGGACGAACTCGCCGCAGCCCTTGCCAACCTCTTCCAACGCTACCTCCCCCGACTGAACCACGCCCGACGCCATGGCCTCGTCCAAACCGGATGCCTTCACCACGAAGGACAAGGCGTCATCGCCATCGACCAGAGCGGCCAAGGCCAGAACCTTCGCGAGACCAGGCTCTACGCCTATCCGCACGACGAATCCTTCACCCTGCACCTTCTTCTGATCGGCGACAAAGCCACCCAAAGACGCGACCTGCGCAACTTACGCGAAATCCTCCGCAACCTACCCCTCGGCCCTTCCCATGGCTAAATCCTTTAAACCGATCCGCCCGGCCCGCTACCGGAACATCGAAGAGCTCCGTCAGGCAGGCATCGTTTCGGCCGAGACCGCCCGACGCGTCCGCGTCGCCGGCCAGCGGACCGTGGTCATCACGCAGCTCGTCTGCCAAAGGCTGAGCGCCGAGCTTTCACAGAAAGACGTCGCCCGGCGCATGGGCCGCACGCAGAGCTGGGTCTCGAAATTCGAAGATCGTACCGATGCCGAGCTCACCCTCGGCGACATCCAGGCATACTGTCAGGCCATCGCCGGAAGCTTGGCCCTCGAGTTCGGACGCTCCCGACCGGTCGCGGCCTGAGGCGTTCGGGGTTGCCCTCATCCCGCCCCCAGAAAGACTGCGCCCATGGGCTCTCCCGCCGCACTCGCGACCTGGACCGCCGGACTCGTCACCCGTTCGGGCGAAGAGACCGAGCGGGCCGCCGAGGCGTTCGCGGCCCTGCTGCCCGCGGACACCGTGCTGGCGCTCGAGGGCGACCTCGGCGCGGGTAAGACGACCTTCGTGCGCGGCCTGGTCCGCGGCCTGGGCGTCACGGGCGATATCACCAGCCCGTCCTTCGCCCTCCTGAACGTCTACGAAGGCAAGCGGCAGGTCTTCCACGTCGACGCCTATCGGCTGACGCGGCCGGAGGCCTTCGACGACCTGCTCATCTGGGACCTGGCGAAGTCGCCTTGGAACGTAATCGTGGAATGGCCGGAGAAAGTCGCGGCCCGCCTCCCCTCGGCGAGGTGGCAAATGAAAACCGCCATCCTGGCGGATGGCGGTCATCGGTTCCGGCTGACCCTTGCGGGCTGAGCCGAGGGCTTACGAGTTACGCTTGCGCTCGGTCTCCGTCAGCCAGCGCTTGCGCATGCGGATGAAGTTCGGCGTGATCTCGACCAGCTCGTCGGACTCGATGTATTCGAGGCAGGCCTCGAGGGACATCTGGCGCATCGGCTTGATCTTGGCCGCGTCGTCGGAACCGGAAGCGCGCACGTTGGAGAGCTTCTTGTTGATGACGAGGTTGATCTCGAGGTCGTTGTCCTTGCAATGCTCGCCCACGATCTG
>Ga0222712_10005715_pt1 | contig 12480 bp, 26 predicted proteins | sample C33_657DmetaG_FD_165043 | JGI IMG/M metagenome (GOLD analysis project Ga0222712, IMG submission 165043) | Estuarine water microbial communities from San Francisco Bay, California, United States - C33_657D | ecosystem: Environmental > Aquatic > Marine > Unclassified | place: USA: California...
CTTTTTGATCAGCCATTATAATGTTATATTAATTTGAGTCACGGGGTTATTGTAAATACTATAATAAATTTGGATATTTATTACATTTTCATCAAAGTTTGGGACTATCTGTATATTTTTAAAATTTACATTTGGGAAGTATAGAGATAAACCCTCTGCTAATTGGGATTGGATATTATTTATTGTTGATGGGGTGATCTGTTCAAATACTGAGGCCCTGATGTCGCTACCAAATGTAGGGTTAAATACTCTTTCTCCTCTATTAGTTAAAACATAATTAATGATATTAGATTTAACTTGATCTTGAGTAGTATAAGTTTGAGTAAATACTTGAGGAGCATTAAAAGGTAAAGAAACCCCAATAGCTACTTTTGAGCCAACATCAATAGGATTTTTATTTGGTATTCTATAAGCCATTATTTACCACCCATAATTCCCATTATTTGATCTAAACTTACTTCACCACCAGGTAAACTTGATCCTTCACCCATAGTATTAATTGGGGGTGGAGTATAAGCAGGTTGAGCATGTGATGAGTTAGCAGATATTACTGCGTCAAATTCACCTCCAATCATACTTTTTAGATTGCGTCTAAAATCATGATTTACTGTTGATGGTGTATTATAAGTAGGAACAGGAGTATAAGTTTCTTGTACTACTGTTTTAGGTGATTTTACTGCTTCAAGTAGAATATCTTTTAATTCTTCTTGAATTGCTTCACGTACTGCTTCTTTGATTAATTTTTTTAAACCGTCGATTTTCATATGATTATAAATATTTGATTATTCAGCTGTTATATTAGGGTTTGAATCTATTATGAATTTTAATTGAGAAATTAATACTGTTGGGTCTGAGGCAAACGAGGATTCTGTTTTTAAGACGGGAACACCTTGTTTATTTGATGCTTGGGCAAAACGTGAAATAAATTTACTTGTATTTTTTTCGTTTATTTTTACTTCAAGAGTAAATCCTTTATAGGTATTATTTTCACTTTGGGTTGCTGTTACAGTAGCATTTGACAATGCATTAATTTCATTATTTAACTGTTCTAAATCCATGTTTTGATCTACAGCACATTGTGCTAATAGTACATCTAATTGATTTAATATTTGAATTACTGTTCCTAATAATACTCCTATAGTAGCAGATGTTATAGTTAATATAGATACCATTATACCAGCTTTATTTAGAGTCTGGATTAATTTATCTTTCGCTGTACCTGTGATTTCTATAATACCTGATGTTAATGGAGGGAGACCTATTGTAGGAATACCGGTAGCAGGGTAAGGGATAACATATACTAATTGTATACCTATTTTTAAAGCGGATATTATAATATTAGTTACACCTAATGTTTTAGTTAAGATAGTTATAGAAGAATATAAATTATTTAACTGTTTAACTAAATTATTTCTTTTTTTAATTAATTCTTGTATTTTAGCAGAACTAGGACAATCAAAAGATTGAGGTGTTTTTTTACTAATTATATCTTGGGCTGCAGTTGTTCCAAATTCTAATATTAAGTTTATAATAAAAGGTATCAAGGTAGTTTTAATAGTTTCTTTTTTATTATTAAATAAATTAGCTAATTTAGCTTCAATAGGTAGATTTGATTGTTGTTTAACTATATCATTTTCTTGCTTAGTTAAATCTTGATTAACTTGAGAAGTTAATTGTTGGATAGGATTTGGAATGGGTATTAATGTTATTCTTGGGACCTCATATATTTGTTCAGTTTTAGTTTCAGATGTTTGGTATATTGATGTGACTGATTTAATTGTGTGTTTTTCTAAAGAATAATTTAGCTGTATATCTTTTACATCTGTGGCTGGGAATTTAAATGAGTATTCACCATCTTTATTAGTCCTGTCATTTTTAGAGTTTCCAGGAGATACAGTTATATCCACAGCTACTTTACGTAATGGTTCTCCATTTGGATCTACAACTTTACCTTTTATTATTGCGTATTGTTCTATTTCGCTCATTTGGATACTTTTACTTTATTAGACAATAAATTTTTTCCATTAACTACTGCTTGTAATCTTTGACTTAAAGCTAAAGATGCAGGAGCTGCTACACTAAGTAATGATACTATAGGTACAGCTAAACTATCTGTTGCGCTAGAAAACGCTGTGTTTAGGGTGGATAAATATTGGGCTATTTCTCCTAACAATGCGTTTAAATCTTCTCCTAATACTGCGGATTGTATATTAGTACCTTCGGTACCCTGTGATGAGCCTAAATATATTTTTGGAGCAGTTAGAGCTATATATTTACTAGCATCAGCATTAACTGATTCATTAGCTGTTAAATGTATTGTGCTGTTTGCTCCTAAAATTATAGCATCATTCTTAGCATTAAATGTTAAACGTCCTGAGTTTAAAACTATTTGATTTTTAGAGTATTCTCTAGGGTCTTCAGGTGCTTTAGATTTAGCGTATGAATCAGTTAAATTACTACTAGGTGTAATAGGTAATTTTTGAGTTGTTGTTAACCAAATATCAGATGCGTCTCTATTAATATCTTCAGTTTCAGGAACCCACGGATCACTAGTATAATTGGTTTGTCCATTTCGTATGATAGTGATAGGATTTCCATTTTCACCAACATCTGACCATTGATTTTTATTATAAGCGTCTTTAACTGTGGAGCCTAAGCGTATAGAATTACCCCATCTACCCTCATATATAACATCTCCCTCATATGGTAAGAGAGGATGAATATTTAATTTTTCTTTAAAAGTAGATCCTAAATTTATTTCAGTACTATTATCCTCAGGACGTCTTACCTCTCCTTGGAACGCGCTATCGTAATCTTGAGTTTGGTTTGGAACCCCACTAGCTGGTGGGAGAGCATTATGGTGTTGACTATTCCATATGTTTATTGGTGGGAAATAATAATAGCCATTTGAAGTAATATCTGTTGCTATATTATTGGTAGAAAGTTGAAGGACGTGTATTACTTCATTTAAAAGAGGATAATTTTTTATATTAGAAAAAAATGGAACAGCATAATTCTTAAAATTAAATTCTCCATCTGGGGTTGGTTGTTCTATTGGGTCCCAGAATACTGTACCTATGCTATTCCACTCTCCAAATGTTTTAAAGTATGGATCATTGTTATCTAAAATAATATGTTTAACCCGAGCAGATATTAGTTTTCCATTAGCTGGGGATGGATTTGGTTTAGATACTACATCCTTAACAGACTTAACTATAGCTGAGCTACCATAAATTACCTCGGGCATTTATTCTCCTCCTTTAAATTTATCAAGTTCGGCTAATAGTTGTGCTTTTTCTTCTTCAGAAATACCAAAACCACCATCACTATTTGACGAAGCGTTATTAGCCATGCGTTGAATAATAGTAGCCATTTTAATTAATTGTTCATCATTTTTAACACTTATTTCTAAGTATTCTTTAATTAACGGAACAATCAATGTAGCATCACCTATTTCATTTACAAGAGGTTTTAACTCTGCTATCAAAGCAGATATTTGTTTATCTTTTTTCTTTTGGTTGTTATATATCTCTTCTAAAATATCAGAGAATTTTTTACCACCAAATACTACATTATCTAAACCTTCCATAATATTTATTTTTTATAAATATGGACATTAGAAATTTGTATGTCCGTTTTCTAAATAGTAGTAATAATGCTGTTTAAATATATCATATAATCTATCGGCTATCTTAGTGATTTTAGGGGTTTTAGCGTCAATAATCTCACGAATATATATATACAGTGCCTTTTTATTAAAGACGTCTATACTCTCACGCTTACGGAACAACTCTAAAATAGCATCTGCAATTTGAGCATCTGTTTTTTTAGGAAACAATGTATTAATATTATCAGTACAATATTCTACATATTGATCTATAAAGTTGATTAACTTATCACTTTCAGAACCTTCATCTATTCTATATGAGAAATTTTCATTTGATTCTATTTCACTAACTGGGGCTTTTTCAACGCGTTTTTTATAATTTTTAGTATTAGTATTAATTAGATAACGCTTCGCAATTGTTCCAAAATATGAGTATGCTTTAGCTCCCTTTTCTGGGTTGAACAGATGTAGTTTAGTAAGTAAGAATGTAATTACTTCGTGTTGTAGATCTTCAATATTATCTACCTCTGTATAATAAAATTTAAAGGTATGAATAATATTTTCTGTTAACTTAAAAAAAGCATAATGAATGCGAGTTCTATATAAAATATCTCGTTCTGTTTGATCTGTAAGACCATTATATAATACAATCGCATCCTCAGTATCTTGAGTAAAATATTGAGTATTCTTTTTTTCTTTCACCTCGGTCATAAATTTTTAACTTTAAATTGGTTTAATGTACTTTGTATTTGTTTAATTTCTTCAAAGAAAAAACCTACTTCATCATCTGATTCAAATGAACCTTTACGATCTACTTCTTTTAATTTTTTACTTGAAAACTCAATAATGTCTGAGAGTTTATTTAAGTATGATAAGTAAGATGCTAAAATTGTAGCTTGATTATTTAAAGCGTCTTCTTGTTTTTCAAGTTTCCTAAGAAGGTTAAAGGTCGTGTATCCTAAGATCACGACCATCAAACCTAATATTACTGTTAATATTATCATAAATTATCTAATAAATTCATTAGGCCTTCACTTTTAACTGAGCCTAATGCTTTAGTTTTAATTGTTGGTTTCTTTTCAGTTACTTTAAAATTATCTGTTTTCTTTTTAGCTTCACCTTTAAATTTAGGATTCCATTCACGTTCAAACTCAATACGAGCCGCCATTAAATCGGCTTGGTGAATAATATAAATTAATGAGGTACGAGGTTTAGTTTCTGGTGACCAAGATATTAAATAAGGTTTATTAGCATCATCATATAAACCATCATGTAATTTAATAGCCAACCATTCGTTTTTAGATACTGGAATGCCGTTAGAGGATAATAAATGTAAACTACGATCTGGTACTGACATAAATCCTAAACGGTCGTTAAATTTATAATCTTCACCTAATTTATCTCGTCTCCATTGATCGTCCTGAGGGATATATGCTTCATGTTGTTCATCACCCATTTTACCTAGGTCATGGTTTAAAGCGGCAAATACTAACTCTTCTTTAGTGTAAGTAGAATCATCTACCCCCATTTCAATCCAAATATCATTTAATTTAAGAGCACAATCTACTACTCGTAATACGTGATCTACATAACCACCTGGGAAAGCATTATGGTATTCCTTTTTATGAGCAGCAGGCATTAACATAATACGTTCTGAGTATTCAGAATAAAATTCTAATAATTGTGAACGACGTGGATCACTTATATATGAGTGAATCGTTTCCTCAAAATCTATCCAGTTTTGTTGGATTTGTTCTGCTGTTAATTTCATATTAGTTATATTCTGTTGGTTCAACTTCAACAAATCCTCGAGTTTGTTCTACAATTTCTCTTAATTTATCTAAAAGTTGAACATAATCCTCAATTGGTTGTTGAGTTTTAACGATAAAGTTTAATTGATTTGTAATTCCATCAATCTTATCCAGTTGATGCAATACGTTGTTTCTATTTTTCATATTTTATTGTTTGATTATTTAATTACATGGTCACATTATCACATCCTCTTCATTCCCTCATTCTCAAAACCCTGTGATATTAATATACAAAAAGAAGAAGACCAACCAAATTATCTTTAAGAGAAAGAAGTTATATCTAGAATTTTTTTAAGAAAGGCACACTTCTCATACTCCTCAGTATCTTCATAGTACTGGAGGCACATGTTTAAAGCGTAAATTAATTTATCATCCGCATAAGTCTGTATGATTTCTACGTGAAAACTGTTGGTTAAATCAATTTTCGCCAGATGATCATATGCTCTCCAATAAACCATATGAACGCCGACTTTCTCCATTTTCTCAACGTCTAAATTTACATCAGAAGAGCGCATGAACTGAAATAACTGTTCGCTAAATGTATTGTAATTGATGATTAGTTTTTTAAATAAACCCATATAGATATATGGGTGATCCACCAATTCAGCATTATTAGCTATATTTCTTTCCTCGGGAGTAGGATCCTCATCAGATTGAAATAAGTTAAATAGTTTATCTAAATTCATCGTATATAAATATATATAAAAAAGAAAGAGCGACAAGTCGCTCCTTAAATGTTTTGTGCGCCCACCTGGGCTCGAACCAGGGACCTAATGATTATGAGTCATTTGCTCTAACCGACTGAGCTATAAGCGCATTTGTTGTCCCTGCTGGATTCGAACCAACATACTCAGAATCAAAATCTGATGTCCTGCCATTAGACGAAGGGACAGTAGTGCCCAAGGTTGGACTTGCACCAACATGTTCTTTCGAACTTGATATCCTAGCGTCTATCTATCGGGTTTACCATGGTAACCTCGCTTCCGCCACTTGAGCATATCCCCCACCCTGAGATTATAGGTGAGTAGTTATATCGGTTTTTGCTGTTTGAAAAACCTGCTGGGCATCCCCGATGAAAAAGTCAGTTCTTTACGTCGGCAGTGCTGAACCTTGCATCTGTTTTATTCCGAACCGATTGCCTTTGGGAGGCGTTTTTTAACCCTATCCATTGTTAAATGAGTCTTGGATAAAAGACTGGTGAGTATCTCTTACTCATTGTAGTCGGTACGGGAATCGAACCCGTGTTACCAGAATGAAAATCTGGTGTCCTAACCCCTAGACGAACCGACCATAGTAGCGGGAGGTGGACTCGAACCACCGACCTTCAGGTTATGAGCCTGACGAGCTACCAACTGCTACCACCCCGCTATATATTATCTTTCAATTGTTCAAAACGTAAACAAGTTGTGTAATAGTTAACTAAATGTTCTTTAGTTACTTCATGTCCTTGGTTGGAGGGTGAATTTAACACCCTCCATGTTTCCTCCAAGGCTTTTTCATCTAGTTGTTCTACTTTTAATTCTTTAACTAAAATAGTTTTTAACTCACCTATGTACGTAAACTCCATATACTTTAATACATATATACTAATATACGATTGGCTCGCCAACTTGATGTAAAGAACCAATTTCTCTTAATTTATCAAACGCAGTTAATGGTGATAATTTAAAAAATTCTCGACTATTCCCGTGATCCGAATCAATTCGATGGTGAGCAAAATACTTATGCATTTGTTGCTCAATGTTAAAGGCGGATCCTTTAGAAACAGCTAAACCAAATTTAGGCACCCATTCATTAACAGTTGAGGTAGCGTTAATTGAATTAACCCTATCTTCAATAGTACGAACAGTCATACCAATTTTGACTATCTCGGGATAACCCGGATTAATAAGAATATAAATATATTCTATATTATCTTTGGTTCTAGTTTTAATTTCGGTATTTTCTATACCATACAGATAAATCCATTCATGTGATTCATCGTCAATTAATAAACTCAATTCAATTGAGTATAAAGCAGGAAAATAATCAAATATTTTTTCGGATTTGACATGGCGTGCTTTCTCTCTTAACGCTAGATAATTATCATACCATTCTTGGGCTTTAGGATGAAAAGTACCATCTTTAATAGTAGATACTATTTTGATTTCCCCTTGTTCCTCAAGGTCAACAGCTTGATTTAAATGTATTTTAGTTCGATACATATCTACTTCTCTTTGCGATTGTTCCACCAAATATAGCCGGCTATGAATAGCAAATACGCTATACCCAAGCCTATAACTAATGGATTTTCTACGGGTTCACCCGTTGGACTAACTAATATCATAACTTTTTATTTTTAGTAGTCAGGACAGGATTCGAACCTGCATTTGGTTACCCAATAGTTTGGGAGCCGCCACCAATTCACATACTGCGGCTGCGAGCGTCTACCATATGCGTAGGCTTCGAGTACCCCGATGTTCCTGCGCAATTCCGCCACCTGACTATATTTTAGAAAAATACTTTAGTAACCATAACTAGTAAAACTAAGCTTATTACAAGCGCAACTGAAACAGCAGTAAGATAAATCTCAACTGGGTGCATTTTACTTAGCATGGATTCTAATTTCTTTTTCATAACTTTTACTTTGTAGTCAGGACAGGATTCGAACCCATATGTATCAATTAAAAATGTCGTCTTACTAAACATAACGCAAGACCGTCTATTATGATATGCGAGAGCCTAATTCGCATTTGATACTACATTTTAGCGTCTACCATTTCGCCACCTGACTATGTGCCTTTTTTGACCTAAAGAAGGCTAACTTTATCATTGCTGAACGCAGAAGTTCTTACGGTTTTTTGCGTGGTACATTTTACCTTTTAAAGTAGTTGAAACGACGTCGGATATTTGCAAAGGCTAACTAATATCCTATCTCCTATACGATGAGAACAGTGATTTGAGCTTGAATCAGAGGCTTACTGTGTTTTACGATCCCCTCGCGAGCGGGGCTTATGCTGTCATATCTAAACTATGTTCTGTAACAATATATTCTTTACCATCATATTCTCCAATTCTAAATCTAGTACCTTCGGGTAGCCATTCAATTGTTAAGTCTTCAACCCCTCCTAAGTATACATGTACTGTATCTATTTTACCAATTAATTCTGTTAACAGTGCTAACATATTATCTTGATTACATTGTCCACTTTCAATTAGTTCTACTAATTTAGGGTGGAAAATCAATGTTTCTCTATTTGGTCCGGGATTCCATGTTGACCAACCGGCTCCATAACCGTTTGAAATTATTACTGCTACGTGGCCGTCTCTAATTACTTTTTCCATAGTTATTTTAAAGTTTTTTAATTTCTTCTTTTACTTCTACCCAATACATCATTTTAGATGTTCCGTAATCAAAATCATCAAATGCAAGATGGTCTAATTCTTCTAACATTTCATTTACTGCTATTAAAGCACTCGCTTTTGCTATGGCCCAACTAACACCAAAATATAAAGAATCATTTTCTATCTGATAGAATTTTTCTGTTAATTCATATGCTTTGTCTTCTGGTGTCATAGTTAATCCTCCAAATCTAATAACCAATTTAATTTATTATACCAAAATGAAATAGCTGGTGCACCAATAGTAACTATTGCTAAAAACCATCCCCACAATTGCCATCCTGTGTCTGTGCTGCTTCCATTAGTGAGCGCACCCCAAATACCAATAAGCATAATCGCGTTTACTACAATAAATGCTAAAATTCTTTTTAATCCGTTTTTCATAACCTTTTATTTTATTTAATTAATTCTGCTCCTAAATAACCTAATACTAATACTACCGTTAATGCTAAGGCAATTTTAATGAAAAACAATCCACCTACAAATAGTGGTAATCGTTTATCATCATTAACCCAACAGATAAACTGTCCTACATAATGTGATAAAATTGTAAAAAACATAACTGCTAATATAATCATCATAACCTTAATGTTTTAATTTATGCGGTAAATATACGTATATACTTTGTCGATGCCAAACTTTTTTGCAAGAAGAGAAACTTTAATTCTCATATTTTTTTGCCGAAAGGGGTAATCCGAAATTCAATGTTGCGTTGTTGGGATATACGTATATACGCTCGGCCGGCGTTATACGTTTACGAGTTGAAGGTGCGGGTAGTGGTACAGAGAGAACGGATATACGTTATATGGACAGCAGCGCGCATGTGAGCGCACCGCATTACTACTATATACATACGGCATATATACGCACGCACCAAGGAAGGGAGGCACCACAACCTCCCTCCCACACTCAGAAACCAACACTAGTGTCGGTTTGTGCATCTGTAATTTACCATATCTCTACCTGCATTGCGCTTATGCGCTTTAGCAGTCACTGACCTATTTTTACGAGCGTGCGATGAGTAATTGTAACCGTGCTGCGTGCTTGAGCATGAGCTTAAAAATGCTACTACAGCTACGAACGCTATGAACTGCAATACTACTTTAACTGGATTAACTGTTTTCATTGTGTTGTGTTTTAATTATTATGCTGTGAATATACGACTAATGTTTCAAATAACCAAACTTAACTTACAACCTCACGTGCCGCTTTTTAAGCGGGTTGATTGTGGTTGTAACGTTAAATGATCTACCAGATCCATCCTCAAACTCAATCGTCTCCACTTTAACATTGTGTTTTAACTCGATTAACTGTCTAGCTAAATCAAGATGTGCTTTACTCATTGTGCTCATGTGCTTATCGATTTATAGTTAACAACCACAACATTGCTAAACACCATGCACTAAGCAAACTAACTGTTGTTGCTGCAAACTTAACATGCTCTAAAATACTGGTTTTTGTTTTCATATGCTTTAATGTTTTAATTATGCTGTGAATATACGATTTAACTTTTAACTATCCAAATATAAAATAAAAAAAGGACATATTAATTAAAATATATCCTTTAATTTAACAACTACACTTCAACTACTTAAAAATCATACAATACAAAATAAACTCTCTTACCTTCAATCAATCTCATTTCTACACTTACATCATCATCTTCAACATCATCTTCATACAAATTACAACCAATTTCTACACTATAACCTTCACTATCACAACCAATAAAACCTCCAAACTCATCATCTTCAAAACTAACAATTTCCTCAACACTAATATCATCATCATCTAAAACATTAACTAATACATCTTTTATTTCATCAACATTTTCATCTAAAAACTTCTTAAAATCTAAATTTCCTTTTTTCATAATATATATTTTTAATTATTACTTTAAATATACAATATTAATTTTAAATAATCAAATAAATTAACATTTAATTTTAAATAAATAAAGGACTATCTATCTCACTAATTTCACTTCCAGACTCAAACACAATAAAATTATCAAAGAAATAACCTTTAACAGTATCAAATGAATCACCATTCATCAAATCAACCTCATACATTTCACTGATCAACTCATTTAAGTTATCTACAATAAAATAATCACTACTGTCTTCTCTACTAACTGCAATAAAATTTTTCATATGTTTTATGTTTTTAATTATGCTGTAAATATACGAATTTAAATTTGAAAAACCAAATAAAATGGTGGAAGGTGTTTACAACACCTCCCATTGTTCATCATTTAATTTTCCATCTTCAACCATTGCATTTAATTTTTTACAACAGTAATTGATTAAACTTCTATCATCATCACACTCATCACATACACCATCTTCACTAATGTAACCATATTCCTTGATTACATGTAAACATCTTTCTAACGCTTCTGCTTTACTCATAATATTGTGTTTTAATTATTGCTGTAAATATACAACCACAATCTCAAATAGCCAAATAAAACATTAATTTTTATAATACCATCTTTCAACGTTGTATTTTGCTACCTCATTACTCTCAGCTAATAGCTGATACTCTGATCCCACTGTTGAGTGCACCTGCCCCAGATCCGGAGTTACTCCCAGAGTTAATCCGAGCACTCTAGCGAACTCATCATTTGATTGATCCACCTGTTCTTGGGTTGCAGACGGTAACCCGCAATATCTGGCTTCTGCTACCTCACTCACAAACATACCTGAGTACAGGCCGCTCAGATTGTGTTTATTGATAAACTGGTCTGCGTTACACCAGATGTAAATGCATTCCTTGGTTGCTAGCACATCAACGTGTTGAGCTCCAATCGCAAAGAACCCCATCCCGATCCCAGACACATTAAATAAGCCAGACGGTGACCCGTGCCCAAGCATTATTATTCGATCATTTGCTTTAATCACCTCCATTAGTGTTTCGGCGGTGATATTCTTAGTGATCACCGTAGTACCTTGAAGCCCACTGTAAATGGGCCTCAAGAAGTCGGTTGAGCGATCATCTGGGTGGATTACAAGCGTCTTCATTTGTTGTTGATGTATTCGACTATTATTGCTATTACACCCACTATTCCTAATATCACTGCTGCTGCAGCAAATGGGATCCACAATGGGCTTGTTACCCACCACCAGCTCCAGTCGATGGTGCCTGTTAATTTTAAAACTAGGAACACGATAAATAAGATCATCCCAATCCCTAATCCGCCTGATTTACTTTCGTTTGCCATGTTATTTTATTTTTTCAATTGTATAGTTAACACCAAAAACATTTTTAAGTGATTCCACTAATCTATTCACCTCCATTTGAGTGAATTTTACTAATGTCAAACCATTCCATGTTCCCTCAGTTATTGTAATTATGTATTTTTCTTTGTTCATGTTTTTAATTATGCTTTAAATATACGATCAAATTTTTCTAAAGCCAAATAAATGGTTATTTAGTTTAATTCAAATCGTCTGTTAAATAATTCTGCTTTAACCGTATACTTGATCTGGTTAGCTAGCGCTATAAAATGAGCTGCTAGATCAATAGTGGCCATGTCCTCTTCACTTGGTTCTTGGTTTAACATTTCAAGCTCCTCATTCATTACTCTTACTCGCTCTTTTACCTCAGCAATTTCTGCTTCGGTTTTATTTAATATTGCTTGTAATTGAAATGTGAATAATGTTTCAATGTCTTCAAATT
>Ga0222712_10005717_pt1 | contig 12474 bp, 23 predicted proteins | sample C33_657DmetaG_FD_165043 | JGI IMG/M metagenome (GOLD analysis project Ga0222712, IMG submission 165043) | Estuarine water microbial communities from San Francisco Bay, California, United States - C33_657D | ecosystem: Environmental > Aquatic > Marine > Unclassified | place: USA: California...
AGGTATTGAGTGAGACCCATTCCAGCCCTCGTAGGGTAGGTCAATGTCTTCACAATGAGAACGATGACACCAATCGCTACAGACATAAATAACATCTATAACATCTACTGCCTCGCCATTATTGTTTTTTGTGTAAATCTCGATTCTATGAGCCACTGTTTATTTCTTCTTTGTATGAGTCAAGTGTCTTTCTCAATTCATCACACTGCTTGTTAATACTCTCACATAATTCAAGCACTGTTTTTAATTCTTCGTCTGTTAGTAAATTTGGATTAAACATTAAGTATCCCCTTTCTAAGAGATACTTAAATTATACAGAACCCCTACAACAAATGTCTAGTCAGATTTTTTACAACCAAAGCCCCGAGAATGCTTTGGTTGTGCCTGGACATCTGTTGTATAGGCACTGTAGAGTTTTAGTTGTACCCCAGCCCTGACAAGTCGGAGTACACAGTCAGTCAAACGCTAAGGTTCACCACCGATGCTAAGGCTCTGAGAGAGGGTTCTAGATAACCTCACTCATCCGTCCGCCTCTCGTGCGTTCCACCCGCCTCTTACGACAGACTGCCGATGGAGTAGCTATCCAGTCAGGGTTGGGGTATTCTTATTTTTTTTTAATTTGAGCCCCGAGGTCAAGTGCGCACCGAAGGTGTGCGGGACTCAAAACGAAAAAGACCCAGTCGTTTTGACTGAGCCTTTTTCTTTATTCGGTTTCTTTGGGTTTGATGTTTGGGTATTCGCACCCAGTGAATACCGTGACGGCTCGAATGAGTGCTCCCCATTCTTTTTTGGTTTCTTCCCACTCAATTTCTTCGGCAGTTTTTTTCATCATCGCCCCTTTGGGAATTTGTAGTAGGCATGCCAACCACATTCGCAATCAACTCTTGCGTAGGTGGTGAGCGAACTGTCGCCGAGTATTGCGCTAGCGACATCGCTTGAATCGTAACCCCTGAAGGTGTCAACCGTGACCTTGTGATTTGTTTCGTCATCTTGATTGATGACTTCGCACTTGAAGTTCATTTTCGCATCCCCTTTCACTGAGATAAGAAAATTATAGCCTGCCTATACAACAAATGTCCAGTTCAAAATCGGCCAGAGTCTAATCCGAATCGGAGTCCCGCTCTGTCCATCTGTGTGCGCTACCTATTCTGGCATTACGAGATTGCTGTTTGTCAATTGCTGCTACCCGGCGTCTTGCGCATTCTATGATTTGCTGCTCGCCCATCAAGGTCAGCGAGTATTTATTATTCTTGACTGACAGAAAGCCTCGCGACTCCAAGAAAGTAAAATACTTTTTAAGTTTCGATGGGATATCCGGCTGCCGGTCTCTTAGGTTCCAGAAATCGACAATAGTGAACGGTCCAATTTTTTGTCGCATTTTCCCGTAGCAAAGAATGACGTAGGAAAGAGAATTCCAGTTAACGCTATTAGGTTTACTCTTTCCGCTTATTGCCACCCGGGCAGGATATCATCGGTTAAGTGAAAATGTCAAATATGTCTTACAACGAATTTCTCGCCGATGTATCTCTTGAATATGAAAATGATTCCAGAAGAGGCACTAGAGATACTAGGAAGTATGGAAAAGTTTATGTGGATTACTTACTCACCGTTAGACCCAAGATAGCCAGCAAGCTGCTGCGCTCATTGCTCGACCCATCAGTAAGAGATAATTGCCCACCGGCAGTTCATAAGTATGTAGAAAAGCTTTGGGATAAATCTAGCGTCTAGGGCAGCAACTTGATTGTCTGGGTAATCTAACTATTCTTCCCGGCAAAGGCTTTTCGGAAGTTACAGATATTTCACTGAATGGCTTAGATGTTTCGGGCTCGGGGCTTATTCCCGATAATTCAGGCTCTATTTTTTCTTGATTGCTCATTTAACAATGATACAGCATTGACATTTATTGGTTTTTATTCCCAATATGTATCTTTATTTTATGCTTGACTACATAGGCAAAATTGTGCAAAGAACAACACTCGTTAAAATTGTAGGAATTAAGCACAGTTCCACAACCTTCTTGAGCACAAATTCGCTTGGCGTTGCCATATTTTTTCTTAAACCTTTGTTCTCGCATATATTCAGTACGGTCAAGTTCTTTAAAATACTGAGAACGGTCAATTTTTTTATTTTTCGTAGTCATTTCTTTCCTTTAGTTAGTGTCTCCCCCACGCTATGAGTTGGGAAAGGGGGTAAAGATACATAGCGTAGGGGCAGACATATTAGCAAGTACCCGTCATAGATTACTCGCTAAATTTTTAATTCCAAATTTGATTGACAGGGTGACGGCGCATACTTTCTCGGCGTGCGTCATCTATTTCGTTATATAGAGTAATTGCGAACAATGTCGCAAACACCGAACCACCGACAGCGATAGCAGAGCCAAAAATTACTCGCCCAATATCGCTAGTTGCGTATCCGTAGAAAATTCCAAACAGACCTAAAGTTGGAAACCCTAGGATAATCCCCATAAGTATTTTCATACCACCGAGGTAGTTTTCGTTTTCCCATTTCATTATTTTTTTATTTAGGTTTTTTAGTAGTGTTTTCATTTTTCTATCCCCTTTCTAAGAGATAATTAAATTGTACTCGCCCTATACAACAAATGTCTAGACGCCTATCTGATTATAGCCCCGCCCCACACCTACCGTTAATCCGACTTGCCTTTAATAATCATAATCGCATAAGCAAAGACAATGCCCGCGAGGAAGCCAATGGCTAGCCCTATGAAGTACATATAACTCATAGGGCTAGTTTAGCGAGTTACTCCCACGTTCGCTGAAGCAGTACCCCCGCGAAGGGGTTGGGGTAGCCGACTTTATCGTTAAGCCAACGCTCACTATCTGAGTGCTGAGTCTCGCAGTCACGGAATCTTTTTTCTGCAAATGGTAGATTCCCGTCTTTAGACAAGCGAACAACAAGTTCATTATTGTCACTCTCCCAAATATCAAGTTGGTAAATGCACTCTATGCCACCAAACGGTTTTTCTATATCGCCCGTCAAACTTGCCTTATGAGTCATTCCTGACATTACTATCCCCTTTCAGTTGGATAATTTAATCATACTCTACCCCTACAACAAATGTCTAGTCCTATGGCTCGCGTGTCTTGCGCGACGACAGTAGCCCCGCTTCGTCAAAAAAAGTTACCCCAACTCTGACTGGGGAGCGACCCCATCGGCAGAAGCGTGAGTGACGGATGCATACTGCTGGTGTCGGATGCGTATCGAGAATTAACTAGTACTTCTCGACAGAGGCTTGACTTAGCGTGAGAGGCTTGTGTCTTACTTCTGTGTACCCCGACTTGTCAGAGTTAAGGTAACAACTGAATCATATAGTGCCACTACAACAGATGTCTAGTCATACCTCGGGGCTTTGGCTGATTGGACATTTGTTGTATAGGTGAGTTATAGTTTAGTTATCTCAACGAAAGGGGACGGAAATGAAAACAAGAAGAGAAATGATTCAAGACCTAAAAGTTGGTGAGCAAATACTTGTGGGTTACACATATTTTAAGGGCAGGTGTGAAGCTCACTTATTCGGCGAAAAGACGACAGCTCAAGAGCGTGCGACTTACGGTTACGCAACGGGGACTATCTCAAAAATTGAAAAACCTTACGGTGTTTATCGACCCAATAAATGCTTGTGGCTCACTATTGACGGAGTCCCAAACCGTCAGGAATTTTATAAGTGGCAAAAAGCCACAGTAGTAACTTTCTAAAATAATTCCGGGTTGTCTTTATGGACTAAGAACAACCCTGAATTATTCTGGCGGCGATTCCTGTGGCGGCAATCAATAAATGCCGCCACTAACAAAAGTCAGCGATAGCTCGGGGCTTATTTTAGATAAATAAAAATCTAGCCTGAGACATTTAAGGCCCAGACTAGATTATTTAATTTATTTATTTCAATTGAAACTTTAGACCAACCGTTAAAATGTTGTCATAATCAACAACTGCCAAAGGGTCAAACTTACCTGCGCCGTCTATGACGATAATTGCTCGGTGGTGGTCATCATGGCCAACAACCATGCCGTGCATTTCGTTGCCGTAATTGTCTTCGTAGGTCACTGGTGTCATATTGTGAATTATCATATATCCCCTTTCTTGAGATAGCTTCACCATAACACGGCTATACAACAAATGTCCAGCCATCGAGAGCGGGGCTATTATTGCCGCAACAGATTACTAAAATCGGTTGCGGAATGTTCTAGGCTTTTTCTGATTGAATTCCAGTGCAGTGCAGAAAGCCGCAAGCGTTGCGGAATTCGTGAAAGCCGAGACTATCCTCGCTTGTAAGAAGCGCAGCCAGAATGTTCACAGTCGTGAGCCAAGTGTATGGCTCTGTTTCTGGGTAATCCAATTGCTCGCGCATTAATTTAGCAAGCGCAGCAAAATCAATAGCCGCTACTTGTTTAGTTGTTTCGTTCATTCGTATCCCCTTTCGTGGTGGTGAGTTATTGGTCTTGAAGTTTGCAGCAAGGCGCGTTGTAGCAGTATTCAGTGCCGCGACCCGTAACATAGGTGTCGCCTGCCGCAAACCACTCTTGACAATTAGAGCACTGGTAGAGAGACACTTCATCAATATCATTGACGCCGCGCATAACCATTTGACCACTTTCGTCAAGGTATCTATCGCTTTCGCGCACTGGACTTGAACCATTCATTGCTATCCCCTTTCATTGAGATACTTTCAATATAGCCGACCCATACAACAGATGTCTAGGCGGCGGCGGGGCTTATTAGCCGTTGAGGATTTCTCCGATACTTTTTAAATCGCTGCCCAAGGATTTTACTTTGTCGTTGTATTCGATTGCAGCTACCGATGGTGGTTCAGTTTTGGTTTCGATTGTGTTTAATCTGGATGTTAAATTTTGAACTTGTTTTTGAAGAACTTTGATTTCTTCGGCCATTTCATCCATTGTCTGAATGAAGTCTTTTTCCATTGGAGATATGCCCATATATAAAGAGTATAGCGACTACTATCTAGATTGTGAAAATGTACCTATCAAATGATTGTCTCGTTTTTGATTTTCCTTATGATGCGGCCAAAGTAGCGGCGATAAAGCTTATTAATGGAGCGAAGTGGGACAAACTTGAGAAGCTCTGGAAAGTGCCGCTCACATCAATTGTTGAGGCCCGTGAGTTCGCTATTGATAATGGTTTTGAAATTACCAACGAATTAATGCGCTTTACGGTTACCCGTCAAACACCCGTGCGCAATGTTTATCTAAGTGATAATTGGATTTTTATGAAGTTCCCCTACGAAAGGGTAATGATAAATGCGGTAAAGAAATTGCCGCAAGTAACCTGGGACACTAAAGAAAAAGCGTGGAAAGTACCCGTGGCATCTGCTGGCAGCGCCATTGAGTGGGCTGAACAGTTCGCCTTGCCGGTGGATTCATCAATTAAGGAAGTAGCCAAGTCGGCTGAAGATTCCCTTAATCGCTTGATATCCGCATCTCGCTCAATAGACGCAGATATTGAAGTCGAAGGGCTCCAAGGCAATTTGCTGCCATATCAAAGAGCCGGAGTTCAGTACGCCGTAAAAGCAAAACGAACTTTTATCGCAGATGAAATGGGTTTGGGAAAAACTATACAAGCGATAGCTGCGCTTGAGTATTCTTCAAAAAGTAGTGAGGTGTATCCGGCGGTAGTTGTTTGTCCTCCGACGCTCATTCTTAACTGGAAGTCAGAATGGAATAGATGGCTGCCTCACAGAAGGGTGTCCATAGTAACTAATCGAAGAGAGCTTCCGGAAAGGGAAACATATGATGTTCTCGTTGTTGGCTACTCGAATATCTCTCACTGGGAAAAACAATTATTAGCGCACAGCTCTTACGTGTTTGACGAATCTCATTACTGTAAGTCACCATCAGCGCAACGAACTAAGTCGGCTATCAAGATGGCTAAGAGCACACCTAAATATGGAATTGTTTTGTGTCTTACTGGAACACCCGTAACGAATAGGCCGGCAGAATATGCAAGTCAACTAGACATAATCGGGAAACTGAAAGAGTTTGGAGGCTTGTGGGGCTTCTATAGAAGGTATTGTTCAGCATTCCAAGACAGATTTGGTCAATGGAACATTAGTGGTCATTCGCATCTCGATGAATTAAATGACCGGCTGCGAGGAACTTGCTACATCCGGAGAACAAAAGACCAAGTGTTATCAGAACTGCCGCCCGTAGTCCACAGTCAAGTCATTGTTGAAGGCACAGTAAACGGGATGGCTGAATACAGAAAAGCAGAAGAAGACATCATTCAATATATAACCGACAGAGCCAAAGCAATTGCTATCGAACTAGGCGAGAACCCGTATTCAAAAGCCGTAGCAGCCAAGCTGCGAGCTGAAAGTAATGAACACTTAGTCAAACTGTCTGTCTTACGCAGACTGTCAGCTAAAGCAAAAATGCCGGCAGTTCACGAATGGGTTGAGGCGCATATCGCAGAAGGCAAGAAGGTAGTTATTGCTGCTCATCATAGAGACATCGTTGATGAACTCGCTAAGAAGTATGGGAACTTACGCATACAGGGTGGGATGTCGGTGGATGAAGTGGAAATACAAAAAAAGAAGTTCATGACACTGTCTGTAGATGAAGCGCCGGTAATGGTTTTATCTATTCAGGCTGCTAAGACCGGCCACACATTAACTATCTCCCAAGATTGTTTGTTTGTCGAGTTACCGTGGACTCCGGCAGACGTAGACCAGACCTATAGCCGCCTACACAGAATCGGGCAACAAGGTTCAGTCACAGCCACATACATGCTTGCTGCCGGCACAATAGATGAGAAAATCTACAGACTTATTGAGAGAAAGAGAACCGTAGTTAACGCTTCAGTAGAAGGCGATGTCGGGGCTTCAGATGTGTCTTCGTCGCAGTTAATACTAGATTTCTTGGTCGCTAAATAGCAACCAAGAAGTCAGTGATTTGAGTGTCTGTCAGTCCGAGTGTTTCGCCGTCTTCGTTAGTGCCACCCGTGAGCACGATATCGCCGACAATATAATCAGTGCCAGCGCCAAAAACTTTATCCCACAATTTCTGAGCGTGAGAGTTGTGGGGCAAGTTCATAATTTTGCCTTCCTCGTTACACCATAAAGTGAGTTCATCGCTTAGGTCTATGGCTTGAATATAGCCACCGACTGCGTGCTGTAGTTGTTCTAGTGAATCTTCCTTGAGTTCAAAAATAATTGTTTCGTTCTCTGCTGTGATTCTGATTGCTTTGTTCATATGTTTAGCCCCTTATCTTTTGTTTACGGATTTTTTCACGCTCTAAATATCTGGCGATTTTTTCAGGCTCGGCGTTAGCGTCATCAACAATTAGTTGGTGAAGTTTTTCCAGCGAGGACGAACCTAAACTAGCGTTACGGGTATAACCATCTTTTCTATAACCACGCTCTCTACTGGCAGTCCAAAAAACTTCATTAGTTTTTACGACATTTATATTTTTCAAATCTAAACGAGAAACTTCCGACTTATAGATTCGCCAGTCGCCACAAGTATATTCAATAGCGTCTCCATTAAATCCATCTTTGGTAAATGCTAACTTGGTCGCTTTGTCGGTTTTGATGAGTTCCATTAGTTGCCCCTTTCAGTTGGCTAAATAAATTATATCCCACCCCTACAACAGATGTCTAGTAACCAATAGCCGAGCGGGGCTATTGGTGGATTAAATTAATTGACCCTTACTTACTGTAAAAATGTCTGTGCCTAATCGGATATTGGCTAAACCTTCTGGCGTGTATTCCAGAAAAGTTGCCTCAACGAATCCAGTTGTGTATCGCTTGCTTGACCCTTTGACAAAAATACCAAATGACACTGGGATAGAAACCGTGTCGCCTTTTGTCCAAACCTTTTCAGGAATTGTCATAGGTTCTGTTTTGTTTTGGTTTTCAGCCCGATTAAATGTTCAATCGCTTCGGCTTGGTCATCAGTAACATCATCAGTTATAGATTTACTAAAGTAATCAGCGAGTTGAGCCTCGCACCACTTTTCGTATTCGTCTGAGTTGAGTTCTGGCTTGTTCATCAGAGAACCGTAACCCACGACATTGCTACCCGTAGCAAATTGTCGTAGTCGCCCGATGTGGATTGCTTTGTGTATTCAGCAATTTCGTCTGCCGATACTTTTGCTCGCTTCAGCGCTCGTCTGACAGCGCCCATAATTGCAAATGCGTTGCCGTCATTACCTGTTAGTTGAACTTCTATTTCTGGATACTTAACCATTTGTTATCCCCTTTCTAGAGATACTCAAAGTATATTGACCCTATACGACAAATGTCTAGTCCTCAAATGGCATAACTATTATCGGTGTTCTTTCGCCTACCCAAGCCCCGATGCAGTTGTACTCAATGTATTCAGTCGCTTCGTCATAGGTCATGCCATCTCTTTTGGTGCAGACATCAACCATTTTCTCCCAAGAGTAAACAGCAAGCATGGGTTCATTGATGCGCTGAGAGTAGCCAATGAAGGCTTCATCAAACCCATCCATGAGCAAAACATCTTCGTCTCGCTCTATAAAAAAATCGTTGATTCGTTTTCTTATTTTAGTAATTGTCATATTCGCTTCCCTTTTTGTTTTTAGAATAATGCCGGCTGTATGAATTCTATTTCTTTAGGCACACAAAACTCATGTCGGTATTTATAGAGTTCGTCTTCAACGCTGTCTATGACATTGCTTTTTCCTTTTAGCCAAACTACAGCTAATCGGCGACTAATATTGTGGTCAGGTGTGATTGGTAGCCCACAAACACAGCAATGATATTGAGACATATGTTCAGTCTAAGCCCCGACTTTAGATTTTGCGAGCAGTCGGGTGTCTTTTTTTACTTGACTTAATCGCCAATCGTTTTCTGACGACAGCAATTACAAAAACCGCCAAGACGATGATGTAAAAGTAAATCATTTGTTGAGTTGTATTTCACGGGTTCGCAACTCATCTAGATTGGTATGACCAAAAAAGAAAAATCTAACAACGAGTACCGTTTTCCCGTTGCGCTTACGCATATCACGGACACCAACTACTACGCCTGCCTGCCCACTTGGCGAAATGCTGTAATCCTTGACTACATCGCCGTCTTGAGCATTGACGCTGACTGCTGGGATTGACTCCCAGAAATTGCGTTCGCTGTCTGTCGCTTTGCCCTTGACAATCTTGCCCTTCAGTACCGCCAAGCCTTTGGCGACTGATGCGCTAGTTTGTCCGTAATTTGGGTTGTTGGCTAAATCTCTTGCTTTCATAAAATCCCCTTTCTTGAGACACTTCCAGTATATCTGACCACTACAACAGATGTCCAGTCACAATGTCGCTGGAATCACTCGCTAAAGATTCCAGTAACGGCGTGTCCGACCAACGGATACTGGAAATCAAGATATCCGATGTCGTAGTTATCGGCGTGACGGTTTGTTGCAATAACAGTCGTCATGTCAATACCACAGTTCTGTAGGTCACGGAAGATTGATGCGACTGCGAAGGAGTCGGCAACAACACGCTGACGAATCATCTGTCCATCGTGGAACTGAATAATTTGTTTCATAAAATCCCCTTTCTTGAGACAATCCCAGCATACCCTGCCCCTACAACAGATGTCTAGTCACAAAATCTCCAGTCGGGGCTTATTTTGAGGTACGTCATCGGTATGTCAAAGGTATGTAAGACTTCCGTAGAAAAATTTTTATGGTCAAGACCGACGCTCGGTATGTTAACGGTTTAACATACCAAACCTACTTAGCCCGTCAGACCGCCGTCGTTTGGTCGGTCTCGCTCGTGAGCCTTGCCCAGATTTCTGGTCGTGCATTGACCATCGCCCAATGAAAGGCGCTCATAAAAATTTCTTTTTTGTCAGCGTTGCGCCTGAACATTATTTCTGCGTGCGCCCTCGCTCGTTCGGTCTGGTCAGCGAGAAAGCCGACCCACCAATCATCAATCTCGTTCAGATTTTTTTCAGTCATTGTGCGACCCGAGAGTTTCCGTGTTCTGCGAGTGTGTCAAAAACTTGTTGCAGTGGTCTGCCATATTTTTTGCCAAACCTTTCTCTCAATGTTCGAGCAGTAGGGTCATTAGCGTTTTCAAGTTCTGAATACGGAAACATTTCGTGAAAAAGTTTTAGACCTTCGTCATCCAATTTTGATGTGTTCACAAGAACGCACCCTTCAATTTCTGTGACTGCTCCTGTTTTGATATTGACCAGTAAATTGCTCATTATTTATTCTCCTTTTCCCATTCACGAACCTTCTCAGCGATTTCTCTTAAAGCGACCTCAAGGAAATTATTTCCTACTGATTCAACAATCTCGTTCATCTCTTTTTTTGTTTTTTCTATTTGAGCAACGAAGTCGCCCTTGAAAGAACTCAAGTCGCTATCCTCGTCTAATTTTTCTAGACTCAAAATAACTTCTCTCGCCTGCAACATTAATTTTTTAATTTGCTTTGACGCTTGAGTGAAATTGTCTTCATTCCATATTGCGTTGAGGTTGTAAGAAAATATTCCACCCCGATAATTTGCTTCGGCTTTAATGTCTGTAGTTACGCTCATTTTTTTTATCCCCTTTCTTGAGATAACTGCACACTATCCGACCTATGCAACAGATGTCTAGTCGTAACCAGAGCCCTCCGCGGGGCTCTGGTTACGACTACGACCTTTTGTGGGCCGGATTCATCACCTCGTCAACTATGAGTTTGGAGTATTTTTTACGGAGTCTCCAAATCTTTTTATTCATCTCCATGATGGCGTCAGTTTCTCGTGCTTTTTTAACTATGTCTTCGTCATAGATTCCGTAGTTAGCGAACAGCACTTCATCAAAGTCGCTGTCTTCGAGCATTATGTCGCTAATCCATTTACCTTTTTTATCGATAGCAAACATTAATTTGCAAAGGCCATCTTTGCCAAACTCTTCGTAAACCCGGCTGGTAATTAAATCCAAAAGGTGGGAACGATACATGGTCTCGGCGCTCATGGCGTTCGACATGTATTCACTCAACCAAAGGGCGAGTTCTTCTCTAGAGGGTTCATCATCTTCAAACTCTGAGTTGTGTTCGAGATTTTCGTCCATCTTTAGTCCTTTGTCGTTCTTATATTTTACTCAGACTAAGTGTCAAGCTAGCGAAAGAATAATTTCCTGAGCTTTAATCTTTCTCAAAGTGACCCATGAGTTGTTATCCATTGACGCCATTGCTCGTTCTTTTGGGGCAGCATCTCTGAAGTGGTCGAGATATTCCACGATGGCGTTATATGTAGACCACCCATTAAAACCAAAGCCGCCGCCATTTTTATCATTTGCGTAAACACCTCTAACTAAAGACAAAGTGTTCTCTCTATTTTTCTTTTGTCTGTCAGTCTCACCCGTGGCCGCCGGGAACACTCCATTAAGAACTTTTGCGAGGCTCTGAGAGTGTGGGGCAACCGGGATTGATAATAGTTTTTCTGCTGTTTCTCGAAACGACTTCGCCCAGTCAGTAGAGAACTCCAAGACCTTTTGTGCTTCCTCCATTGCTATGTCGGCGTTACGAGTGTGCCGCGCCGTGAATACTCTGTTCGCTGACTTAATTCCGGCCATGACTGTATTTTTACAAACAGCCCTGACACTGGTATTGGCAAAAGTAATTGGAGTGCGCCCGTTATGTCCATTTCGCACTAAGAGATATCTCTCTATCTTGTCATTGATGCCCGTTGGGTCGATAATCAGCTGTCCCAAATCAATTGACGAGAAGAACTCTCGCCCATCATCAAGAACGCCGCAAGTATCTATGATGGCTTCGCCCTTACTTGCCCCCACAACTGCCAAAGCTCTTTCTAGACACTCAATATTCTGCTGAACCACATAACGAGTCCCTACGGTAGAGAGCCCGTCAAAAGTGCCGTCTGGATTCACCCTTACGGTGGCACGACTGTCATCAATGATGATGGCTTTGCCGTCCGGATTACGTATTGGTTCACCCAAATCATCACAAACTGCCACCCGTGTAGTTACGACATCAAAGTCAGCCTGCGCAGCTCTGAGCATCTCTGGGGCTGTCTGGAGCCCCGACATACGAACCCCCAATTTATGCCAAGGGACTTCTCTGTCGGCAAAAGCCATACGAGCAGTGCCGTCTTTGTTAATTTCTAATCCGTGAGCCATTGTGTCTTGCCTCTCTATGTGTTCAGATAAATCTATCTGAAACAAGCATAGCCCTGAGTGATTGGCTACGGCGTAAACAGTTTATTTGCTTGGCATAAATACGGTCGTGCCGATTACCAAATCAGTTCCATATATTTTCATAGCCGTATCGGTTGCCTTCTGGATATTGCCAGAACACTTCTGCTCAGCAATCCCCCAGAGAGTGTCGCCCTCTACTACGAGATGACCAGAGTTATCGCACGAGAACTCCTCTTTAGTGATGGATATCGTTGTCAATCCCAGAGCAACACCCAGAACCAGTATGACCAGAAATTGAATTGTTTTTTTATTGGCAATAAGGTTGCTGTTCATTACGCACCT
>Ga0222712_10005718_pt1 | contig 12474 bp, 5 predicted proteins | sample C33_657DmetaG_FD_165043 | JGI IMG/M metagenome (GOLD analysis project Ga0222712, IMG submission 165043) | Estuarine water microbial communities from San Francisco Bay, California, United States - C33_657D | ecosystem: Environmental > Aquatic > Marine > Unclassified | place: USA: California...
GGCAGCGGGCCGCCGTTGCTGTATCTGCATTCCGCCGGCGGCTTCGTGTGGGACGACTTTCTGGACGGCCTCGCCGAGCACTACAAGGTCTACGCGCCGCATTTTCCGGGCACCGCGCCCGGCCGTCCCAACGACATCGACAAGGTCGACAACCTGTGGGACGTGGTGCTGGCCTACGACGATCTGGTCAGCGCGCTGGGCCTGAAGAAGTTTCGGCTCATGGGCCACTCTTTCGGCGGCATGCTGGCAGCGGAACTCGCCGCGCAGCGCCCCGATGCGGTGAAAGGCCTGGTGCTGATCGCGCCCATCGGGCTGTGGCAGGAGGACGCGCCGTACACGGTGGCCAACTGGACCGCGCTCAGTTTTCCCGAAATCATGGAAACGCTGTTCCACAACCCGGCCCATCCACGCGTGGTGAAACGCATGACGCCGCCGGCAGATGAAGACGCCGCCGCGATGTGGACGGTGAACTTCATCTGGACCTTGGGTTGCACGGCGAAAGTCATCTGGCCCATACCGGATAAAGGGCTCAAGAAGCGCATCCATCGCATCGTGGCGCCGACGCTGGTGGTGTGGGGTGAGAACGACCGCCTCATTCCGCCCGTCTACGCGCAAAGTTTTCACAAGGCCATCAGCGACAGCCAGCTGCTGATGCTGCCGGCCTGCGGCCACGAGCCGCCGCTGGAGCAGTGCGAGGCGCTGCTGTCTGGCGTGCAGACTTTCTACGGCAATTAAGCGCCGCACCCTGTTTACCGTTCGCTAACGAGGAGAGTTCGTCATGACCGTTCCCGCCCTGACCCCCGAGCAACTGCTGGAAGCCGCCGACCGCGTGGGCCTGTCGCTCACCGAGGCCGACGTGGATTCCTATCTGGGGCTCCTCGCGCCCTATATCGCCGCCTACAACGTGGTCGACGCGCTGCCCGACAATCTGCCCGAAGTGAAATACCCGCGTACGCCCGGCCACCTGCCGCTGCCGGCCGAGAACCCGCGCAACGCCTGGTATGTGAAGACCGCGATCAAGGGCGCGCCCACCGGCAAGCTGGCCGGCAAGCGCATCGCGGTGAAAGACAACGTGATGGTGGCCGGCGTGCCGATGATGAACGGCAACGCCATTCTGGAAGGCTATGTGCCGGACATCGACGCCACCATCATCACCCGCATTCTGGACGCGGGCGGCGAAATTGCCGGCAAGACCCACTGCGAGAACTACTGTATTTCCGGCGGCAGCCACACCAACGCCAAGGGCCCGGTGCACAACCCCTACAAGATGGGCTATTCCTCCGGCGGCTCGTCTTCGGGCAGCGGCGTAGTGGTGGCGCTGGGCGAAGTCGACATGGCCATCGGCGGGGATCAGGGCGGATCGATTCGCATGCCGGCGTCCTGGTGCGGCATCGTCGGCATGAAGCCCACCCATGGTCTGGTGCCCTACAGCGGCATCATGCCGATTGAAATCATGGTCGATCACACCGGCCCCATGACCGCCAATGTCAAAGACAACGCGCTGCTGCTGGAAGTGCTGGCTGGCGTCGATGGCTACGACCCGCGGCAGTTTCACGAGAAGCAGCCGGGCACGCTGGACTACACCGCCGGCATCGAGGCCGGCGTGAAGGGCATGCGCATCGGCGTGCTGAAGGAAGGCTTCACCCATCCCAACTCCGAAGCCGATGTCGACGCCTGCGTGCGTGCCGCGGCGGAGCAACTGCGCAAGCTGGGCGCGGTGGTGGAAGAAGTCTCCGTGCCGGAGCACCTGCTGGCGCCGGCGCTGTGGGTGCCGATTGGCACCGAGGGCATCGCCCAGACCATGATGATGGGCGACGGCTACGGCGCCTCGCGGCGCGACCTGTACGTCACCAGCCTGATCGACAAGCTGCACGGCTGGGAGCTGCGCGCGGATCAGCTTTCCGAAACCACCAAGCTCCTCACCGTGCTTGGCGTGCACATGAAGAAGCTTTACGGCACGCGCTACTACGGCAAGGCCACCAACATCACCCGCCGGGTTACCGCTGCGTACGACGCGGCGCTCGCCCAGTACGACGTGCTGCTGATGCCCACCATGGTGATGAAGGCCACCCCCATCCCGCCGCCGGATGCGTCCCGCGAACTCTACGTGCAGCGGGCGCTGGAGATGATCGGCAACACCTCGCCTTTCGACATCACCCACCACCCGGCGCTGACCGTGCCCTGCGGCATGTCCGACGGCCTGCCGGTCGGCATGATGCTGGTTGGTCGTCACTTTGATGAAGCCAAGCTGTATCAGGTGGGCTACGCGTTTGAGCAGTCCGGCGACTGGAAGAAGCGCGGGCCCGCGAAGCAGGCTGCGGCGAAAAAAGCGGCGGCCAAGCCGGCGGCGCGCAAGCGTTAATCCTCGGCGCGACGCGCCTGCTCCAAGCGGCTCGTCAGGCCCCGAATCTTCGCCGAAGCATTCGGGACCTGACGGCCCTCAAACTCGGGAACAGGTCCCGATTCCCCCTTCGACCTGAAATAGTCGGCAAACGCCAGCAGGCGACCCCTGCCGCGATCGCTTTATTCCCTCCACTGCCGGATGCAATGCAGATGTTTGCGCCAGTCCGGCGCAAACGGCCGTTTTACCGGCTGTTTTTGCCCGTCAAAAAATCACGCTCCACCCCTGAGCTCGCGCCCGCACGAGGGGGCGCTGGCGCGCGCCCCGGCTTCATCTGGGCCGGGCACGCACAAATCGCGCGCGGCGGGCAGCTGGCCCCCGCGCCAAAGGCCAATCAGGAACTAATGGAGATCTCATGACCTTGCCAAAAACTACTGCCGCCCGCTCTCGCGCCGGCCGTCAGCCCCTGAATCGTCAGGACACCGAATTCAACACCCTGTCGATGCGGGCAGTCGCCATGGCGATGTCTGTCGCCATGGGCGGCTGGTCGAGCGCCAGCGTGGCGGCTCAGGGGCCGGGCTGCACGGGCGAGGCTTGCGAAATTGGCGTGGCGCTGCGCGGCGCGACCGGCTCGGCGGCGACCGATGGCACGGCGGGCGGCGCGGGCGTTGACGGCATTTTCGGCACCGATGGTACAGCCGGTGGCAATGGTGGTAGCGGTTTCGCTGGCTTTACCGGGCAAAGCGGTGGCCTGGGCGGCAAGGCGGGCCCGGACGGGGCGGACGGCAAGGCCGGTAACAACGGTACCAGCGGTACCGACGGCACCGATGGCGTTGTGGGCACCGCGGGCAGCGACGGGCAGAGCGGCGACTCGGGTGAGAACACGTTCACAGCGACAAACGCCAGCGTGAAACTGCTAACGGGCGCATCCATTACCGGCGGCCGCGGTGGCAAGGGTGGCAACGGCGCTGCCGGTGGCGTAGGGGGTTTTGGCGGCCGCGGTGGTCGTGGCGGCGCCGGTGGCGTGGGCGGTGACGGCGGTGACGGCGGCGACGGCGGCGTGGGCAGCGTAACCACCCCCGGCGGCGTGGGCGGCGACGGTGGTCTGGGCGCCGACGGCGGCCTGGGCGGCATCGGCGGCTTTGGTGGCAACGGGGGCGTTGGTGGTGTCGGTGGCAACGGCGGCGCGGGTGGCGTCGGCGGCGTGGGCATCTTCGGCGACGGCCTCAATCTTGAAAACTACGGCGTCATCTCGGGCGGCCGGGGCGGTGCGGCCGGGCTCGACAGCCAGGCGAACGGTTTGGCAGGTCATGTGGGCTTTGATGGCCGGAGCGGTTTCAATGCGGCAGGCGGCAACGCCGGCAAAGGCGGTAACGGTGGTGCCGGCTACAACGGTCTTGTGGGCAGTCAGGCCGGCGAAGACGGTGAAGACGGCGGCGCCGGCGGCAACGGCGGCCGGGGTGGTCTCGGCGGCCTTGCCGGTTCGGGTGCGGTCAATGGTGCAGACGGCAACGGTGGTAATGGCGGCGTCGGCGGTAACGCCGGGTCCGGTGCCGCAGGCACTTCCTCGGGCTCTTCCCCGGTTAGCGGCGGCAACGGCGGTAATGGCGGCAGCGGCGGTCTGGGTGGCCTTGGAGGCGGCACGGGCGTAGCGGGTGCCGACGCCAGCGGCGGTAATGGCGGTGACGGCGGTGCCGGTTACAACGGCGCCAACGGCTTCGATGCGTCGCAGACCGTCGCGTCGACGGGCGGTGCTGGTGAAACCGGCGGGAACGCCGGCAACGGCGGTAACGGCGGTGCCGCAAGCCAGAATGCGACGGGCGGTAACGGCGGCAACGGCGGTGCCGGCGGCAACGGCGGCAACGGCGGCGATGGTTCGAACGGCGATGTCGGCATATCGCTGGACGGCAGCGCAGGCGGTGCCGGCGGCAACGCTGGTCTCAGTGGTACGGGTGGTAGTGGCGGCCAAGGCGGCAACTTCGGCAATTCTGGTTCACGGGGCACTGCCGGTAACGGCGGTAACGGTGGTAATGGCGGTGATGGTCTCGCCTACCCCTCCGGTGGCGGCAGCACCATCCCTCCCGGCACAGGCAACGCCGGCAAAGGCGGCGCCGGCGGCCAGGGCCTGGTCTCCGGCACGAATGGTTCCGCCAGCACTGTCGTTGGCACCAACGGTGGCTCGGGCGGCATGGGCGGTAACGGTGGCGACAGCATTGAAGGTACCGGCGGCAACGGCGGCAACGGTGGCGACGGCGCCAGAATGGTTCGCGGCAGCCGCAGCGGTCAGGGCGGCAGCGCTGCCCTGGTCACGGCCCAGGCCTCCGGTGACGGCGGCGACGGCGGTGACGGTGGGCGTGGCGGTCTGGGCGGCTTGGGCGGCCTGGGCGGCGTTGGCGGCCTTGGTGGTCTTGCGGGCGTCGGTGGCACGGCGGGTAATGGTGGTCACGCCGTGTTGTTGATCGGGACGGACAATTCGATACTCAACGCTGGCCTCATTCGCGGCGGCGACGCCGGGGATGCCACCGCGCAGGCAGGCGCCGGCATCTTGGCGGCTGGCGAGGTCACGCAAATCGTCAATCTGGGCGAGATTCGTGGCGGTGCCGGTCAGGACAGCGTCGGCATCATCAACATTGGCACCATCAACCGTCTGGTCAACGCCCAGGGCGGCGCGACTGCGGGTGGTGCGGTGAGCGGACTGCGCTACGCGGGCGCGCTGCCTGAGCAGTATGAAATCGTCATCAATTCGCCCACTTCTTACGGGCAGCTGGCGGTCGCGGCTACCGAGCTTCGGGTCCCTGGCCTGGCCGCACCGATAGAGCAAACGACGGTGCGGATCAACACCGCGTTGAGCGCGAACCTCTCGACCCACAGCTTCCCCAGAGTCATCACGGGCCTGAACGGCGAGAACCTGAGCGGCGTCAACCTTGCCTTCGAAGCGAGCAACGGCGTGCTGGCGGCAACCACGGCCAACGCCGATCAGGCGCTGACCTGGGACCTGCGGGTGCTGAACTACGGCGCGGATCTGGCGCTGCCCCAGCAGCACATGCTGGACCGCAGCGCGATGGTGCTGCGCTCGGAGCTGGGTCGCTACGACTGCGACACGTTTGACGCGAAGGGGATCTGCGTGACCGGTGGCGTGCGCCACTGGGGCTACACCGGTACGGGTGATTCGTCGACGTCGGCGAGCGACTTCAGCTTCACGCTGGCGGCGGCCCGCAAGCTCAGCGATTCGCTGCGCGTGGGTGGCTTTGTCAGCGTGGGCGGCGGCACCGACGGCTATACCGGCATCGAAGTGACTAACAGCTATCCGACGCTCGGCGGCTTTGTGGCGTACTCCGGTCAGGCGGCCGGGGCTGGCCTGCAGGCGCGTTTGTCGGCGGCGTTCAAGATTGAAGACGCGCGGTTTACGCGGTTCAACCTGGCTGGCGCGAGCCGGCAGGTCGGCGGCGAGAGCAGCGTGGAGACCTTTGGTCTGGCGGGTCAGTTGGGCTGGGGCTTCAAGGCGGGTGAAGCGCTGATTACGCCGTACGTCGGCTTCAGCGGCACCAACGCCAACCGCAACGCCTTTGGCGAAGAGGGGCTTGAAGCGGGCGTGATTGACGAGCTGTTCAGCTATCGCGACTTCGAGGCCACGCAGTACACGGGCTTTGGCGGTGTGCGCGTGGAAGGTCCCTTGTCCGAGCAGGTGGCCTATCGCATGGGCGCCGGCTTCGAGTACGACGCGTCGTATGAAATTGACGCGTTCAGTCTGGAAGCGGGCTTTGGTGGTTCTTCGTACACGAGCGGCGTGGAGCCGGACGACATCCGTCCGATGGGCTCTGCGGGCTTGAGCTACAAGCTGGCGCCAAACCGTTCGATTTCGCTGGACGGCTACGTCAGCGAGTCGAACTACAGCGACGCGCCGGACTACACGCTGCTGGTGGGCTTCAAGCTGGCGCTGTAAGACCGGCGCCGCGGCGGCGGACGGCCTTCAAGCTTGAGGGTCGTCCGAACGCCGTAGCGTTCGCGGTTTGAGACGAAAAAATCGGGGTTTATCCCCGATTTTTTTTTAGGCCGCTTCGGCGCGTGCGGGGTTGTCGAAAGTCAGCACGCCGTCTTCCAGCGGGTCGTTGCGAAAGTGCTCGCGGTCCGCCACATAGTTCTGCGTGTTTTGCCAGGGCGCGCGGTCGCCCTGATGCGGGAAGAGATCCAGCACGCGCTGCAAATAGCCGGGGGTGAAGTTGTCGATCATCGGCCGCGCCGGCATGTTGGCGTCTGAGGCCCGCAGTCGCGGGGTCACCTGGCGCCGCTTTTTTTGCGCCATGAAATTCACCAGCCGGCAGGCGAACTCGGAGACCAGCTCCGAGCGCAGCGTCCACGAGGCGTTGATATAGCCCAGCGTGTAGATGAGGTTGGGCACGTCGGAGAACATCATGCCCTTGTACGACCAGGTGTCCTGAAAGCGGATGGGCTGGCCGTCGCGCGAGAACTGCACTTCGCCCATCAGCGTTACCTGCAGGCCGGTGGCGGTAACGATGACATCCGCCGGCAGCGTGGTACCGGACGCAAGTTGGATGCCTTCAGCGGTGAAGCGCTCGACGGTGTCGGTGACGACCTCGGCTTTACCGCTACGAATGGCCGCGAACAAATCCGCATCCGGCACCAGGCACAGGCGCTGGTCCCAGGGCATGTAGCGCGGCGTGAAGTGGCGGTCGATGTCGTAGTCCGGCCCCAGTTCCTTGCGCACCATATGCAGCAACTGCTTGCGCACTTTGTGCGGCGCCTCGCGCGTCTGGCGGTAGACGTAGCGCTGAAACTGCACGTTTTTCCAGCGAATTAGCCGATAGGCGAGGCGCGCGGGCAAGAGCCGCTTCAGCCAGTTGGCCACCGCATCCTGCGCCGGCAGCGAGACGACATAGGTCGGCGAGCGCTGGAGCATGGTGACCTTGGCCGCCTCGTGCGCCATCGCCGGCACCAGCGTCATGGCGGTCGCACCGCTGCCGATGATGACCACCCGCTTGCCGCGATAGTCGAGATCCGCCGGCCAGTGCTGCGGATGAATCACCGGGCCGGTGAAGTCTTCGCGGCCCGCAAAGTCTGGCGTATAGCCCTTGGCATAGCTGTAGTAACCGCTGCACATCAGCAGCATGTTGCAGCTCATCTGCACGGTCTCGCCGCTGGCGTTGGTGGCGGTCAGCGTCCAGGTGGCGGTGTCGGAGGACCAGGCCGCCGCGGTGACGCGATGCCCGAAGCGGATGTGCGGCACGATGCCCGCTTCCTGCGCGGCTTCCTGCACGTAGGAGAGGATCGACGGGCCGTCGGCGATGGCTTTGGCGTCCTGCCAGGGCTTCGAGTCATAGCCCATGGTGTACATGTCGCTGTCCGAACGAATGCCCGGATAGCGAAACAAATCCCAGGTGCCGCCGATGCGCTCGCGGCTCTCCAGCAGGGCAAAGGTCTTGCCCGGGCATTTCTCCAGAAGCTGGCGCGCCGCGCCGATGCCGGACAGGCCGGCGCCCACGATGATGACGTCTACATGCTGCATGGGATTTTCCTGCTGGGAGTTGCGGGCATAGTACGCCGAGGCGGGGCGGGTGGTCTCGCGGGGGACGTGAAGGCGGTCGGCGTGTGGTGTCGCGGCGTTGCCGCCTCAGTCGGGGCAAAGCCCCTCCCACAAGCCCGCGGGCGCGGCAATTCGACGAATGCCTCAGTCGGGGCGAAGCCCCTCCCACAAGCCCGTGGGAGCGGCAACGCCGCGACACCAACACCAAGTTCACAACAGCCTCAGTCCTGCCAAAGCCCCACCCTCAAACCAGTGGGAGCGGCAACGCCGCCGCCTCAGGCCCGCCCCTCATCATTCTCGGCGTTCTCGTCGTCCAGTTCCTCGCCAGCTTCCAGCATCTGCAGTCGGGCCAGCGCCTCGTCGCTGCCGCGAATCGCGGCGTAGCGATACCAGTCCCTTGCGCGCTGCTGATTGCGCGGCACGCCCAGCCCATTTTCGTACTGGAAACCGAGATTATTGGCGCCTTCCGGATGCCCCTGCCGCGCGCCCTTGCGGTTCCAGACGGCCGCCATGCGCGCATCGCGCGGCACGCCGATGCCATGCAACAGCAGCCAACCCAGCGTGACTTCCGCGTGCGGTTGATCCGAGGCGCAGGCGCGGGCCAGATAGCGCAGCGCGTCCTCGGTCGGCTTGCCGTGCGCCGCGTCCATCAGCCGAATTGCGTATTCGTTTTCCAGCACCGCGTTCCCGCTGTCTGCCCAGGCCTGCTGCTCGCCCATGGTCGGCGCGCGCAGCGTGCAGCCGGTCAGGGTTTCGGCGTAGTCCTGACAGGCGCGCATCGTTCGCGCCTGCCAGCTTGCTTCGCGTGCGCGGTCGATGCCGAGCTTCTCTTCCAACTCGTTGAGGTCCACCTCCAGCTGTTCCGCCAACTCGCGGTCGCGCGGCCAGAGTTCACCGGCGGCGAGCGGAGCGGTAAATACCAAGGAGAGCAGGAACAGCAGTAGCGGCATGGGCAGTTAACGGGGTCTGGTTGGCGCGCAGGGCGGAGGCGATTTATAGCATTGCGCGGGCTATCCGGGTGAGCCCGTCCGTGCCGCCTGCGCGGCAGCGGCAGTCCTGCGCCACGCATTGGCTCAGGCCGCGCGACCGGCGGGGTGCATTTCGGGTAGCCTGCGGCGCAATCTCTCGGATGTCGGACAGCAGGCCATCGCCATGACGAATGATCCCAATTCCCCCGGCTGGGCAGATCTCCTCACCCTCGCCGCCGAGGTCAGCGCCGAGCAGGGTCCCGGCTCCGCCGCCTGGCAGGCCGATGGCAGCCAAACGGCGGCGATCAACGCCCGTGTGATGCAGGCCCTGCGTGCGCACGGCGGCACCTTGCCTGGGGAACTCGGCAGCGTGCCCTGTCTGGTACTGACCACCATCGGTGCGCGTTCCGGCGAGCCGCGCGCGGTGCCCTTGTTCTACCTCGAGATCGACGGACATCTGTGCCTTATTGGATCGATGGGCGGTGCGCATCGCAACCCGCCGTGGTTTCACAATCTGCTGAAGAATCCGGCGGTGACGGTGGAGAAGGGCGGCGAGACCTTTGCCGCCACCGCGGTGGTGACCGAAGGCGCGACGCGTGACTATTTCTTCGCGCGGTTCTGCGCCAGCTATCCGATTTTTGCGGACTATCAGGCGGGCACTGCGCGGGTCATTCCGATTGTGGAACTGCTGCGGCAGTAGACGCCGCAGTTGCAGGTTTGTGCGGCTAAATGCCGGGCTTATTGCCGTAAGCTCAAATCGCACCTCTCCCGTGGGAGCGGCAACGCCGCGACGTGAGCTGCAATTCGACGACAGCCTCAGTCGGGGCGAAGCCCCTCCCACGAAACCTGTGGGAGCGGCAACGCCGCGACGCGAGCGCCGATTCGAAGAATGCCTCAGTCGGGGCGAAGCTCCTCCCACAGGGCTTGCCAATTCGACGACAGCCTCAGTCGGGGCGAAGCCCCTCCCACAACGCCTGCCAATTCGACGATAGCCTCAGTCGGCATAAAGCCCCTGCCATGAATGTGGCCCTGGCTTTTGAATCTCCCGGCGGCCAGATGGTTTAAGCCCACATCAGACCGCGCTACCTTTAGCGACCTGCATGCCTTGCGCACCCGCGCCCAAGGCCCGCGCACCGCGCCCGTCTGCCGCCGCTCGCAGATGACTCAAGGACGACACCAAGCTTAAGGACCGACCATGCCGGATGCCGCCGCCCCTGCCACGTCCGAGGCCCTGCCAGGGCAGGAAGCGCTCGAACAGTACGTCAACGAACGCATCCGCACGCTGCGCCCGCGCCTGCTGGATCTGAGTCGTCGCAACCCGCTGCTGGCGACCCGCATCTCACCGCGCTCGCTGACGCAGGTGCGCGTTATCGATCAGCCGTTGACGCGGATCGCCGTGCAGTTGGCCGGCGGCAAGCGGCTGACTTTCGCGCCGCTGCCGGCGCTGGAACTCGACCCGCCGGATGAAGACGAGCCCGCGTTTCAACAGGTGCTGGCCACCGCGCGTCTGACCGACGAGGTCTACCTGGCAGAGGTCGCCGCGGCCGAGGAACGGGAGGAGGAAGATCCCGAACTCCAGCGCCAGCTGGAGCGCGCGCTGCGCAACCGCGTACGCGTGGCGCTGGGCTTGCCGAGCCACGAGCCGGGCGTGGAGATTTCGCTGGAGGCGCACGCGCGCAAGCACGGCATTGCGCCGGCGCACGAACTGCCGCTGGAAGACGCCGGCTGGATGCCCCGCGAAGGCGCCGCTCAGCATTTGCAGACGCTGTTCCTGCAGCCCGAACTCACCCGCAAGCTCACGGCCTTGCTCGCCAAGGCCGAAGAATTCAGCCAGGAAACCGGGGTGACGGTGCTGCACGCCGCCTTCGGTTTTCTGGAATGGCGCGAGCCCGGCAAACCCGCGATAGCGCTGGCGCCCTTGCTGCTGATGCCGGTGGAACTGCACAAGCACAGCGGACGCCAGGGGCTTGAGTTTCGCCTTACCGCGCTGGCCGACGAGCCCGAGCCCAATCTGGTTCTGGCAGAGTTTCTGAAGCAGCAGTTTGGCCTAAGCCTGCCGGCCTTCGAGCCGGGCCGGATCGCGGACTACTTCGCGGCACTCCACACCGCTCTGAACGACCGGCCGCAGTGGCACCTGCGCCAGCAGGTCACGGTGGGCATTTTCCCGTCCGCGCGCATGGTCATGTACTACGACCTTGACCCGGACGCCTTCAATTTCGCCCGCAACGACAACCTGCGGCGTCTGTTCGGCGGCTCCGAGGAGGCGGGGCAGAGCGGCTTTGCGCCGGACTACGCGGTGGACGATCCGGCAATCGAAAGCAAGGTGCCGCTGCTGGTGGTCGACGCCGACTCCTCGCAGTTCAGCACGCTGGTCGATGTGGCCGATGGCAGGAGCGTGGCGGTGGAGGGCCCGCCCGGCACCGGCAAGTCGCAGACCATCGTTAACGCCATTGCCGGCGCCTTGGCGGCGGGCAAAAAAGTGCTGTTTGTCGCGGAAAAAATGGCCGCGCTGGACGTGGTTAAATCGCGCCTGGAAGCGATCGGGCTGGGCGATTTCGTGCTCGCGCTGCAGGCCGGCAGCGCCTCGCGTGCGGCGGTCATCAAGCATTTGAAAGCGCGGCTTGCGCTGGCGCCGGAAGCGCCGCCGGCGGCGCTTTTCGAGCGCGTGAAGGCGTTTCGCGAGACGCGCGCGCAGCTCGCCGCCTACCTGGCCGCACTGGCCGCGCGCTTTGCGCAGACCGGCATGAGCGTGCACGAAATCCTCTCGCGCTGTATCGCGCTCGCGCCGGTGGCCGAGGGCCTGCCTGAGACCCTGCGCGGCGCGGCACTGCCCGGACTCGACACCCTCAGCGCGACGACGCTGGAGGCACGCTGTGCGGCGGTGGCGGCGCTCGCCGATGCGCTGCGCGAGGTCGCGGCGCAGGCCAAGCATTGGCGGGGCATCGGTATCACGCGCCTCAATCCCTTCGAGGCCGACGAACTGCGGGCGCAGGCCGCAGCGGCCGGCGAGGCCTTGCAGGCGCTGGCGCGCGCGGAAGACGCACTGGCCGTACTTGGCCTGGCCGAGGGCCTCGATTACGCGGCGCTGGCCAGCGAGCTGCCTGGCTGGCGGGTGCTGCGCGATCTGCAGCCGAAGCTCGATTTGGGCTTGCTTGGGCAGATCGTTGAGAGCGATGCGGCGTCGGCGCTGCGCGCATTCATGACGCGATGTGGGGCGGCCCAGCTTGAGCGCGCGGCGCTCGCGCGGCTGGTGCCTGCGCTGGACGCGCCCGACGCGCCCGACGCGCTGTGCAAACTGGCTGGGCTTGCCGCGCGCGCCGGGAGCGCGGTGCCGGAGTTCGCAGGCTTCACGCAACGCATCGCCGCTGAAGAGGCCGCGCTGGCGCGCGAAGCGGCGCTGGTCGCCGGGCTTACGCAGCTGGCGTCGGAACTGCCGGCGATCGCGCAGCTGCCGCTGGGGGATTTGGCCGCAGCGGCGGCCCTGCTGCGTGAGTACGACACCCGCGTGCTGGCGCTGCGCCACGCCGGCCTGCTCGAGCCCGTCGCGCAGCAGGCCGCGCGTGGTCTGCTGACCAGCATCCGGCGTCAGGCCGAACGCCGGGCGGCGCTGCAAGCCCTGTTTG
>Ga0222712_10005721_pt1 | contig 12471 bp, 24 predicted proteins | sample C33_657DmetaG_FD_165043 | JGI IMG/M metagenome (GOLD analysis project Ga0222712, IMG submission 165043) | Estuarine water microbial communities from San Francisco Bay, California, United States - C33_657D | ecosystem: Environmental > Aquatic > Marine > Unclassified | place: USA: California...
ACGCCACCTATTCTACTATCCGTTGTACTTCTAAATAATTTTTTCATTAGTTATTATTAAACTTTTTTTCCATATACACTGCCTTAAGAACTTCCGCTCTACGTTTTACCGATGGTTTAACGAATACTTGTCTATCTCTTAACTCTCTAACAGTTCCTATCTTATTGTGTTTGCTTTTATACACCTTAAGTGCTTGGTCTATTGAACCGAACTTTGTTACATCAATTATTATCATATATGCGAATCTTCAAATTTTAGGGCTTCTTCACCATTCTTTACTCGGTAATCATTAATGGCCGCTTTAATAGCATCTTCTGCTAATACACTACAATGTATTTTTACAGGAGGTAAGGCCAATTCCTCAACTAAATCCATATTATCAATCGTTAGTGCCTCATCGATACTCTTACCCTTCAACCATTCAGTTGCTAAGGAACTAGCTGCGATTGCCGAACCACATCCAAAGGTTTTGAACTTAGCATCCGTTATGATACCTTCGTTCACCTCTATTTGTAATCTCATCACATCACCACATTCAGGTGCTCCAACCAATCCCGTACCTACATTCGATTTACTTTTATCCAATGTTCCTACGTTTTGTGGGTTTTCATAGTGCCCAATCACTTTCTCACTATATGCCATATTGTTTGTTTTTAATAAAATCTTCCACCCTGTTTTATATATTCGTATATGGAAGCTCCTGCGGCTAATAAGGCTAGTTGTATTTTTAGTAGTAATATCTTCATACTAATAAATATCCTACTATCAAAAAAATTTCCCTAACGACTCATCCTTCGGATTTCGTTATTCGAAGATATTCACCGCCGCCATCTTTACACCACCCTTACCATTATCAACAAATAGTTGCAATTCACCTGTTTTAGGATTGAACATTTTCTTAGTAAGTAGTTTTTTATCTTCCGGCTGAAGTGATTGAGAAACTAAAGCTTTGTTTAGTCTCTCAACCTCTTGGCGTTGTAATTCTTCAAATTCCATTATTAATAAATTGGGTCTACATAAAGTATAACCTCATATAGGTCTTTAAACTTACTATCACGAGGTTCGATACCTCTGATTCTCCACTGCATTTTCTCAAAGAAAACCTTACCACCTAATGTGTAACAAGGCCCACCTTCAAAATCAAACAAAGAAACATCTCCTTGTTTATTTGTAGATTTACGAATGAATTGAGATTCACCCATCACTCTTACTCTACCAATGTCAATTCTTTCGATTGAACGTTCTAATCCATAACGGCTTTTTACGATTTCCATAACTTCTAGTTATTTGTTTTATTGTTTACAATTGTGTTTATTTTATCTTTATCTTCTGTTGATAATTGTTGGAAGAATTCAGGTGTCAAAGTTGCCCAAGATTTAGATTCCTCCATTATAGGATTTCCACTTTCATCACAAGGCATTATACCTAAAGTACCTGCCCAGCAATTTATAGATTCTAATTTTGTTAGTTGTTCCATATCAGTTTGTTTCGAATAAATATTCTAAAATAGATATTCCAATCCTTTAGTATTTGGTCTTTGATACTTTATATCGAATTCTGAAGTAGTTGTACCTTGCTTAACTTGCTTCTTGTACCACATATACAAGTCCTCCAATGTACCCTTTCCCCTCTGTCTTTCCATAGCCTTATCCCACAAATCCTTTTCAAATTCTTTAGTCAGTTCTTTACGAAGTTTCCAAAGAATACGATTTTCATCTGTCATCGCTTCCAACTCTAATTTAATAGCCTTCACCCTTTTCATTCTACCAGCTTCTAACGCAGCTTCTTTACGATTCCTTTCATCAGTACCACCATAATTAGTATAAGTTTGATTATACGCATCTTCTGCCGATTGCTTAATAATTTTAGCTTCACTAAACATATAAGAATAATCAAAGTCACCATTTCGTATTTTCAATAATAAGGGCGCTTCTGCTTTTAGTGGTTTATTAGGTCTACCTTTAGTCCACCATCTGAACGGATTATATCCCATAACTTTTAGTTTACAAGTTCAATTCGGATTGTACCATCTTCATTGAACCATCCTTTTAATTTATATTGTTTATCTACTTCCGATGCCGAGCGAAGATACCCATCGAAATGTGGTTTATCATTCATACCTTGTTGATTATAAGTTTGAAATTCAACATGCATAGTTTTAAGATATGATGTATCAGGTTGAACACCTATACCCATAGCTTGGCTATCAATTTTCATACTTTTAAAACCACTCACTTTCATATGACCTGCTGCCTGCAACTTACCCAAATAATGTTGGACTTGTGAATCACTTACACCATCTTTTTTTGCCTTAACATTTAACCTCTCACTACGCATCTCTTTAACTTTTTGAGATGTGTACATCATTCTTTTAGTACCTGCTAATTTTGGCATATTAAAGTTGTTGAATTTTTTCCATTACATCAGTTACATCAATATCTCTAAGGTATCCAATCACATCGTTTGTAATTGGAGTATCGTATGTTATATGACCATCTGTACCAAACACAGCCAATTCATACAATCCCCTATCACCACCATAACTATATGGGGTCTTTACTACACTAGCACCATATCCATTTTCAAATGTGATACGAGCCTGAACACCCCCTATATGTGATGGGTGTGATACGAATTCTAAATCTTTAAATGTTTTCATAACTTATTTATTTATTCAAATATACGAAATTATTTCTTACCAACCAAATCTTTTTTATCTCGTCCCATAATAATTTTCAATTGGGATTCTTTTAACATTGATGCCGGTTGTTTCTTTTCTTTAGGTTGTTCCTCTGGTAACTTATAGCTCTTTGCTAATTTCTCCATCCAATCCTTCGTTTGATTACTCATATTGTTAGTTTAAATTGTTCATCTTAATTGCATGTAAGAATTCCTGTCTTACTAAATTATCTTTCTCTACAAATGCCCCACTAAATTTATTGGTGGTCATCATACTATCGGGATGTTGTACACCTCTCATACCACAACAAAGGTGATGTCCACTAACCGATACTGCCACATCCTCACATTCCAATTTCTCACTAACGAATTTATGTATCTGAGCCGTTAGCGATTCCTGCATTTGAGGTCTCCTACTAAACCATTCCACAATCCTATTCAACTTACTCAATCCAATCACATTACCTTTTGGTATATAAGCCACAGCTGCGTATCCATAGAAAGGTAAGTTATGATGCGCACACATTGAATTAACTTTGATACCAGTCTGAATAACTACACCATTATAATTCTCCTCATTTGGGAACACAGTTATATCAGGTTCGCTTGTAATACTTCCCTTAATCAAATCATCCAACCAAGCCTTAGCTACTCTCTTTGGGGTATCTATCGTTTGTGGGTCAGCTTCATAATCAAATCCTAATGATTCTAAAAATAAACCATAGTACTTAGCGGCTGACTCCAATCGTTTACTCTTTTCTAACTTATCTATTACTTCGTTTCCGTTTGCTTTACTTAACATCTTCTTTATTTTACAATAGTATTAACAGATTCGTATGCTTTTGGTGAAGGCAATCCACTATATTCACAATGCATTTCCTCTCTATATTCCTGTAGCTTATCTTTTATTTCTTCGGGAAAATATACACCATCAGATTCCATATCCGAAATTGTTTTCTTTACTGCTTTGTAAATTACTTTCTTTTCCTCTTTAGGAGCTTCATCTTCAAATAATCTAGCCATCATTTCAAACAATGCATCTCTACCATACTTTTTAGCATTTGGGTCATACTGATATCCATTCTTCTCCATATTGGAAAATTCTTTATACATTAGAATACCAAATACAATAAACAGAGTTGAAACAATAGATGTAAGAATTATTATATCTAAATTTTCCATTTTACTTTCGTTTAATGTTTACAAAATTAACCAATCCCAAAATTGTTGGAGGCCATAATCCTATAAAGATTGCCTTCAATGCATTACCTTGAACTAAGTAGATGTATTCACTTACGAATATACAAACTACACATATCACCAAAATAAGAATTTCACTTATACTAAATTTTTTCATTTTTTTATTTTTTAATTTCTATCTATTAATGCTTCTACTAATACCCATAAAAAGAATAAGATGCCAATTGGTAGACTAACCGAATAACCTAATCCAAATGCAAGTCCTAATCCAATAATTGTTTTACAGGCTTTCAATCCATCTTTAATGAATCGTTTATACCAATATTCATAATAATTTTTCATAATAATAAATTGTAGGGTTTATAAAAAATGGTGAGTGACCGAAGCCACCCACCTTTTATGTTTGGATTTAACCCCTTAAATTACCAAACAATTTTTTCACTATCATCAGCCGTTGGTTCGGTGAACAAAGCCTCATCAGCTTTTTCATCCTTAATATACTTCTGAACCAACTGCTTCACATAAGTTCTTTCAGAATCAGCCCCACCATCATTAGAGAAGAATGGGAACATACTGATTTCAGCTGCTTCAAACAAACTGAATCCATCGTACAACAACCCAGCGGTTTCTACACTAGCACGAGTGGATATTCCAGTTGATAACTTACCATCACCAGTTCTAGCGATGTCACGAGTGTGAGTTGATATTTCAGCTACTGCTTTCAAATCATCCTCATTAACTGCCGGATACATATACTTAAGTAAGTTTAACTCCTGCTCAGCGTTCAACACATCCATCTCAATCGTTGTGAAACGGTCTAAGATTGCTCTATCTAATACTCTAGTCGAAGTATATTCACCACCAATGTTCGCGGTAGCGATAAAGGTCACACCTTCGGCCACATTCACAATTGGTGAATCAACAGCCTCATCTAAACGAAGGTAACGTTGTCCTAAGTCCAATACGGTCATAAGGATGTTCCAAGCATCAGGGTGTGCTCTACTCAACTCATCCAATAGAACCACAGCGTTTGGAGTTGTAATTGCTTTTACGAAAGCGGATTCAGCGAAGAAAGTACCTTTCTTAGAATCGAAGTGAGTGTTACCGATTAAGGTTGCTCTAGCATCCTGCGTTGCTCCTAAGTTGAAGTAGAAATCAGGACGATTTAAACCTTTGGTAAGTGCCTTAGCGGCCAATGTCTTACCACAACCAGCAGGACCGGTCATCATAATATTTTTAGCTCTCACAGCTGAACGAATAAGGTATTTCCATTTAAGGTCTGAAATAACCAATCCTTCAGGTTTAAGTTTAACCGATTCGTTGTGGATAAAATCGGTAATCTCTTTGTGAGAATCCAACTTTTCAACATTAACTTCGGCGTTACTCTTTAGTGGAGCAACTAAGTTTTCAAACTCAATCATATCAGTCAATCGATATGAAATCTTACCACCCTTACCAACAACTGCTCTAAGGGCGTTTCCAGTCTCATAAGCTTTCTTACGAGTACCTGTATTGATACCATTTGTACCTACTACATTACCAGCGGTATTTTGTAGTTTAAAATGCGAACCAATTTTTACTACTTTGTAAATTTGGTTTCCTACTTTGTCTAAATTCGACTTTTTCATAACAAGGGGTTTTAATGTATAACTAATAATTTATCTTTTTCTTACTTAGTAAAGATACGCAATATATTTGATATTACCAAACTTTTTTTAATATTTTTTTGAATTTTAAGTGGTTGATAATCAACAAGTTAGGTATTTATTTCCCAACTCATTGATAATCAATACATTATTTTTATGCTTTATTCATAAATAATCGGTTCATTGTACGGGTCACTTCGTTCACATTAGTAACGTTGATGTAGTATGCCGATTGGCCGTAACACTCTTTGAATGTTTTGGCTGAACCACTACTATTTTCATCCGTTTCATATCCACTATCACTTACAAAGTAACTCATTACTTTAATACCCATACCTTCGATAGCCTTAACCATCTTACGAGTGTGTTTAGCTGCGGATGAACCCTGATAATTCATACCCTTACCATGGAAGTATGGTTCACCATCGGATATATTTAGGAAGTATGAATCAATATCATTATTACTACCTACCATTTGTTTTGAAATTGCTTCGAAACACAAGCCTTCAGGTGTAGTACCATTTGGTCCTAAATAACCGAACAACTGCTTAACTTTGATAAACTTATCAACTCTACTATCATAAGCCATAACTATATAAGGTAACTCACCGGTTGTTGTACGGAATGAAATCTGAATGTTAAGATTACCAATCATATCAACTGCTTTGGCCAATGCTACGATGTTAGTCATAGTTTTTCTCCACTTCGTACCACCCATAGAACCAGAGGCATCTACTGAAATATGTAGGTTAGCTTTCTTAAATTGGTCAACCTCTCTAGTAAAGAACACATGCTCATTACCAAAACCTAAAGATGAAACCATTCTCTTATCCATTCTACCAACTTTTTGGCGATTGAAGATGGTTTCTCTACTCTCACCTCTTACCTGTAATTTCTTACCTAACAAAGTTCCGATACGAATACCTTCGGCAACTTCCGTACCATATTGGTCATAAAGTGTATCACCATCATCAGCGCTTCTATATCTTCTAGAAGTAAGTGGGAAGTTATCTTGCTCCATTAAGTTACGAGTCATTTTCTTAACCACCACACATTCAATACCTTTGAAAGAACCACTATTACCATAATAGTCTTGAGCTACTACTTTCATTTCAGTACCAGCTTCTTCGATTGATTGAAGTTGTTTTGATTCTGATTGAGATACTTTAGCTTTCTTAGTTTTACCACGTAGGAACTCTTTTTGTTTCTCAATCTTCTTACGAATAATATCCATCTGTCTTTGTGATAATCTACCTTCAGCGGGCTTATCGGATGGTTTGGCGTTCTTACCTACCTTAACACTAATCTTACCCGTCATACCTTTACCATCTTCAGCAGGTTCGTTGGAATCACCACTCATATCAGAATCACCATCAGTATCACCACTATCATCACTATCACCATCATCACTCATTTGTACATCGATATCATCTTCACCAGCCTCATTCTCACCTTCACCAGCTTGTCCGTTTCCTTCACCCTCACCGTGTCCTTGTCCATTACCATTTTGTGGTTGAGCAAGTGGTTCAATTGCCTCAATAATGATTGTGTAAACTTCTAATGCTATCTTAAGTGCATCTTCAGTATTTCTCAATCTACTAATCTCATTGAGTTTAATAACCTTAGAAATTTCAGGCAAACCTTTTAGAGCGTTCAACTTACTGAATTTAGAATGTAAGTTAATCAAACGGAACATATATGCCTCAAAAGTTTCTTCCGTAAACTCATCACTCTGCATACCCTTATCAATTGCCGGGTCATTGAAGAACTTATCATACATTGAACGATAGTAATCTCTATAACCTGGTGCTGATTTGTAGATAAAGTTATCAATCCTTCTATCTTCTACATAATTAAGGATGTCTTTGATAACACCGGCCATATAGTGGATACCTTTACTCTTAGAAAGTTCATTCAATCTAGCGTATTCTACACTACCAACAATTCTAATGATTGTCATATCCAAATCCCTCAATAATTCGAAGTTGGAAAGTTTAATGTGTGAACCTTCGTGTAATGCCAAACCTACGGCCGGGTCAAACTCTTTCGGTTCAGCGATGTTAGCCGAAATAGTTACTACCTTACCATCAGTATAGGAATCACCTTTAGTTGAAAACTTAACAGGAATAGATTGACCTGTTACAATCGATACGAAGTTGGCGATTGCCCTACGATGAGATGCCAATTTGTATAAGTTCTTAGTGGCTATTTCCTTAGTGGAATAGGTTGAATATACTGGAGATGAATAATCATCCCAATCATCCATCCACCAAGAGGATTTACCATACTTACCATACGAATTGTATGAACTACTTTTTTTGGATTTACCACTAACTAAGTGGTCTTTTGTGCCTGTTTTGAAATCTGAATACCAACTCATATAAAGGGGTTTTAATTATTACCAATTGATTGAAATCAAATATACGAATAATATTTGAAATAACCAAGCCTTTTTGAAAGTATTTTTTAATGTACTGAAAATCAACCAGTTATAATGGGTTGATAATCAATTAGTTGTGTAACTTGTTGATAATCAGTTACTTTATTTTTCGCGGGTCGGTGTATCCCAACTGCTTTATTATAGGAGAATTTTCTAATATGTCCGAAAGTTCATCGGGAATATCCACTTCACCATTCATATTTTGAAATGGCTGATTTATTTGCCATGTTCTTAATTCCAGTCTATCTTTGGTGTACGATACATTTGTAGAATCTATGTTATTGTAATTTACGTTAGGAGCATGTATGTAATCCTTTGAACGAGTTGTAAATATATCATTTGAGTATTTCAATCCGATACTATCAAACAACTGCTTTAAGTTTTGAAAATCGTTTGGGAAAAAATCTTCATACCTAATTGAATACATATTTTTATAATCACCAGCAGATACGTCTAAAAAGAATTTTGCTGCAGCCAAGTACTCATCAACCTTTATGAAATATTCATTACCTTCGTTTGGTTGTAATTTATTTAAAGGATTAACTCCCTGCTTTATTAGTGATGTAAAAATATTCCAAGGATTTCTAATTACAAATATCAATATGTAATCGCCATACTCAAACCCCGATTGTGTGCGTTCTAGTGTATTGGCACGTATTTCAACAGGTATTATTGGTGTCTTTTTTAATACGAATTCTTTATCTCCAGAATTTAGCATATCGTTTTGATTTATGCTAAAATATTCATATGGACATTCATATAAATTACTACACTCACCCATTTTAGATTTAAGGATGGATGTGCCTGTATGTGGAAATCCTGTAATTAGTATTTTCTTTTTATTCAAAATGATTAGTTTAAATCATCATTATCATCCCACTCATCTAAAGGAAATGATGATTGAATTTCTTCGAATAAAAATGTTAGTTCTTTTTGTGCATTTTCAACTTTACGCCAATCTTCAAAAGATAGAGCTTCTTCCAACATGTCTATAATGTCTTTGATTTTATTTTCCATTTTCATAGTATTGTTATTTTTCATTTAAATATATGGTTAATTAATTAAACGAAAAAATCATCTTTTATTGATTGCTTTTTAAAGTTACCATATGGTGCTGGTATGTATTCGGTTTCATCACTCCATTTGGTATTTTCATGTGGATTTGAAATGAATTTATTGTATATCTCATTATCACCACCTTTCCAAACTCTAGTTATCATCATATAATTTTCAAAATGTCTTATAGGAATGTGTATCTTACTAAAATGTACAGAAAGAAAATGTTCCGGTGGGAATACATAATGCCCATCTTTCAAATACTCCATCATTTGAAATAATACAAAAGAATAGTAATCCATTATCTTTGGTTTACCATAAGCAAAACAATCATTTATTCCATCCGAATGCGGTAAAGATGGGACCATCATCCAACCCATAGGAACATTTAGTGCTTCATTCATTACCAATTTAAATTCATTATCCAATACGGTATCTATTCTAGCTCTAATTACCAAATCATATTCTATATCTAATTGTTTGGATAGCATATTACATCTCCAAACTTTATAATACATTGGTAATTGCCCAAATGCCTTTGATGAGTCCTGAAAAGTTTGTGTTATTATATTTGGCGCTTCAATGTGTAGTGATGCTATATTTTGTGTTGTTTCTTTGAATATTTTATAATTTTCAATCTCATACTTTTTTGGTGTGTATATTTTTAAAAAATTATTAAGAGTATCCCCCAATTCTTCATTCTCAACATCCCAAAACGAAGCATATACATCCATATCATATTGCTTAATCAAATCTGTCCAAAAGTTTTTAGTTTCGTTTAGGTCTCTGATATTACCAGAAAAACACAATGCTACTTTCATATTATGTATTTATCATCTTTTACACATGGTATTTTTACTACCGTTGTTATTGTATCTTCTAATGCTTCAAAATCGGTTGCTTCACCTGGTTCAATTGTAATGATATCACCACTACCATATATAGTACCATTCATACGAACTTTACCATCTGATATAATAGTTATTTCAGTTGCTATTTTGTGATAATGTGTTTCATCCCTTTCACCGGCTTTGTAATTCTTTACAGCCACTTCAACATCATCCGTTTTATAAAGTGAGGGTTCGAAGTTTCCAACTAACCATCCCTTAAACATATCTTTAAGCTTGTGTAATTTCATCTTTATATTTTTTAATTACGTCTGAACAAATTCCTTTACATTTAGAAATATCATCATCACTTCTTTCCGGCATTACTGCTACACTTCCTTTAATTGGTTGTTTGCCAGGGTAAGCCCATATATAATTTTTAGATGTAAGAGTTACAGTATCGTTTTCGTGCCAAAAGTAATGTATTGCATATTTTTTTAATTCAATCAATGCATCTAAGTTCTTAGCATGTACCCAAAACTTTTCATTCATCAAAAATTTATAATCAGTTTCATATAATGGTTCATCGTGCCCTAACATAAAATTACCATCAACAAACCATACATCAACTTCTACATCGTAACCTAAGTTCAACGCTTCATTGATGTAATCGGGATGATTTTCTAAATGTGGCTTTTTACCATCTACGTTTCCTCTATGAGATATGTATATCATTTTAATCTAATTTATATGGCTCATCACTAAATAACTTATCTATGTTAGATATACTAAAATTCTTTTCTGGGATAAAATTATCTTTAAATTCTACCTTAAAAAGATTAGCTTTAACTTTATATGGTTTTAGTAAATCTATATTCAAAATACTAAAATGTTCTTTCATCAATACTCTACCATCTTCATTTTCAAATCTATCAGAATCCTTTGCCTCTAAATATGATTTTGTCAATCTTTCTTCGGGTGCATGTGTATGTATATATCTAGTAAATGTACCATCAATTTTCCATTTGGAAATATTCAATCTACCATTATCCCAATTGTATTTTGATTTTTCAAAAAGTAATTTTAAATTTTCAGTTGTTCCTGCTATAATATGGTCACTCATATGGTATTCACAATACTGCCAAGCTCTAAAAAATACGGATGAACAATGTAGTTTGTTTGGTTCTAATTTAATATCCTCATATATGTTTTCTGGATATGACCAATACTCATCGCCTCTCATTTTAATAACATACTTAGTCTTTACTAAATCTAACGCATTAAGTGTTGATACTAACTGATAGTTTATATTTTGGTCACCACTCTCTAATGGTAATGGTGCTATAAGTAATTTGAAATTTTTTGGAAGTTCTGAAAAATCAATACCAGTATCTGCCCATGTAGATATTATTACAGGGCAATTATGATATTTGGTTTTATAAAAATCATAAGATTCCTGCTCAATTTTACCCTGAATAATTATGGTACAATTTTCCATTACTTTCTCCATCCTATTTTTTCACCAGCCTTTACCCTTCTTTCGTATTCTTCTTCCGAACCAGGATATCTCCAAGCCCATACTACCCAAAACAACATAAACAATGCTATTCCAATTAGTGCAAATGGTTTGTGTGAAAGTGTAAATAATAAAATAGTATAACTAACTATCATAGTGATAGCCATTATCCATTTAACTTTTGTTGGGTAAATACTTTTTTCTTCCCAACGAATTAAGTGTGGTGAAAATGTTGGATGTGTATGCAACCAATGATTTAATGCGGGTGAGCTTTTAGCGAATGCCCATGCGGCTAGTACCACAAAGGTAGTCATAGGTATACCCGGTACAATAGCTCCTATATAAGCACAACCTACAAAAAATAGGCCGAGCCCTCTCCATAACCATTTGTTCATAACTTTATAATTTATTCCAATTCCAAAAAGTTACTCTTACCTCTTACAGGCTTTGTATCCTTTTGTTTTGGTTTGTTAATTTTATTAGGCTTTGGTTTTAATTTTATAAAAGATTCGGTTTCATCCAATTCTTTGTACATCATTTTTTTCAAAAATGCCTTCTCATTTTTCATAACCCCTATTATCTTCCTTGTCCTCTGTATCTTTTTGGTTTTTGTTCTTTTGGACCGTAGCCTTTTTTAGCCTTACCGGTTGTTTTTTTACCAAAAGAAACTTTGTTTGCTGAACCTAATGACTTTGCCATTTGCTGTTACATGTTTATTATAAATTGTAACATAACTTATTGGTATAACCTATTTTATTAAATTAGCGTTTTTAAGCATTCTAGCCGTTTCTATCCATTTCTTTCCGATTTGATTATAAACAGGTTTTCTTAAAAACGAATCAATTGCTTTCTGAATATTTTGAGCGATGTTAGTATCAACAAATTTTATTTCTCCACTTTTTCTATCTCTGAATTTGGTTTGATACTTCTTATATTCGGTATTATCCACAATAATAAAGTTTCCACTAAACAAAGATTGAAATGCTCCCAAATTGTTTTGACACGCTTTCCAAATTTCTGCTACTAACTTTTCAGATAATGTTCTATCTCTAGTGGCATTTCTTTCTTGTGCAACTTCTAATGATGTGTTTACGAATACCATATAAC
>Ga0222712_10005722_pt1 | contig 12469 bp, 9 predicted proteins | sample C33_657DmetaG_FD_165043 | JGI IMG/M metagenome (GOLD analysis project Ga0222712, IMG submission 165043) | Estuarine water microbial communities from San Francisco Bay, California, United States - C33_657D | ecosystem: Environmental > Aquatic > Marine > Unclassified | place: USA: California...
TTCAGAATAACAAACAGGATGAAGCATATAATCACAAATTAATTCAACAGAGCCTCTTTCAGAGGCGACAGCCCTTTTGATGGGCAGGAGCCAATTTCATTGGCTGCTGGGCCAACGAAATTGGCTCCTGCCCCCCCAGAAAAGACGCGGCTGCGGTCAACGAAGTTGATCCGGATCTCAGCCCGCAGACCGCTTTAGGGCTTGGCCCATTTCATGGGCTGCTGCCAACATCGTTGGCAATGATCTTTCTTTTTAAAGTTGAACAGTTTTGAACATTCAGAAACGCCTACTGCTATATAGCTTTTTCGCCTTTTGAATGCTTCTTTGAACTCAAAATAGTCAAAAAAACAGGTCTTGTCAACTTAAAAATTGAAGTTGAGGGTTTAAAATATTTTTATATCTCTAATTTTTGAAGTTTTTTGGTGTTAACGAAAGCCAATGAAGTTTGCTCAAGAAAATGTACGGGAGCTTATTTCAGAGGCTGGAGCCCATTTCATGGGCTGCTTGCTCCACCAGGAGACAAGACCAGGCGGGCAAACTTGGTTCATTGGAAAAGCCAAAGAAGTTGGCTTCAAAAGTTTTCTCTTCTCCCCAGATAGGATTCGAACCTATGACCAATCGATTAACAGTCGAACGCTCTACCACTGAGCTACTGAGGAATATCACTCGCAATTTCGTTACTTTTATTATACCAAAAAAATTTTCCAGTTTTCAACTCCAGCTCCAGCAGCAAAAAGGCTACCAAGAAGACCGCACGATCGACCCCCAGGAGAAGTGAGCTTCCTTCGAACACCGTGCCTCCACTGAGTGGCTCCACTGAGTGGCTCCACTGAACCGAAGATCAGCTCCTGCCCCTGCAGCAGCCCATGAAATGGGCTGCTGCAGGGGCAGGAGAGAAAGAGTGAGATTCGCCAGGTCTTTCGCTTGCCAACTTGGTTGGCAGCACGTTTATTTTTTTGATTCTAAAATTTTCACAAACCCTTCGCGTAAACTTTGAGCAGTATGAGTTAATCCTGGTTGAAAATCAAAAAAGCTTTTCCTCATCGAGTGAAGAAGTCCAAAACTATTGACAATGAAATTGATTTGGCGAGAGCCCAGTTTGAATTCGTTTCCTGTGGATTTTTGGAATGCTTCTCCTGAAGAGCCACCTTTCGTGGCAACAGGTAAGGCATTTAATTGATTGACAAGGTATAAAGATGATTCATTGACAATTTTTGCTAAATCAGCAGGACTTAAATCTTTTGTTTTCACACCAAAAATATTCCATGGAAGTTTGGAATCAAAAAAATTTCCTTTTTTTTGAATATGAAGTTTTAAAATTGCAATTCGAGTTTGTTTTGGCGGATACGTTAATCCTAAAATTCGATCAAAACGACCTGAACGAACAAAGGCTGGATCTAAACTTGAAAGAAAATTTGTTGTTCCAATGATTAAAAAACCATCTTTGACAGAAAAATTATCCATTTGAACCAAAAATTCAGTAAATAATTTTAAATCAATTTCTTGAGGAAGTGCTGAGCCATTCTGACCAATGGGCTGCTCTTTCTTTGCTCTTTTGCTGGAGTGGGGACGAAGGTGGCCTCGTTCCTGGCCCCCTTGGTGGGCATCAGGTGCTCGTTTTGATTCTGAGAGTGAATCGACTCTTGCCCGTCCAAGTGTATCAATTTCGTCAAAAAATAAAATACACGGTGTTGAAGTTCGTGCTTCTTCAAAAAGATTTCTCAAACGAAGAGCGCCAATTCGAGTTCCGATATCCACTTGCTTTTGAATTTCACTTGCTGATAAACAAATAAAATTCACTTTTGACTCGCCAGCAATCGCTTGAGCTAAAAGAGTTTTTCCAGTTCCTGGGGGACCAATAAAAAGATACCCTTTTGGAAAACTATGACCTTGCTTTTGTCTTTTGTTCGGCAAAAGAATACTCAGAAATGCACTCATTGTTTTTCTGAAAAATGAAGTTTGTTTTCCATAAAAAAGAAAAAAACGAAATTTCCCAATGGCTTTTTGAAATGGTTGAAAAAACGGAAGATTCGGTAAAATTAACGCAAGATAAAAAAGTGGGTCTTTAAATGAAGTTTGAAGACTTTCGGTTAACGTTGTTAAAACACTTGAAAATTTTTCAATTCCTTCAAGATCTCGAAATCGTTTTCGATTTTGAAATGGTCTCAGAAAACGCGTCTGAATTTGAAGTTCAGGACGATTTGCTTTGACAGGACGAAGGCTTCGTAAAACAGCTAAACTCGCCCACAACATAAAAATTTTACTTGCTGAATTTGTGAACCGAAGAAAATCAGCAAATCCAGGAGTTGGACTCCAATCAACTTTATAGGATGTAAAAAATGGAGTAAATTTCAGTGATTGCTGCTCTTCAAATTCAATCAAATCGTCAGAACTCAACTCCAGGGGCAGGTTGGGGTGTTCATCTGAGAAAAACACTTCACGGGAACTTGTCGGATGACCCTGTGACCAAGCTTCTTGAAGTTTTTGGCTCATCTCGAAAAGAAGATTTTGAGAAAGAATTTTTCTCCACTTGAGGAGCCAACTTTGTTGGCTCGCCTGAAGTGCTTGAGTCTTGTCCATTTCTGAGAGCCACCTGTGTTGGCTCTTCCCAGAGCCAACTTCGTTGGCTGCTCCTAGTGCTTGGGCTTCTCCAAATCTGGATGCCCCTTGACGAGGGCTCATTTCGTTCGAGGAACCAACGAAGTTGGCTCTTGGAGCCAAAGAAGTTGACTCTGGTGTCCCCAATTTCACAGGAGACTCAAATTCGGAGAACTTACTGACCTGATGCTTCTGAGCAATTGGAACATAGTCTTTCGAAGTGACAGTGGATGAAACTGAAAATGTCCAAAATGTATACAAAATTCCAAAAAAAGCAGCAAGTGGAATCAAAAAAATTTGAGCAAAAAGAAGTGATTCAGATTTCATAAAAAGAACCTTTCGAAAAAGCCTTTTCATTTCACTTCGCCCAAAAAGAATAAATTTGCGTGAACGCCAACGAGTGTATTCAAGATTCCAACGCTGTTCAGACAACGAACGCACAAAGGTTTTTGACCAATTTTTCAGGGTTGTGCGGTCGGCCGAGGACCCGATTTTTAGGGCTGCTCCACCGTCGGATGGACCGAAGGTCTTGGTGGATGCATGCGACCAACGAAGTTGGCCTCTGTCGCGATCTGTTTCAGGGATGTCGTTTTCTGTCTTTTTGATCTCACTTTTTGTGACCAAAGGGTTCCAAAAAGATTGAAAAAAGGCAAAAAGAAGGCGATAAAAATTTTTTTCTTCAAAACATTTGATCATGTTTTGTTGATCATAAATTGTTTTGGGCATTTGAATTTGAGTCAGCCGTGCCTCATCACTTCTTTTTGAAACTTCGTTCCGCACTGGAGCCAACGAAGTTGGCTCCATCAGTGAGTCACTCAAGGCTTCGCTGATCGTGGCTGCTTCTGTTTCATTTGCCCGCTTTTCTTTGGCCTCAAGACTGGTTCTTTTTCCATAGCAAATCCAATTTTTGACCCGTGAAGGAACGAATTTTCTACGATGTTTCCCGAACGTTTGAAATTGTGCTGAGCTCAGTGAAACTTTTTGGCGAGTCACTGGTTCTCTGTTGGGGTTCGCCAGCACGCTGGGAATCGGACCGAATGAGGAGATCTCACGGGTGCTTCTGAGACCAGGTCTGGAAAGTTTGGCCAACTGATGCCACCTTTGGTGCCACTTTTGGTTGGAAGGTGCAGAAGAAAGAACGCTCTGTGAGCCTTTGCTGCTGCGAGTGGCAACTTCAGTGGATTTTTCCAAAAATTTTGAATCAAGACTCTTCCCAAGGACGTTGTTCGGCTTCAATGGCAGCGAGAAATCGACCTGTGAGTTGTTTCTGCTATGAGGTAAAATGAGAAAGCGGGAGACGATGTCCTCTTGGTGTTTGCTTCTCGGCCGAACTGAGCGAAAAAAAATTTCCTTTTCTTGAATGAAAATTCGAAAACTTTATTAAAAAGATTCAAGCGTGAAATGGGCTGCCAACTCCGTTGGCAGCATCATGGACTGTAGAACTCGGTGACTGCCACTGATGAACGAGCCTATTTTATGGGCTGATGATAGACAGCAGCCCATGAAATGGGCTAACTTCCAACTTTGAAAGCATCAACAAATAAACCAAAGAGAAAACCAATTTTGAACGAATTTGCGCGTGCTGAAAAAGAGGACAAAAAAGAATTTTCTCCCTCAAATCGAATCCTGTGAGAGTCAACTTTGCTGGCGCTCAGAAAAGGGAGCCTCCAGAACCAAAAGCGAGATTGGCTGCTTCCTTGCTTCATTTTTTTTTGACGTCCGTTCCGGCTGAAGAGAGAAGATGCTGAATTCGTCGCTTTCAAAACTTTTTCACCAACAGCCAACGAAGTTGGCTCTTTCTCGACTGGAGGGGTTTGAGAGTTCTCGAAACTTTGGAGTGTACGAATTTTCCAACGTTTTTGATGACTATAGTAAAAATAATTAAAAAAATCTAAAGCAAGAAAAAGAAAAAGTGGGGTTCCTACTTTTCCTAAAAAATCACCAAAAAATGTTGGAAATAAATTTCCAAGCACAAAGCCAAAAAGGAGAATAAAAAGATGAAAACTAAATTGCATTCGCAAAAATCCTCCATCAAAAGGAAAACCTATTTCGTTGGCAGCAGCCAACGAAGTTGGCTGCTCTGCTGGGCAGTCTTTTATTTTTTCAACAAAGGTGTGTTGGAAATGATTTTTTCCAGGAGTAAATCATCATGTGAATAAGCTGAATACGCCTCATTCAAGTTCGGATCAAATAAATCTCGAATATAACTCGATTTTGAAAACCCTTTTGTTGTATTCGTGATTGGACGAGACTTTGTAAAGAAATCTCGAGGATGGCGAGACACGGTATTCGCCTTTGAGTTTGCAGGAAGAGCTTTCGCCCCCCGAGTTGGAGTGGCTCCCTTCGTGAGCTGCTGTACTGAATTTTGATATTCACTTTCTCGACCTTTTTGTTTTAAAAAGTTCTCATGCAATTTTTGTAAAGCCAAAATATCATTTTCTTCTCGATAAAGATCCGGAGGCGTCACGAGTTTCATTTTCACATCTTCAACAGCTCGATCGATTTGATTCATAAAAAACGTATGATATTTGAAAATAGCATTTTCACGTTCTTCATTTTCAAGAGGTGGTCGACCCATTAACCCGCGGCGTGCATTGACACGCTCAATGGCTAAATGTCGTTCGACAGGTAAATTTTTTTCGCGATTCCGAATACTTGTATCATACGGAGGAAATTCTCGACGTCCAAAAAAATTGATCCCAGCTTCCCCAGAATTTGTTGAGTCTGCGAGAAGTCCAGAGCCACCTTCGTTGGCTCCAGGTTCCATGGCGCCCCTTGTATGGGCTGCTCTTACGCTTGAGCGCGTCGAATCCAAAAAGTCTTTATTTTCTGTCACATGACTCCAATACGTTTCACCCACGACTCGATTTTTTCCTTTTCCACCTTGAGAAGAAGGAGAAAGAAAAAAGCTTGAAGCTAATTTCATCTCATCAGGTCTTGAAACAGGCAACGTCACAGAATCAAGGGCGGAGTTCTCTCCCTTATGGTGTTGAAGATACGCTCGTTTCTTCGCCCTCAAACCATTTAATTCATCGGTTAATTTGTCGCTTTGTCGAGCACCCGAAACTGAACTTTCTGGCCCCGGTGCATTCATCTCCACCACTGTTGCCTTATAGATTTCTTCCATCAGAGAAGAAATCTTTGCATCCAGAGCTGCTAACGAAATTGGCTCACCAGTTACCGACTTCTGCTGTCTTTGTGGAAAAGGAATTTTTTCAAAAAGTTCGTGTGGAGCATTCAGGGTGGACTCTTGAGAAATGCCAGATGGTGCCGGACGACTCTGTTCGTTCATGGACTCCTGAAAGAGTGGAAATTTTTTTGTCAATGTGGTGAAAAAATCCCAATGAATCATTTCCAGTGGATATTGGAGAAAAAGTCTCCATGTATAGTTTAATCCACCTTGAATGACACACCCAATAATGAGAAATGCAAAAAATTTATTGAAAATTTTAAAGCGATTTTGCGCAAGAGCTTCATCAAACTGAATCATTCGACTCGCTCGTTGAAACCATGATGAGTGCCTTGAGCCAACTTCGTTCGCTCCGAGCTGAGGTTTTCCAAAAGCAGCCACTGACGAGAGCCCTGCTCTTTGTGGTGAGGTTGCGAAGAGACCACCAAAATTTCTTCCAGCAAGTTGAGAAATGAGAAAAAGAATGAACGTCGAAAGAGCCGCTGCAGAAAAAAGAAATCCGAATGTATACAGAAGAAAAATCGGCGCATGTGGAGCAAGGAAGACACCTTGTAAAAGATCATGTTCAAAAAAAAGCAAATTTAATGTGGATGCAGATGCGGGATTTAACCACATTAAAAAAAATTGAAAAGTAAAAATACTTGGGCCAAGATTCTTTTGGCAAAAATTTTGGAATTTTTGAAAAGGAATTCGGATCGGTTCAAAGACTTTTGACAAAAAGACGGCTCGAAAAAGACCAAAAAGACCCACAAAAAGAGTTTTTGGAATTCTCATGAGGGCGAGAAGACTTGGAGGGATTTTCTTTGCTACTTCTTCAGGGAAAAGCCATGAAATTTCTGGCATCTGTGGCCAAGGATTCAGTGCATACGCTGAAGAATCTTCAGAGGAGCCTAATGTTCCATCAAAGACAAATCGTCTTTGTGAAAAAAAATCTGTGGCAACTTTTAATGATAAGGCGAGTCCTAAAAGGGAAAGAAGTGGTTCGAAAGGATACCAAAAGTGAATAATAGGTCGAATCCCGTGAAGTGTACAAAAAAGAAAGCTGAGATGACCGAGTAAAGTTCCAGCAAAAGCATAATGCCCTAAAGAAACTCCATCTAAAATATATCTGCGAAAGCAAATGAGCATTGGAATCGAGAACGGCAAACTAAAAAAAAGACCATGAAAAAGACCAGTACGAAAAATTTCAAAAGAAAGTTCTGAACTTGAAGGAAGAAAGCTTTCTCCGAAGGGTCCGAGGGCTCCTAAAGGCGTGAGCGTTAAAAACGTGAAAGAAAAAGGACCGAGACCTTCGGTCAGCAGAAGTCCAGAAAAGAGATTCGCGAGTGCTGAGGAATTTGGTGGGCCACTCGGGTTAAGAATCAAAGAAGATAAAATATCCATCATTTCATTTATTACACCAAAAAAGAGAAGGGAGTGCTGCCAACAAAGTTGGCAAGGTGAGCCAGCTTCAAGCAGCCTCGAGGCTGCTGTTCGGGAGCCAACCAGACCTTCGTTTGCCCGAACGTCCAAGTGACGGGAGCCCACTTTCGTGCTGCCCATAAAATGGGCTCACGTGAGCCAACTTCGATGGCTGCTGGACCTGGTTCCCGAACAGGTCCATTTGATTTGCATTATAAAGCATTTTTCATTCTTTCTGCAACTCTCCCCATTGAAAAATCCTTAAAAAGTGATATACTTTTTTTTAAAGGAAATATAACTAACGATTTCAAACAAATGTCGAGTGAAAAGTGATCTCAGGCACCGATCTCAGCCACCTGTGTTGGCTTCTCTTTTCATCGTTTCAGTTTTGAAATACTCACTCTCACCTTTATGAAACCAATTTTTTCAATCTTTCGTGGATGGGTCCCTGGAGCTCCCTGTCTGAGCTGCTCTGATGTGGTAGAAAGTCGTCGAGAAGCAGCCCATGAAATGGGCTCAACGCCTCTTCACATTCTGATGACGTTCACGCTTGCTGCAAGCTTTTTGTGCTTTGGCGAAGTGAATCCTGCAGAAGCTTATCCACTGTATGCACAACAAGGCTATGAAAATCCTCGTGAAGCGACAGGCCGTATTGTGTGTGCAAATTGCCACTTAGCTCAAAAACCTGTGGATATTGAAGTTCCACAAGCGGTTCTTCCAGATACAGTTTTTGAAGCTGTCGTGAAAATTCCATATGATCAACAAATCAAACAAGTTTTAGGCACAGGCAAAAAAGGTCCTCTGAATGTCGGTGCTGTTCTGGTTCTTCCGGAAGGCTTTAAACTTGCTCCAGCTGACCGTATTCCAGCTGAAATGCAAAATAAAATTGGAAAACTTTATTTCCAACCATATAGTGAAAGTAAACAAAATATCATTATTGTAGGTCCAGTTCCAGGGAAAAAATATACTGAAATGGTGTTCCCAATTTTATCACCAGATCCTACAAAAGATAAAAGTATTCATTATTTAAATTATCCAATTTATCTTGGTGGAAATCGTGGCCGTGGTCAAGTATATCCTGATGGGAAAAAGAGTAATAACACTGTCTATGGTTCGCCAGCAGCTGGTGTGATTGAAGCGATTGTTCCTTCTGAAACAGGGACAACGATTACCATTAAAACAGCAAATCAAACTTCAGTGAATGAAGTGATTCCAGTTGGGCCTGAAATTCTTGTCAGCGTTGGACAAACAGTGACTGCAGATCAACCGTTAACAAATAATCCAAATGTTGGTGGTTTTGGTCAAGCTGAAACAGAAATTGTTTTACAAAATCCTGCTCGTGTTCAAGGGTTATTAGTTTTCTTTACAGCTGTTGTTTTTGCACAAGTTTTCCTTGTTCTGAAGAAAAAACAATTCGAAAAAGTACAACTTGCCGAAATGAATTTCTAGGAAAGCTCACGCGACCGACGGTCGAGCTGCTGTCAATGAAGTTGACCCTTCGTTGGCTGCCGCCGTTGGCAGGAGCCTATTTCATAGGCTCCTGCAGAGATTCTTTTCGCTGCTGCCTTGCGGCCAACGAAGTTGGCCACCACTGGGCTCAGGTCGTGTTCGCACCAGTGCGGGCACCGAAGGTGGCCCGAGCCGCAGCCGATTTTCTTGGCTGCCGTCAAAACTCTCAATCTTTTCCAAGGAGAAAAAACAATATAAAGATTGAAAACCGAAGAAAAACCAGCAGCCAACTTCGTTGGCTTCTGGACTCAAAAATAAACGTATGGTAAAAAAAACAAAAAAAGGTGTCGCTCGAAAAGGACGCCAAAAAATTCAATCTGGTATTGTTCATATTCGTGCAACTTTTAATAATACCATTATTACTGTGACAGATCCGAATGGAAACGTCGTTTCATGGTCATCAGCTGGAGCATGTGGCTTTAAAGGGGCACGAAAAAGTACACCTTTTGCAGCGCAAACTGCTGCCGAAGCTGCGGTTCGACAATCTGTCGATCAAGGAATGCGTCGCGTTGAAGTGATGGTGAGTGGACCTGGATCAGGACGCGAAACAGCACTTCGAGCGATTCAAGCAACTGGAGTGGGTATTTCTTTGATTCGCGATGTTACGCCGGTTCCACATAACGGATGCAGACCACCGAAGAAAAGAAGAGTTTAAAAAGTTACCCGGCTTGTTGCCCATTTCAGGGGCGGGAGCCACCGAAGTTGGCTACGGGTACGACATGCGAAGCATCTTCCTGGGCCAACTTCGGTGGCTCCCGCGGATTTTGTTTGCTCATGGTGAGCCAACCGGATTTCCGGTTGGCTGCTCCCCATGCTGGTCTCCTGGCTCATTTTATGGGTTGTCGCCCTGTTTCCTTGCTGCCAACTTCGTTGACTGCCCTCGGAGATCCGATGGACTGTCACCCAAAGAAAGTTTTGGTCAGTAAGAAGTCGATCTCTTGTTTATTTCTTGGATTTCCTTTGCCTCCTGCGTTCCCATTCATGGTGGCTGCTGCCAATGAAATTGGCTCGACTCCTTGTTCTTTTTTGAAATAAAAGAGAAGCATCCCGCCAATGGGACTGCGGTCAACGAAGGTGACCGAAGGTCTGAGAGGCTCATGTCCATTTTAAGAGCTGCCGTTCGATGAGCCTCCAGCAGCCAACTTTGTTGGCTGCCAATACATTGGCTGCTGCCGAACGTCTTCAACTTTTCCCTTTGAAAAATTTTTATGCAAATTCAGCGTATTAAAACATTAAACGAAATTGATGGGACTGGTTCGAATGTCATCACAAAAGATTATTTTGAATCTAATCCTGTTTTTTACTATTGTTATCGAATTTTTCCATTTGAACGAGGTCATGGAATTTTTGTCGCCAATTCAATTCGAAGATTTCTTCTGTATGAAATTCCTACGATTGCGATTACCTCTGTGTTAATTCGAACAGTCAAAGAAAATTCGGAGAAAACGAAAATTTCCGAGGAACAGGGAGCACAGCCCTCAGCTCTTCCGAGCGAGCTTCAAAATCAACCAGCAAACGAAGTTCGCCCTGATGCATTTGAGCCCGGTGCTGCACAAGTGGTGCTGCCAACACAGTTGACAACTCCACCTGGTGGAAAAGCTCCTCTTCCAAAATCTTCTGCTGCTCAACTGAAAAAGAAAAAAGTGACAAAAAAAGCTTTAAAAGAACAAGCAGCAGAGCTTTTTTCATATACTTCGGATCCTTTTGCTCAACCACTTGATATCCCAACGAATCATGATGGAAATCTTATGAATCCAAATGGAGAACCAAATAATCAGCAAAGTGATCAAGAAGTCAGTTCGCTCACTGAATTCACAACCATTCCTTTTGTTCGAGAATCCTTTCTTGAAATTCTTTTAAATTTAAAAGCCTGTGTTTTTGAAAATACTTTCGCCTTTGATGAATCAGGAAGTGAACGTGCTTCTGAAGTTTTGAAAGGAAAGTTGATTTTGAATGCAACTCAAGAATCCGTGGACGATTTCACAGAAGTTTCTCAAGAATTATTTTTTCAAACGGATTTTCAGTCAAAAGACCAACAGTTCGTCAAATCGTCTACAGACGAAGGAACCGTTCTGCCTTCGCAGGGACAAACCAGTTTGACTCGCACCACTGTCGTCAGTTCACCGGCTGAGTGGAGCCACCATGAAAGCAGGTCCGGTTGGCTGGGTGACCAAGGAGAGAAAAAAGTATTTCCACAGGGACGACGGGTTCGAGAATACAAAATTTGGGCAAAAGATTTAATCTTACCGCCTGGGTTAAAAGTGAAAAATCCAGATCTTGTTCTTGCAACTTTGGTCGCTCCAAAAACGAATTGCGAATTAGAATTAAGCTTTGAAAAAATTTTTCAACCAGACTTAACAACGCTTTCAATGAAAACTGGTCGAGCACCCCACCGAGCGGAACACCAACGCAGAAATGTTCCAATTGACGGGACATTATTTCCTATTAAAAAAGTCAATTTTGCTTTAAGTTATACAAAATTTCAGAAAGAAGTTGTCACTTTTGAAATTTGGACAAATGGATCACTCAATCCGAGAGCAGCAATTTTTCAATGTGTTGAAAAAATTCTGACACTTTTTCAAAATCTTCGTGAAAGTCAAGTCAAAGAAATTGATTCATTTGACGAAACATCTCCAGATGAATTTGAAACGACCTCATGAAATCTCGAGGAGCCATTGAAAAGGGCAGGAGCCAACGAAGTTGGCTCCTCTGCCTGTCGCCTCTGAAAGAGGCCCTCATAGCATCGTATGAAATAGGCGGAAGCCTATACCGTTGGCTGCTCGCGACCACCTGCTGCCAACGAAGTTGGCAACCACTCAATTCTCCTGCGGGCATGGGAGCCAACTTCGTTGGCTGCTGCTCCGAGTGAAAATTCATGTTATAATTAAGATTACCTTCAGTCAATTTTCTGGATACCTCTCATATCCCCTCAAATTGACAAACCCGGTGTTGCCGACTGGAGGTTTTGTCGAACGAAAAACTTTCGCATAGGCTTGATTCTCTCGTGGGCCTCTTCTTTGGGCTCTTCTGCTTCCTTTATTTGCAGCAGTTGGGAAAATCAATTTATGAGTTTTGTTATTGGAGAGATCTTCATGGAAACATTATTTAATGGCACGTTAACTGTTGGTGGACGTGACCAAGAATCAACAGGGTTTGCATGGTGGAGTGGAAACGCTCGCCTGATTAACCTTTCAGGAAAACTTTTAGGAGCACACGTTGCACACGCTGGATTAATCGTGTTCTGGGCAGGTGCAATGAACCTTTTTGAAGTAGCACACTTCGTTCCTGAAAAACCAATGTATGAACAAGGATTAATTCTTCTTCCTCACTTAGCAACTTTAGGGTATGGTGTAGGACCTGGTGGTGAAGTTTTAGATACTTTCCCATTCTTTGTTTCAGGTGTTTTACACTTAATTTCTTCAGCTGTTCTAGGATTTGGTGGTGTTTATCACTCTCTTCTTGGGCCAGAAACACTTGAAGAATCATTCCCATTCTTTGGTTACGTGTGGAAAGACAAGAATAAAATGACGACGATCCTAGGGATTCACTTATGTATTCTTGGGATTGGCGCGTACCTTCTTGTATGGAAAGCAATGTATTTTGGTGGAGTTTATGATACATGGGCACCAGGTGGTGGCGATGTTCGTATTATTTCAAATCCTACATTAAATCCTTCAGTGATTCTTGGCTATCTATTAAAATCACCTTTTGGTGGTGATGGATGGATTGTAAGTGTTGATAACATGGAAGATGTTATTGGTGGTCATATTT
>Ga0222712_10005723_pt1 | contig 12465 bp, 11 predicted proteins | sample C33_657DmetaG_FD_165043 | JGI IMG/M metagenome (GOLD analysis project Ga0222712, IMG submission 165043) | Estuarine water microbial communities from San Francisco Bay, California, United States - C33_657D | ecosystem: Environmental > Aquatic > Marine > Unclassified | place: USA: California...
CCGAAGCCCGAGCGCTCTACGACCTGCCGCTCAACACGCTGATCTTCAAGGCTCAGCAAGTCCACCAGGCCAACCAGGATCCGGCCGGCGTGCAGCTCTGCACGCTGAAGTCGATCAAGACCGGCGCCTGCCCCGAGGACTGCGCCTACTGCCCGCAGTCGGTCCACAACAACACCGGCCTCGAAAGCGAAGCCCTGATGGAGACGCAGGCCATCCTGGCCGACGCGCGCAAGGCCAAGGCCGGCGGCGCGACCCGTTTCTGCATGGGCGCCGCCTGGCGGCGCGTGAACGACGGCAAGCAGTTCGACAGCGTCCTGAACACCGTCGCGGGCGTGAAGGAGCTCGGCCTCGAGGTCTGCTGCACGCTCGGCATGGTCAGCGAACAGCAGGCCGCCCGTCTCAAGCAGGCCGGTTGCGACGTCTATAACCACAACCTCGACACCTCCCGCGAGCACTACTCGAAGATCATCACCACCCGCACCTACGACGACCGTCTCCAGACGCTCTCGAACGTCCGCAAGGCCGGCCTCGAGGTCTGCTCCGGCGGCATCATCGGCATGGGCGAGACGGTCGACGACCGCCTCAAGATGCTCGTCGAGCTCGCGCAGCTCGACCCTCAGCCGGACTCCGTGCCGATCAACGCCCTCGTGGCCGTCGAAGGCACGCCGCTCGCCGGCCGCAAGTTCGTCGATACCGTGGAGTTCGTCCGTACGATCGCGGTCGCCCGCATCCTGATGCCGAAGGCGATGGTCCGACTCTCCGCCGGCCGCGCGAACATGAACGACGAGACGCAGGCGCTCTGCTACCTCGCCGGCGCCAATTCCATCTTCCTCGGCGAGAAGCTCCTCACGACGGGCAATCCCGACATCGAGGAGGACATGAACCTCATGAAGCGACTCGGTCTGCACCCGATGCATCCGGACGAAGCCCGCCGCATCCACCGCGGCGAGATCGCCCCGGCCGACGCCAAGCCGGCCGAATGGCCGAGCGTCGCCGAGTTCGCCGCCGCTTCCGCGGCCGAAGAGTCCTGCGGCACCGGCGGCTGCGGCTGCAAGTAACATGCCCGTCATCTTCGTCACCGGCAGCGACACCGGCGTGGGCAAGACCCACGTCTCGGGTCTCCTCGCGCGTCGTCTCTCCCGCGACGGTTTCACCCAGGTCATCAAGCCGGTGGAGTCGGGCGCCGGTTTCGGCCGGCCGTCGGACGCCCCGAAGGCCGCGGGCAGGTGGGCCGAGCCGCATACGTTGATCTCGTTGCCCGATCCGATCGCCCCGCTCGCCGCGGCGAAGAAGGCCCGCAAGGCCCTCGATCTCGCCCTGCTGCTGAAGCTTTACAAGGCCGTCCCCCATGCCCCGTGCCGCGTCGTCGAAGGCGCCGGCGGCGCGGCCGTGCCGCTTGATGCCAAGGGCAAGGACTGGGCGGACTTCGCCGCGGCCATCAAGCCGACCGTCGTCATCGTGGTCGTCGAGGACCGTCTCGGCGCGATCAACCAGGCCCGCCTCTCGATCGCCTACCTGCGCCGCCGTTACGACGGCCCCATCGGCGTCTGGCTCAACGCGATCAAGAAGCCTTCCAAGGACGTCGCCGCCTCGAACCGCGCCGGCCTCGCCGCCTCGTGGATTCCGCTGCTCGGCGAGTCCGGTCGCGGCGAAAAGTCCGCCCGCTTCCACTTCCTGCCGCGGTGAACGAAGCCCTGCTGCAGCGCCTGCGCCAGTCCCTCGCCCAGCGCGAAGGGTCGTCGCTGCGCCGCAAGCTGACGGCCCGGGCTTCGTCGGACAAGCGCGTCAACCTCGCCGACAACGATTACCTCGGACTCTCCCGCGATCCGGCCGTCATCGCCGCCGGCGTGGCCGCTCTCCAGGAATGGGGCGCTTCGGCGTCCGCCTCGCCGCTCGTCACCGGTTACACCGAGATCCATCAGAAGCTCGAGCAGACCCTCGCCGCCTGGCAGGGCTACGGGCACGGCCTGGTGATGAACACCGGTTTCGCGGCCAACTCCGCGGTGCTCGGCGGCCTGCCCAAGAAGGGCGACGTCATCCTCGCCGACCGCCTGGTCCACGCGAGCATGCTGGACGGCATCATGGCCTCGGGGGCGCGCCTGCGTCGCTTCGCGCACAACGACCTCGACGCGCTCGAGCTCATGCTGCACGAGGAGCCCGCCTTGGACGGCGTCATCTTCGTCGTCACGGAGAGCGTCTACTCGATGGACGGCGACAGTCCGGACCTGAAGCGGCTGGCGTCGCTGCGGAAGCGTTTCGGTTTCTGCTGGGTGTTGGACGAAGCCCATGCCACGGGTTGGTATGGCGCGACCGGTTCCGGACTCCAGGAGGCGCACGGCGTCTTCGCCGCCGCGGACATCGTGGTCGGCACCCTCGGCAAGGGACTTGGGTCGCAAGGCGCTTACGTGCTCTCGCACGCCCCGGAAGTCCGCGACGCCCTGATCAATTTCGCCGGCGAATTCGTCTACTCGACCTATCTTGCTCCCTCTTGCGCCGCCGCGGCCCTGGCGGCCGTCGGATGCGTCAAAGCCATGTCGGCCGAACGGGCCGAACTCGCCGCGCTCTCGCAGGCCTGGCGCGAGGGGCTGGTCGAAGCCGGCTTCGCCGTGCCCTCGGGCGATTCGCCGATCATCCCGCTCATCCTGGGCGATTCCGACGTCACCTTGAAATACGCCGCCGCGCTCCGCGCCGCCGGCTTCATGGTGTCCGCCATCCGACCGCCGACCGTGCCCGTGCGCACCGGACGCATCCGTATCTCGCTCCGCCGAGGCCTTTCTCCCGCCGTGCTTGCCTCCTTTGTCTCCGCCTTGAAGGGCGTCACCGCATGAAGATCGGCTGGCTCGGCGGCTGGGGCGTCTCGCTCGAGGAGATGAAGGCCCTCGCGTTGGCGCATGCACCGGACGCCGAGCATCTCATCTACCCGCCCGTCATGGGCGCGGCGGAGAACCTGACCGGCTGCGACGCCGTCATCGCCTGGTCGCTCGGCGCGCACCTCGTCCTCGAGGCCGGCGCCCGCGGCGTCAAGTTCCCGGCCAAGGTCCTGCTCTTCGCCCCCTTCACGTCGTTCTGCTCCGAGCACGGCAAGTGCGGCAAGCATACCGAGACCCAGGTCAGGTGGCTGCGCCGCTGGATCGACGCCGACGCCCCGGCGGCCTTGGCGGATTTCCGCAAGCGGGCCGGACTGGCCCCTCTGGCCGGCGACGCGCTCCCATATGAGCAGGCGTATCTCCAGGCCGGCCTCGACATCCTGGCCCAGCCCGCCGGCATCTCGCTGATCACCTTCGCCCGTCACGGCCTTAATCCCGGTTGGGAAGCCTACGTGGGCGACCAGGATGCTCTCTTGAACGCCGACGGCGTCTGCCAAGCCATCGTAGGTTGCCAGACCGTGGAAGGACTCGGCCATGACCTCCGCGAGTTCCTCGCCCCCTGAGCACGATGCGCTTCGACGACCGAGCCGAGAGCTATGGCGTGCACGCCGCGCCGCAGAAGCGTTTCGCCGAAGCCTTGGCCGCCTTCGCGCCGTTCCGGACGGGCGCGCGTGTCACCGAGCTCGGCGCCGGCACGGGCTTCCTGACCGCCGCCTTGCTCGCCCAGGGCGTGAATGTCGACGCCACCGACGCCTCTCCTGCGATGGTCGAGCTCGGCCGCCGATCCGTGCCGGCGGCCAACTGGTCGGTCCACGACGCCTTTGGGCCGATCGCGAAGGCCAAGGCCCTCGCCTCGACCGGCCTCCTGCATTGGGCGGCCGACCCGGCGGCGGTGCTTCGCCATTGGCACGCGGCCCTACCCGTGGGCGGTCGTCTGCTGCTCGGCGTCCCGTGCGACCCCTGCCTGTTCGAGCTGCGTGACCTCGTGGGCGAAGGTCCGGTGCGCTGGCGCGACGAAGCCCAGTGGCTGGCCTTGCTCAAGGGAGCCAAGTTCGACGTCCATGCCCACGGCGTGCTCGAATCCGAAGAAACCTATCCGAGCGCTCTCGATTTCCTCCGCCATCTCCATCGCAGCGGCGTCACCGGCGATCCGCGTTTCTCGCCGAACGAACTCAGGTCGCTTCTCCGGGATTACGACCGTCTCAACGCGCGCCCGGACGGCGTCGTCGCGACCTGGGCGTGGTTGTTGGTGGACGCGACGGCGCGGGGCTGAGCGCGCGTCCATAGTTGACCAGTTGATCAGTTGGTCGGTTGGCCGGAAGGATGCACGTGAGAGGGCTGAATTGAAGCGGAGATGGCGGAGTCGATGACAGGGGACTGAATCGATGACCGGTAGGAAAGGATGGTACGTTAATCGGTTTCCTGTCTCCGCTTGAGTTAACAAGGTTTCCGCCCGCTAACCGCCAGCATAGGTAGGCCCGGGGCCGCGCCGCGACATGGCTGTCTTTGGGCCGCCGCAGGGCGGCCGAGGGTAGGGGCGTGGCTAAGCCGCGCCCTCCGTCGAGGAGGGCGCGATGAATCGTACCCCGTACCTTCGCGTCCGTTTACCCGAAAAAAGCCGCCCGGTCGGGCGGCTTGAGGGAGGACAGCACGTGGTGCTGTCCCTGCCTATTGATTATCGGGAGACGCCGAAGCGGAAGACGAGCTTCTGGGCGTATTGCTGTCCCGGACGCAGGATGCCGCTGGGGTAGCCGAGTCGATGGAAGGCGGGCTGGTTCGGTGAGTCGGGGAAGAGTCCGGGCTCGAGGCAGAACCCTTGGCGGAAGGCGAAGGGCTTCGGCCAGCGTCCTTGCACCGTGCCGGTGAGGAAATTGCCGGTGTAAAGCTGCAGGCCCGGCGCGTCGGTGAGCGCTTCGAGCGTGCGGCCGCTCGTGGGCTCGCTCACGAAGGCGACCGACTTCAGCGACCTGTCCGGGCCGAGGTCGTAGCAATGGTCGTAACCCCGGGCGCGCCGGAGCTGTTCGTGCGGCTGGCCGATCCGCTCCCCGATGGCGTGCGGACGGCGGAAGTCGAACGGGGTCTGGGTCACCTCGAGGAATTCGCCCGTCGGGATCAGCGCCGAGGTCACCGGGATGATCCGGTCGGAGCGGAGCGTCAGGCGGTGGTCGAGCACCGTGCCGCGTCCGGCGAGGTTGAAGAAGACGTGGTTCGTGAGGTTGCAGGCCGTGGGGGCGTCGGTCGTCGCGGCGAAGTCGATGATCAGTTCGTCCGCGGCGTCGGGCAGGGTGTAGGTGACCGTCACGCTCAGCGTGCCGGGATAACCTTCTTCGCCGGCGGGGCTCACGTAGGTCAGGCGGACGGAGGAGGCGTCGGCCGTCCGGACCGCTTCCGAGCGCCAGACGCGTTTGTCGAGGCCGCGCGGACCGCCGTGGAGATGGTTGGCGCCGTTGTTCCGGGCCAGCGCGATTGTCTGCCCGTCGATGGTCAGCCGGCCGTCCGCGAGCCGGTTGGCGTAACGGCCGACCGTGCTGCCGAGGAAGGGGTTGTCGGCGGCGTAGTCCGCGAGCGAGCGCAGGCCGAGCGTGACTTCGCCGAGGCGGCCATGGACGTCCGGGACGCGGACCGACGTGAGCGTGGCGCCGTATTCGCTGACCGAGACTTCCATGCCGCGGGCGTTCGTGAGCGTATGGAGCTGGACGGCCTGGCCGTCGAGGAGGCCGTGTTGGCGGCGGAGGGCGAGGCCGGCCCGGCGGGGTCGGCGGAGCAACAAGGCGCCGGCGATGAGGGCGGTGCCATAGGCCACTGCTTCGGGAGAGAGCATGCGGTCAAGTTGTCGGTCGGGCCGACGGTCGGCAAATCAAAGGTGGCGCCCGGGCCGCCCGGCCGCCGCCGTCCGGCCCAAAGAAAAGCCGCCCGGGCGGGCGGCTTCGGTCGGGGCCGGCGGGCTTCGCCGGTCACTTCTTCTTGCTGACGGCGGCGAGCGGCGTGGCGCCGTTGAGCGCCGCCCAGTCGGCGGCGATGCGGACGGCTTCCTGGAGCTGGATGTCGTATTCCGGCCATTCGTCGTCTTCGAGCGGATCGCGCAGGCGCGCGGACCGCTTGAGCTTGGCGGCGGAACCGGGGCCCTCTTTCTTCTCCTGCTCGATGGCGGCGTCGAGCTTCACGTCGACCGACTTGCACGCCTTCTTGGCGTAGTCGGCCAGCTCACGGCGGATCTGCTCGCGGAATTCCAGCTCGTCCTTGCGCTCGGTGCGGCGCTGGTCGAGCGAGAGCGAGACTTCCTTCCGGACCTGGCGGTTCTTGGTCCAGTCGATCGTCCGCGACAGCGTGAGGAATTCGGGCAGCTCGGCCTGGCGGCGGCTGGAGCCCGCGGCGAGCTTCGCGATGAGCGCGTCGGTGACCTTCGCCTTCAGCCAGTCGCCTTCGTCGGGCTTGGTCAGGGTCGGGGTCACCGAGTCCCAGGGCAGGGCGCGGTCGAGGTCGGCCTCGCCGACGGGGAGGACGGAGTAGACCGACGGCACCACGATGTCGGCCGGCACGCCCTTGAGCTGGATCGAAGAGCCGCTCGGCGCATACCACTTCTGGATGGTCACCTTGACGGCCGACTTGAGGGAGCGGTCGAACCGGTTGAGCTCGATGATGTTCTGGACCGAACCTTTGCCGTGGGTGGTGGTGTCGCCGACCACGATGGCCCGGCGGTGGTCGCGCATGGCCCCCGCGAAGATCTCCGACGCCGAGGCCGAAAGCTTGGTGGTGAGGACGACCAGCGGTCCGTTCCAGGCGACCTTCTCGTCTTCGTCCCGGTAATCTTCGGACCGACCTTGGCTGTCGCGGACCTGGAGGACGGAGCCCTTGGGGATGAAGAGGCCGGAGATGTCGACCGCTTCGGTGAGGAGGCCGCCGCCGTTCTTGCGCAGGTCCATGATGAGCCCCTGCATGCCCATCGCCTTGAGCTTGTTGATGAGCTGCTCGATGTCGGCGGACGGGCTCGAGCCGGAGCCGTCCTGGTTCTTGCCGTAGAAGGACGGGAGTTCGATGACGCCGAGCAGGAAGCAGCCTTCGCCTTGCGGGACTTCGAACGCGCGCGCGGAGGCCATCTGGCCGACCAGCTTGATCTGGTCGCGCTTGATGCTGACGGTCTTCCGACCGCCTGCTGCCATGTCGACGAGCAGGCGGACGACCGTGCCCTGCTTGCCGCGGATGCGGCTGATGGCCTTCGAGAGGCGCATGCCCACGATGTCCTCCAGTTCGCCCGATTCGCCCTGGCCCACGGCGATGATCTTGTCGCCGGCCTTCACCTGGCGGGAAAGATCCAAGGGGCCGCCCGGCAGGATCTCCTTGATCACGCAGGTGCCGTCCTCGTCGGAAAGCGTCGCGCCGATGCCCACGAGCGAGTTACGCATCGCGATCTCGAACTCTTCGAGTGACTGCTGGGAGAAGAACGTCGAGTGGGGGTCGTACTGGCCCGAGTAGGAATTGAGGAACAGCTCCTCGACCTCATGGGAGTCGAAGTCGAGGTAGGTGCGCGTCTTCTCGTAGCGTTTCTTGAGGCGGGCGGCGGCTTCCTTGGTCTTGGCCGGGGTGATCTCGGGCAGTTCCGTATCCTTCCCGGGCCGGGCGTTGCCGGAGCGGTCTTCGCCGAGGAGTTCGGCGAGCATGTCGAGCCGGAGCCGGCGGCTCCAGAGGCTGTCGGCGGCCTCGGGGTTGGCGGGCCATTCCGCCTTCTTGCGGTCGACCGGGAAGGTGCCCGGCTGGGTGAGGTCGATCGGCTGGTCGAGGGCCGCCAGGTTGGCGGTGGTCCGTTCCGTCACGCGCTTCTTGAACAGCGCGTAGATCTCGAAGGCCGGGGTCAGGTTGCCGCGCTGGAGGTAGAGGTCGAGGGTCCGGCCGTAGCGGGTGACGAATTCCTCCACCTCTTCGGCGGTGAAGTACATCTTCGCGCCGTCGAGGTTCTCGCAGTAGGTGCGGACGACGGAGTTCATGTCGATGGACCCCATGTCCTTCCGGCTGATGTGCAGCTTCTCGAGCAGGGCCGCGGTGGCCCGGGTCTCGTCGCGCATCGACTCGGTGGTGGTGAAGTTCTTCGTCTGGGCCGAGACCAGCGCCCCCAGGAGGAGGGGCGCCAGGAAGAGTCTGAGTCGCATAAAGGGAGTGGTGGCGCTCAGCGCAGACGCGCGCTGAGTTCTTCGAGCCTACGCTTCTCGGCGGGAGTGAGCGAGCCGAATCCCCCGGCGGAGATCTTGTCCAGGAGCGTGTCTAATTCCGCGCGGGCCTGCGTCCGCGTGAGCGTGCGCTCCGGGGCGTCGGTCGCGGACGGGCTCTCGAAGGATGGGCTCGGGGCTTCGGATTCCATGGGCTCCTGGATATGAGCGTAGCTCGGCGCCGCATTTGTCCGTTGAAGGTAGCGCCAGGCGATCCAGCCCAGCAGGAGGCCGCCGAGGTGGGCCGAGTGCGCGATCTGGTCGTTCCAGGCGGGTTTCCAGCCGGCCCACGCCTGCCGGCCCGGCAGTTCCGAGAAGGCCCAGCCGAGCAGGGCGAACAGCGCGGTGACCAGGAGGACCCAGCGGACGCGCAGCGTGACCGGCAGGAAGAAGAACAGCAGCAGGGTGATCTGGTGGTCGAGTTTGTCGAGCAGCGCGACGAGCATCAGGGCGTAGACGCCGGCCGAGATCCCGATGAGCTGCGCGTCGCGCGGGCCGCCGAGGCCGGTGAGCATCCATGCGGCCGCGCCGGCGAGCGTGCCGAGCGCGAGGACGGCGAGGAGCACGCGGGACCCATGCTCGCGCTCCACGGTCGCGCCCGTCCACCATAGGATGAGCGCGTTGCCCAGCAGGTGCCAGAAGCCGTCGTGCACCAGGGCGTGGGTCAGCCACTGCCATGTCATGAGCGAGCGTTCGCCGAGGATCGTCCAGCCCAGCAGGTCGGCCTTCGCCGATTCCTGGATCAGGTTGACGATGAAGAAGACGACCAGCACCCCCACGACCCAGGCCGTGACGGAGAGCGGGTTGCGCGGGGCGCGCGTCCCGCGCATGTAGGCCCGATCGCCGATGCCCATGCGCGTGCGGTCCGGCTCAGAGCTTCTTCACGATCGCGTCGGCGAGGCCATATTCGATGGCTTCCTCGGCGGTCATGTAGAAGTCGCGGTCGGTGTCCTTGGTGACTTTCTCGATCTTCTGCTTCGAGGCTTTGGCGAGGATCTCGTTGAGCTCGGTGCGCAGACGTTCCATCTCCTGGGCCTGGATGTGGATGTCCACGGCGGTGGCCTGAATGCGGCCCATGATGAGAGGCTGGTGGATCATCACGCGGGAGTGGGGGAAGAGGAGGCGGTTGCCCTTTTCCTTGGGGGCCTGCAGGAGGATCGAGCCCATCGAGGCGGCCATGCCGGTGACGACGACCTTCACCGGCGAGGAGATCATCCGGATGGTGTCGTAGACGGCCATGCCGGAGGTGATGGAGCCGCCGGGGGTGTTGATGTAGAAGGTGATCTCCTTGCCGGGGTCGATGCCGTCCAGATAGAGCAGCTTTTCGACGATGTCGCGGGCGGAGGCGTCTTCGACGGCGCCCCAGAGGAAGATCTTCCGCTGCTCCAGGAACTTCTTCTGGATCAGCATCGCGCTCGGGCCGCCGTCCTTGGGGGCGGCCGGGGTCTTCTCGTCCTCGTCTTCGTCGTCGTTACGCATAGGAAGCTCCAACTTGCCCGAAACCCGCCCCGTGGCAAGCGTGGGAAGCCGAAGTCGCCCGGGAAACTCCCCCGGATGGTTCCCTGCCGAGCGCCCTTGCCCCCGGGCATGGCTTCGGCCAATTTCCGCCGCGTGCCCACCTTACGCGTCACCGGCCTGCGCCGCCAGCTCGGCGAGGCGACGATCCTCGCCGGCGTCGACCTCGTCGTCGAAGCCGGGACGCTCTGCTGCCTGCTCGGCCCTTCCGGCAGCGGCAAGACGACGCTCCTCAAGGTGCTCGCCGGTCAGGCGCAGTCGCAAGGCGGGACGATCATGCTGGGCGACCGCGACGTCACCTTCGCGGACCCTGCGGTCCGCGGCTTCGCCCATGCGCATCAGAATCATGCGCTCTTCCCGCACCTGACCGTGCTGGAGAACGCGGCGTTCGGGCTGGCCGACGCGAACCTGGCTCCCGCCGACGTCACGGCGCGCGCGCTGGAGGCCCTGCGGGCCGTCGGCGCCGAAGGCTGGGCCGCGCGGCGGCCGCAGGAGCTTTCCGGCGGCCAGCAGCAGCGCGTGGCGCTCGCCCGCGCGTTGGCCGTCCGCCCGGGTTTCCTGCTGCTGGACGAGCCCCTCAGCAACCTCGATGCGGCCTCGCGCGTGGAGTTGCGCGAAGTCATCCGCGGGCTCGCGCGGGCGACGGGCGTCACCGTGCTCTGCGTACTGCACGACCAGGCGGACGCCTTCGCGATGGCCGACCATCTGGCGATCATGCGCGACGGTCGCATCGTCCAGGCCGGCCGGCCCATCGACCTTTATCGCCGCCCGGCCGACAGCTGGATCGCGACCTTCCTCGGTTCGGCGAACCTGCTGCCCGGGAAGGTCCTCCAGGCCGGCGCCGGAGAATTCGTGGCCGAGACCGCCATCGGCGAGGTCCGCGGCGCGCTCGCGACGCCGGACAGCGCCCCGGGGCCCGGCGGTCGCATCGTCGTCTGCGTCCGTCCGGAATGCCTGAAGCTCGACTTCATGGCTCCGGATGAGAACGCGTTCGCCGGCGCCATCGTCGCTTCGCTCTTCCAGGGCAGCGTCTCGTTCCACGATTTCCGGACCAAGGAAGGCACGGTGCTGAAGGTCGCCGAGGCCAATCCCCGGCAGCGGGTCGGCTCGAAGGCCACGGTCTTCGCCTGGGTCGAGCCCGAGGACGTCGTCGGTCTGGACCGCTGACGGGCCGGCTGATGCGTCCCGCCGAAGAACGGACTCGCCACCGCGGGGCATTCATCCCCTCGTGAGGGCCTTGGCTTCTGTCGCGACCATCCGTTCGGAAATCGGGCCCACCCTGAGGCTCGCCGTTCCGATCATGCTGGGGATGCTCGGCTACGGCCTGATGTTCGTCGTCGACGTCGCCATGGCGGGGCATCTGGGCGAGACGGCCTTGGCGGCCTCGGCGTTGGCTTCGAACCTCAACTACATCCCTTACGTCTTCGGCATCGGCGTCGTCGGGGCGATTCCCGTCTACCAGTCGCAGGACAACGGCGCCGGGGTCGAGGCTTCCGCTCCGGCGATCCTGCGGCACGGCATGACGCTCGCGCTGGGGCTGGGACTCGTCACCGCCGCCCTGACGCATGCCGCCGTCGCCGGCCTGCCTTGGCTGGGTTCCTCGCCGGAAGTCACCGCCGAGGCCCACGACTTCTTCGTCATCATGGCCTGGGCGATCGTGCCGGGGCTCGCTTTCCACGCCCTGCGCGGGCATCGCGACGCCCAGCATCAGCCTTGGATCTCGCTGGCCTGGCTCGCGGCGGGTATCCTCGCCAACATCTTCCTGAACTGGCTGTGGATGTTCGGCCACGGCGGCTTCCCCGCGATGGGCCTCGCGGGCGCCGGCTGGGCGACGCTCGTCTCGCGCTGCCTCATGCTGGTCGGACTTTGGTGCACGCCGGGCCGGGGCGAGGTCCGTTGGGGCGACGGCTGGCAGCTCGCCGTGTTCCGCCGCCTCTTGGCGACCGGCTGGCCCGCGGGTCTCCATAGTCTCAGCGAAGTCGGCATCTTCGCGGTCGTGCCGGTCATGGCCGGGTGGATCAACGCCACCGCGCAGGCCGCGCACCAGGTCGCGATCAGCACGGCGTCCGCCGCCTTCATGCTGCCGCTCGGCCTGGGCATCGCGGCGGGCATCCGCGTCGGCGAAGCCTATGGCGCGAAAGACCCGCGCAAGGTGCGCGCCGTCGGCTTCGGCGCGCTCCTGCTCGGCGGGGCGATGATGGCGGCCTACGGCCTCGCGATGATCCTGCTGCGCCCCTTGCTGATGGAGACTTACGGCGTCGCGGGCACGGAGACCGCGGCGCTCGCCTCATCGTTGCTCGTCTTCGCCGCCGTCTGGGCTCCGTTCGACGGCGTCCAGGTCGTGGCCGCGCATCTGCTCCGCTCCGTCGACCGGGCCGCCTGGGCGTCCTGGAGCGTCTTCATCGTCTACTGGCTGATCTGCCTGCCCTTGGCGCTCGCCTTGGCCTTCCCGCCCGGCTTCCGTGTGCTCGGCGTCGCGGTCGGACGCTGGGACATGGGCGCCGCCGGCATCTGGGTCGCGCTCGCGACGGGGCTGATCCTCGTCGCCCTCGCGATGGCGTGGAAATTCCGGCAGGCCACGCGGTCCGCGTCCGCGGGCTGACGCCGCGGTTCCCCGCCAAACAAAGAAGCCGACCATCCGGTCGGCTTCCTGAGGAACGCGCGGGGCGCTTACTTGATCGAGCAGGCGGTGGAGGCCGTCGGGACGATCTCGACGCGGCGGTGCTCGGCGTCCCACTTCACCAGGCCGTCAGCCTTGGCAAAGAGGGTGTGGTCGCGGCCCATGCCGACGTTGCGGCCCGCGTTCATGCGGGTGCCGCGCTGGCGGATGATGATGGAGCCGGCGGTGGCGAATTCGCCGCCGTAGAGCTTCACGCCGAGAC
>Ga0222712_10005724_pt1 | contig 12463 bp, 10 predicted proteins | sample C33_657DmetaG_FD_165043 | JGI IMG/M metagenome (GOLD analysis project Ga0222712, IMG submission 165043) | Estuarine water microbial communities from San Francisco Bay, California, United States - C33_657D | ecosystem: Environmental > Aquatic > Marine > Unclassified | place: USA: California...
CTGAAGGTCGTTTAGTCTTAGCAGATGCGTTAGTTAAAGCTGCTGAGGTTGGCAAGAAGGCCGGTGGCTTAGATGGGATTATTGATGTTGCCACTTTAACTGGCGCACAAGTAGTTGCACTTGGTACAAGAACCTCTGCAGTTATGACAAATAATGATGAGTTTAGTAATCAGTTTTTAAAGGCTGCTGAAATTGCAGGTGAATCTTTTTGGCCAATGCCACTTCCTGTAGAACTTCGCGCTTCCCTTGATTCACCAGTTGCAGATCTTGCAAATATTGGTGATCGAATGGGTGGCATGTTAGTAGCTGGAATATTCTTAAAAGAGTTTATTGATCCGCAAACACCTTGGTTGCACTTGGATATTGCAGGTCCTGCCTACAACGAAAAAACTGCACATGGCTATACACCGATTGGTGGCACCGGAATCGCATTGCGCTCACTTGTGCAATTAGCTGAGTTGGCTTCCTCACAGTCATAGTGTCGATATTTTCATTGGTTTATCAAGGGCGACGATTCGTGGCAGGATTACCTCATGGCCGATTTTGATCTAGTAATTCTCGGTGGCGGTAGTGGTGGTTACGCAGCAGCGCTTCGCGCATCCCAGTTAGGTCAAAAGGTAGTTTTAATCGAGAAAGAAAAACTAGGCGGTACCTGTCTTCATAAAGGTTGCATCCCAACTAAGGCTCTACTGCACGCAGGTGAGATTGCAGATAGCACCAGACATGCAGCAGATTTTGGCGTTAAAGCTGATTTTCACGCCATGGATATGGCAGCGGTTAACACCTATAAAGATGGTGTGATTGCAAAGCTACACAAAGGTTTAGAGGGATTAGTTAAATCTAGAAATGTCACCTATGTCCAAGGTAGTGGAAAGTTAGTTTCAAACAACACAGTTGAAGCCAATGGCACAAAATACACTGGTAAGAATGTAATTCTGGCAACTGGTTCATATCCCAAAACTCTTCCTGGACTTGAAATTGATGGCAAGCAAATCATTACCAGTGAGCAAGCAATCAAGCTTGATTACGTTCCGAAATCTGTAATAGTCCTTGGCGGTGGAGTAATTGGATGTGAGTTTGCATCAGTATGGAAATCATTTGGCGCCGAGGTAACAATTATTGAAGGACTTAACCACTTAGTGGCATTAGAGGATGAATCTTCCAGCAAACAATTAGAGCGGGCCTTCCGTAAACGTGGAATTAATTTTGAACTAGGAGTTAAATTCAAATCTGCAGAGCGCAGCAAGAAAGATGTAAAGGTCACCTTAGAAGATGGCAAAGAGTTCTCAGCTGAAATACTTCTTGTTGCTGTCGGTCGCGGACCAGTATCAGCAGGTCTTGGCTATGAAGAGGCTGGCATCAAGATGGATCGTGGTTACGTGCTTGTCGATAACAAATGTCGCACAAATGTTCCAGGTGTTTGGGCAGTTGGAGATTTGATTCCAACATTGCAATTAGCCCATGTTGGATTTGCTGAGGGAATTATGGTGGCAGAGGAAATTGCTGGGTTAAATCCGCGAGCACTTAATTACGATGGCGTTCCTCGAGTTACCTACTCAGAGCCTGAAGTTGCTTCCGTTGGATTAACTACTGCTGCAGCAAAAGCTGCTGGAAATGATGTAGTTGAGTTAAATTATGATTTAGCTGGAAATGGTAAAGCTAATATTCTAAAAACAGCTGGTTCAGTTAAATTGGTAGCCAAGAAGAATGGTCCGGTATTAGGCATTCACATGGTGGGCTCTCGCGTAGGTGAGTTACTAGCTGAGGCTCAATTGATCTATAACTGGGAGGCAGATGCTGCCGATGTTGCCCAACACATTCATGCCCATCCAACCTTATCTGAGGCAATGGGTGAGGCACACTTAGCCTTGGCTGGTAAGCCACTACATGCCCACGGATAATTTGAACATGGTTAATAGAAAGGTTGAAAAATAAATGACATTTTCAGTAACCATGCCGGCACTTGGCGAATCTGTAACTGAAGGAACTGTTACACGTTGGCTTAAAAAAGAGGGCGATGCAATTGCTGTAGATGAGCCATTACTAGAGGTTTCAACAGATAAAGTCGATACTGAAATTCCATCCCCAGTTGCCGGTGTATTGCAAAAAATTGTTGTGCAAGTTGATTCCACAGTTGCAGTTGGCGCAGAGCTTGCTGTAATTGCTGAATCTGGTTCTGTTGCTAAGCCTGCAGCACAAACTCCTGCACCAGTTGCAACACCAACCCCTGCGCCAGTTGCTGCGCCAACACCAGTAGCAACTCCTGCTCCAACTCCAGTTGCACCTGTTCAAGTTTCAACTCCAACACCTGCACCAGCAAGTAGCGGTGCCACAATTGTTTCAATGCCAGCTTTAGGTGAATCTGTAACTGAAGGAACTGTTACAAGATGGTTGAAGAAGGTTGGCGATGCTGTAGCTGCTGATGAGGCATTACTGGAAGTTTCAACAGATAAAGTTGATACTGAAATTCCATCTCCAGTATCTGGCACCGTATTAAGTATTGATGTTCCAGTTGATTCAACTGTTGCAGTTGGTGCTCGCTTAGCCTCAATTGGAGTCTCTGGCTCAACCGCACCTGCTGCTAAACCAGCTCCGGTTGCACCTGTTGCAACATCTGTGCCAACTCCAAAACCAACACCTGCGCCAGTGGCACCTGCTGTTATGCCAGCGCCAGTTATTGCTCCTGCTCCAGTTGCAGCTGCGCCGATTAGCTCATCTCGCGCAGATGATGCGTATGTAACTCCTATTGTTCGAAAGTTAGCTGCAGAGGCTGGTGTAAATCTAGCGACAATTAAGGGAACTGGTGTAGGCGGAAGAATTCGCAAAGAAGATATTTTGGCAGCAACACCACGCGCTGCTACAACACCAACTGCAACTGTGATGGCTTCAACTGCTGCCGCTCCTCGTGGACCGCTTGCGGTTTCACCACTTCGTGGCACAACTGTGAGTATGTCCAGACTTAGAAAAGTTATTGCCGATCGAATGGTTGAGTCACTTAAAATCTCTGCGCAGTTAACTACTGTAGTTGAAGTAGATGTTACAAAAATTGATCGATTAAGAAATGCTGCCAAGGCTTCTTTTGAATCAAGAGAGGGTGTGAAGTTAACCTTCCTGCCATTTTTTGCAGTGGCAGTATGTGAGGCATTAAAGCAACACCCAGTTTTAAACTCCTCAGTTGAGGGTGATCAAATTACCTATCACGGCTCTGAGCATCTTGGAATCGCCGTAGATACTGACCGCGGATTACTGGTGCCGGTTGTAAAAGATGCTGGTGATTTAAATATGGGTGGAATTGCTCGTAAGATTTCAGATGTAGCAGCTAGAACACGAGAAAATAAAATTACTCCAGATGAATTAGGTGGTGGAACATTTACCATTACAAATACAGGATCTCGTGGTGCTCTTTTTGATACACCAATTATTAATCAACCACAGGTAGCAATTCTTGGTTTAGGTGCGGTTGTGAAGCGTCCAATGGTTGTTAAAGGTGCTGATGGCGGTGAAACTATTGCGATTAGATCTATGGTTTATCTTGCACTCTCCTACGATCATCGAGTGGTCGATGGCGCAGATGCTGCACGGTTCTTAGTTACATTAAAAGAAAGACTTGAAGAGGGCCGTTTCGAATCTGATCTAGGTTTGTAATTTGCAACGTTCTAAGAAAATAGCAGTTACCGGTGCATCTGGCTTAATTGGTAGTGCACTTTGTGCGCAACTAAAAAGTGATGGCCATCAAGTTTTAAAGTTAGTCAGAAGAACAACTCGATTATCTGATGAGGTTACCTGGAATCCTGTTAAAGGTGAGATCAATTTAAAACCACTAGAGGGAATTGATGCGGTATTTCATTTAGCAGGAGCTGGTGTTGGCGACAAGAGATGGTCTGCTGCATATCGCTCTGAAATTCTAAATTCTCGATTACTTGGAACAACCACAATTGCTAATGCCTGTGAACAATTACAACCAGAGGTATTTATTTCAGCTAGTGCAATTGGCTACTACGGAGAAACTGGAAATCGTGCTGTGGTGGAGACAGATCGAGGCGGTGAGGATTTTCTATCAATTGTTTGCCGCGAGTGGGAGGCAGTTGCAAACCTGGCGCCAAGTGTTAGAACTGTAAAGCTAAGAACTGGTTTAGTCCTTGATCCAACTGGTGGCGCCCTTGGAAGAATGATGCCAATATTTAAATTTGGTTTAGGTGGAAAGTTAGGCTCTGGCAAACAATGGTGGTCCTGGATAACCCTTCATGACCAAATTCGAGCAATGACCTTCTTAATGAACTCAAAAATTGAAGGAGCAGTCAATCTAACTGCGCCAAATCCAGTCACTAATCAAGAGTTCACCGCCGCATTAGCCCGGGCATTAAAGCGACCAGCATTTTTTCCAGCGCCAGCATTTGCAATCAGGGCAGCGCTTGGTGGATTTTCAACCGAAGTGCTTGGATCTAAGAAAGTTACTCCTAAAGTATTAATGGATAATAACTTTGAGTTTGATTACCCACATTTGCTTGCAGCACTTACTGCATTAGTTGATTAATCGCCTTCGCAGCTAAATAACCACTTTTCATTGCACCTTGTTGAGATGGTGTTGCCATATGATCACCGGCGACATAAATACCATCTGCCATAAATGGGTTTCGAGATTTACTCTGTCCTGGCAAATGTGCCGGTAGTGATTGTTTTATCTGGTAATTAGCAACATACTGCCATTGCTGAGTATTCATCTGCCAAATACTTGCTAGCTCTTTCCTAAACACACTCTCAGTTATTGGAGAGAGTGATGTTGCACTTATTAAGTGCTGACCTGCTGGAGCATATTTTGCCGACACCTGACTAATTACAATTGAATTTACTAACTTTGAGTTTGAAGAGATGACTAGATTTTTTCCATCCATCGGTAGCTCAGAGGTAGCAAAATATGCGGTGGTTGATTCAAACATTTTTGGAAGAGAGATTCCTGTAACTAATTGTGCGGCAGTAGTTGGATCGGTAGCGACAATTATGAACTTAGCGCTGTACTGCCCGGAAGTTGTCACAACTTTCCCCTTAGTCACCAACTCAACCCGCTCATTTAATTTCAGGTTCGCAACCCGTGCTGCCAAGGCCTGGGAGAACTGGCCAACTCCCCCGGCAGGTATGCCAGGTAGAGATTTAACAAAACTGCGCAGGATCTCTTGGGCAACATCTGCGGCAATATTTTTTGGATCACTTAGAAATACACCAGCCAAAAACGGTTTTAAGACTCGCTCATACAATGTTGGAAAAGAGGCTGTGTAATCACCAAAACTTTTTAAGTTATTCATCCTTGGATTAGCGACGAAGCCAAGCAGGTTTAACTTCTCTCCAACTGAGCCGAATTGAGAAGAAAATGTGGCAAATGAATATCCAACTTTTCTTTGATAATCAGCCAATCTAATTTGACCTGAAATATATTTAAAATCTAAACTCTTTAGAACTCCGCTTCTTGTAACCTCTGGGTATTTTGGATTGATTACTTGAAAGCCACGATCACAGATAAATCCATCAATGTAATCACTTTTAACTCGGCCACCTACAGAATCTGTGGCCTCAAGAAGTAATACAGATTTGCCTGATTTTTCTAGCTCTCGGACAGTCGTAAGACCAGCTAACCCTGCGCCAACTACTATGCAATCAAAACTCATTCTTATCTGAACGAGATCTCTCTAGCTTGATCGATAATTCTCGCTACCGCTAAAGCTTCTTCAGTACTTACCGGCCACTTGCCGCCAGCTAAAGCATTTTTCACCTCTAGGTAATACTGTGTGTAATTTCCATCAACTGCTTGATATTCAACAACTTGATCTCCTGTATGGATGTATGCCGCACTCTTTGTGCTCTGCTGCCATTTTCCATCCTTTGGCATTACTCCACTTCGCAACAAACTCTCTTGTGGGTCTAAATCTTTGATTATCAAGGTGGCTTTATCTCCAACTAACCTAATGCGAGGACCAGCAGAGCCCATAATCGCACTTGCTGACAGATATGAATCAACGCCGCTTTGATGTTTAAGAGTTAAGACAATGTCATCATCAGATCCACCGCGGATCGCTTTAACAGAGGCACTTATTAATTGTGCTGGACCAAACCAATCTAATGCGGTTGAAATTAAATGTGGCTGCAAATCAAGCAGATTTCCACCACCCTGCTCAACATCCTTATTCTCTCGCCATCCACCCTTTAATTGCGGACGGAAAACTTCAAATCTAGACTCTAGGCGAAAGATTTTACCCAGCAAACCTTCACTAATAATCTTTTTAATAGTTAAAGCATCTGAATCCCATTTGCGATTGAAATATGTTGAAACACCAACTCCAGTTTGCTTTGAAACTGCAATTATTTCTTCAGTCTCTTTTAAGGTCCGCCCCATTGGCTTATCAACCACAACTGGAATACCCGCTTTTAATCCGGCGATGGCTTGTTCAGCATGAGATTGATTTGCTGAGGCCACAACTAATAAATCAATCTTGGTTTTAAGTAGATCTTCGAGTGAATTACAAATTTGCGTATTTGGAAAATCAGTTTTTGCATCCAGAATTCTCTGTTCATTTCTAGTTAAAATAGATGCAATCTCAAAGCCGGCACCAACAAGTAAGGGTGCGTGGAAATATCTCCCCGCTAATCCGTATCCTGCGATACCAACGCGGGGAGCCATATTTAAATCCTACTTCTTGTTCTCATATTGCAGCTTTGAAGGCCACCAGATCTTTGGACCAATCACGTGAACCAGCGCTGGAACCAACAAGGACCGAACAATAATTGTGTCCAGCAAAACTCCAAAGGCAACTGCAAAGCCAAGTTCGGCCAGGAACACCAATGGTAAGACTCCAAGGACTGCAAAGGTTGCTGCCAAAACAATTCCGGCTGAGGTAATCACGCCACCTGTAACGGTTAAGCCTTTGATTACACCTTTTCGTGTACCAATCTTTATTGACTCCTCACGAACTCGAGTCATTAAGAAAATGTTGTAATCAATACCTAATGCCACCAAGAAGATGAAGGCAAAGAGTGGGAAGGATGCATCGGCACCAGCAAAACCAAAGACATGCTCAAATACAAGTTGGCAAACGCCAAGTGTTGCCATGAATGAAAGCACCACTGTTAGTAGGAGGATTCCCGCTGCCAAAATACTTCGAAGTAATAGGCCTAAAATGATTCCAATAATCACCAGTACAATTGGAATAATCAATCGATTGTCATGACGTGATGCCACATCGGTGTCATATTGAACGGCTGTTCCACCGCCGACCAATATATCTTTGTCGACCTCTTTCACAGCATTTCGAATCAATGGAATTGTATTCCTAGCATCAACTGAGTCTGGTGCAACCTTTAACGTAGCATTTAACAGTACTTTGCCCTCTACTACTTTGATTGGCGGAGTAGGTAGTCCTGGAATCTTTTGACCAGCGACAACTGGCTCAACAAATGCCACATTTGACACACTCATTAGCGCTGCTGTTGCAGCGGCAACATCATTTTCTTTAACAACAATCTCGACCGGTGATCCCTCACCACTTGGAAAGTGCTCCCCTAATTTTTCAAGTCCAATTACTGAGTCGGTTCTAGTTGTAAAAGCTTCAGTATTGGCCAACCCATCTGCTTTTAGGGTGAAAGAAAAGCCAGCCAAAATTGTTAGTAGCAACGCCGTTGAAACCCAAATTCGCTTTGGATTTTTCTCAACTGCAGCACCAATTTTCGACCAAGCGCCACTTAATTGTTCATCCACATCATCAAAACGAGGTATTTTGGGCCAAAAGATCCAGCGACCAAAAACAACCAGAAGTGCTGGTAAAAATGTAAGCACGGTGATCATTGCAGATGCAATACCAATTGCACCGACTGGACCTAAGCCTCTATTGCCAGATAATTGGCTTAACAAAAGTACTAGTAGGCCGGCGATAACAGTTGATCCAGAGGCAAGAATTGGTTCAACCACACCTCGTAATGCAATCCTCATTGCGTCATATCTTGATTCATGATGATGCAACTCTTCTCGATACCTGGCAATCAACAACAAGGCATAATCGGTTGCGGCACCTAAAACTAAAACCGAAAGAATTCCTTGCGACTGGCCATTCAAATCGATTGTTCCCGCCTTTGCTAGGAAATAAACCACAGTTCCAGCTAATGACAACGCGGTAACTGCAGTAAACAGAGGCAATATCCATAAGAATGGAGAGCGGTAAACAACAATCAAAATAATCGACACAACTATCAATGTTGTTAAGAGCAAGGTTGTATCAATTGATCCGAAAGCTCCAAACAAGTCTGCAAAGATTCCACCAAATCCAGTTACATGGGTAGTCAGATTTTTGGCTTCAAAGTTTGCTTTTAAATCCTCGCGAATGAATTCAACAAGAATAGGCAGAGTCGGCTTCTCTTCAATATTTTCTTGAGCTATATCAGAGTTAAGTGCGATATTTGCCAGCGCTGCCTTGCCATCTTCGGATGGAATAGCTTGAATTGGAAAACCTGGAACTATATAAGTGCTAATTGGTTTGCCTGATTCTGGCAATATCTTTTCACCTAATTTATTTAAGTAATTTTGAATTTCACCTAATTTTGCTGGATTCTTCTTTGGATCAACATCACCTAGAAATACCAATAAGGTGGGGATTTGGTCATTTGAGCTATCTGAGAATTTAACAGTTACTTTGCTAGCCAAGGTAGATTCAGCGTTATCAGGCAAAAATGCAGCGTTATCATTTTCTTGAACAGTTGAAAGTTTTCCAAATGTAGGTCCTGCTACTGATGAGATGCCTAACCAGGCGATGATGGCCACGATTGCAATCCAAAGTGGTTTGCGGCCCTTAACTGAGCCTTTTGATTTGGTTTTAGTAGCCATAGGAAAATCAGCCTTTCAAGGTGTTTGGTGAGGGGTGAAATCTATCAGCGATGCCATTTTGCTCACACTTGCCTTGCGCTTTATTGCAAACTTTCGCTAAAAATTACCTTGGCAATTAGGCTATGTGTGTGAGTTCAACCATATCAATTGTTCAGAGCCTTAAGGTTGAAGAGCTGGGTGTTGTTGATTATCTGACTGCGTGGGAATTACAAAAGCAGATTCAAGAAAAAGTTGCAAACAACCAAATTGAAAATAGATTACTAATGCTTCAACATCCTTCGGTCTATACAGCAGGGCGTAGAACACAGTTAGCTGACCGCCCAATCGATAACACCCCAGTAATTGATGTTGATCGTGGCGGAAAAATAACCTGGCACGGCCTTGGCCAAATTGTGGGATATCCAATTTTGAGATTAAGAAATTCAACTGATGTCGTTGGCTTTGTACGGGAGTTAGAAACTGCATTAATTCAAGTCTGTGAACTTTTTGGAGTTAAGGCTGATCGTTACTGCGAACGAAGTGGAGTTTGGGTAAGAGATCAAAAAGGTGATCGAAAAATTGCCGCCATCGGATTACGTGTTGCTAAAGGCGTAACCATGCATGGCTTTGCTTTAAATGTTAATCCTGATCTTTCTGCTTACTCCAAAATAATCCCATGTGGCATTGCCGATGCGCAGGTTACATCTTTAGCAAAAGAGTTAGATGGATCCATAACGGTAGATGAAGTTATGCCAACTTTAATTAAAGAGTTAACCCCAGTTTTAGAGAGGTTATCTCAATGAGGATTGATCCAAATGGAAGAAAGCTGCTTCGAATTGAAGCTAGAAATGCTCAAACACCAATTGAACGAAAGCCAGAATGGATTAAAACTCGCGCCCACATGGGACCTGAGTACACAAAACTTCGCTCACTAGTAGCCAAGGAAGGTTTGCACACGGTTTGCCAAGAGGCAGCTTGCCCAAATATTTTTGAATGTTGGGAGGATCGAGAGGCCACCTTCTTAATTGGTGGCGAGGCCTGCACAAGAAGATGCGACTTCTGCAATATCGATACTGGTAAGCCACTACCGCTAGATCGTGATGAACCTAGAAGAGTCGCTGAATCTGTACGAAGTATGAATTTAAAGTATGCAACTATTACAGGTGTTGCTCGTGATGATTTAGATGATGAGGGTGCTTGGTTATATGCCGAGACGATTGCACAAGTTCACCAATTAAACCCTGGTGTAGGAGTTGAAATGTTGGCCCCAGATTTTAGTGGCCACCCACATTTATTAAATCAAGTCTTTGAAACTAGACCGGAAGTTTTTGCCCATAACCTAGAGACTGTGCCAAGAATTTTCAAAGAGATTAGACCTGCATTTAGATATGAAAGATCATTAGATGTAATCACCCAGGCGCGAGATTATGGTTTGATTACAAAATCAAATTTAATTCTTGGAATGGGTGAGACTAGAGAAGAGATCACGCAAGCACTAGTTGATCTTCGTGGTGCTGGTTGTGATTTAATTACAATTACTCAGTACCTGCGGCCAACTGCAAAACACCATCCAGTTGTGCGCTGGGTTAAGCCAAATGAGTTTGTGGAGTTGAGCAAAGAGGCGGAGGAAATAGGATTTCTTGGTGTTATGAGTGGTCCATTGGTACGTTCTAGCTATAGAGCAGGTCGTTTGTATAACCAAGCGATGGCTGCCCGGGCAGTGAAGTAAAGGAGAACTATGTTTGGCAGAAAGAAGAAAAAAGAAGAGGCGGCGACAAAAGGTGATGCCCCTAAGAAGCAATCGCAATTAGCGGTTGTTAAAGATGCTTATCGGTTAGTTAAGAAGGACTCTCCTCTTGCAGTAGTTTGGTGTTTAGTTATATTTGTTTTAGTTTTAACTTTCGGCATCATTATTGGCAATAATTTAGGTCATCCAATCTATGCCGGATTCATTACCTTGCCAGTTGCCTTCTTAGCTGCATTCTTTCTTTTCACTCGCTATGCCAACACTGCAGCATTCGCTTCCATCCAGGGTCAATTAGGAGCTGGTGCAAGTGTATTGATGTCAATTAAGCGAGGCTTTGTTACAACTCCTGCTGTAAATGTTAACCGCGATCAGGATATGGTCCACCGGGTGTCAGGCAAGGCTGGAATTATTCTGGTTGGTGAAGGCGGCTTTGGTGTTAAATCATTAATGCAAGATGAAAAACGCAAGATGGAAAGATTTCTATCTGGGGTGCCTGTAACTGAAGTTATGGTTGGTGAGAATTCTGGACAAGTTTCGATTAGAAAATTGCATAAACATCTTAAAAAGCTGCCAAAGAAATTAAACACTGCTCAATTACGCGAAGTTAGAGCTAGATTGCGTTCTGTTGGTGGATTAAATCTGCCAATGCCAAAGGGGCCAATGCCAACTAATGTAAGGATGCCACGAAGGTAGAAAGTTAGTATCGCTCTCTGACAGTTTGGCTATTTGCAAAGTGATCATGAAGTGGCCGGCCATTATTTGTAAAAACCGCCGGCAGCACTAAACAAATTAACAAAGTTCTTAATACTATTCGGCCTACTTTAACTCGCTGTTGATCTGGATATGTCACTACCTTAATTGCCATTATCCGTTGGCCAGCTGATGCACCAAATGCAATGGTGAATAAACAAACTTCAAGGAAGAAAATTATTAAGGTTGAAAAGCTATTATCTGGAATTACCGCTGGGCTGAGTAATCCAGCGATCAGCCGGCACATAGTCCAATCAATAACCAGGGCCAATAACCGCCTGCCCAACGAGGCCTCTGGCAGTAAATTTGGCGTAGCTTCCCAACTCATGCGGGCAACCCTAGCCCAAAGGGGTGAAAGTGAAACATAGATGTAACACGTGCTTTACGGCTTTTTCATTATTTTCTACTAGGTTTTACCCATCTGAAGCGGAGCAAAGTCGCCCTACTTTCAGCAATATTTATCTTAGGAGAATAGATGTTTAAGAATTCCGCAGAGATCTTCGATTACATCAAGAAGAATGATGTGAAGTTGATTGACGTTAGATTTATTGACCTACCAGGTATTCAGCATCACTTTAATGTGCCGGTTGAATCATTTGATGAAAGCGTATTTAAAGATGGATTGATGTTTGATGGATCCTCCATCAGAGGTTTCCAATCAATTCATGAATCAGATATGAAGTTACTTCCAGTTCCCTCCTCTGCATATCTTGATCCATTCCGCAAAGAGAAAACTTTAATAATTCTATTCTCCGTTCATAATCCAGATGACAACACTGCCTACTCCAGAGATCCTCGTGGAATTGTTGCTAAAGCTGTTGATTTTATGCGAAGTACCGGAATTGCTGATACCGCCTACTTCGCGCCAGAGGCAGAGTTTTATGTCTTTGATCGAATTAGATTTTTAACAGGGATGAATCAAGCATTTCATCACATTGATTCATATGAAGGTGCTTGGAATACTGGCATTGAAGAAGATGCCGATGGCACACCAAACCGCGGTTACCGCACACGAATCAAAGGTGGTTACTTCCCGGTTTCACCAACTGATCAATTTGCCGATCTGCGTGATGAAATGGTCATGAATCTTGGCAAGGTTGGATTACTAGTTGAGCGTGCTCACC
>Ga0222712_10005725_pt1 | contig 12463 bp, 11 predicted proteins | sample C33_657DmetaG_FD_165043 | JGI IMG/M metagenome (GOLD analysis project Ga0222712, IMG submission 165043) | Estuarine water microbial communities from San Francisco Bay, California, United States - C33_657D | ecosystem: Environmental > Aquatic > Marine > Unclassified | place: USA: California...
CAGCATCCTGGGCTCATTCTTCTTCATCTGGCTATCATCGCTATTTACCGACACTTCAACCTTCTCGGTAAACATCATCACCGGTATTGGCCTTGGTTTAGGTATCGACTACGCCCTGCTAATGGTGAACCGTTTCCGTGAGGAAAGGCATAAGAGCCTTACCGTTGCGCAATCGGTTGAAAACACAATGCTCTCTGCCGGTAGAACAGTGTTCTTCTCCGGTTTCACAGTCGCTGTTGTAATGCTCGCCCTTAACTTCTTCCCGCAGTACTTCCTAAAGTCTTTCGCTCTTGCTGGTTTGGTTTCAGTTTCGCTTGCTGTTGGTGCAGCACTGATTGCGTTACCAGCTGCTCTTAATTTACTCGGGGATAACGTCAACCGCTGGCCACTGTTTAAGCACCGCGCTCCAAAGGACAACGGCTTCTGGGCAAAGCTTGCCAAGTTTGTCATGAAACGTCCAATTCCTGTAATTCTGGTAACCGTTATTGCTCTCGGTTCGCTTACCTCTCTAGGTATGAACGTAAAGTTGGGTCAGGTCGATGACCGAATTCTGCCTAAGGACAACAGAGTGGTAATTGCTACCAACCAGATCAGAGAACGATTTGATGGACGAGAGGGTTCACCGGTTGAACTACTCGTTCCAAAGAGTGATAACCGTGACATTCAAGAGCTGGCCATTGACCTTTCTAAACAGGATCACATCACGAGAGTTGAAACCAGCGAAGGTTTCTACTCTGATGGAAGCCTTGTGGCCGCCTTCCCTAGAGGTGACTTTGAAACTGACCAGTGGTCACGGGTGGTTGCCATAGCCGACGTTGAGCCTAGAAGCCCTGAAGGGGAAGCGCTAACCAATCAACTACGCGCTATTGATGACAGCTTCCTGGTTGGTGGATCAGCGGCCACCTATACCGATGCCCTGGCTGGAATTACAAATAACCTGCCATGGGCTCTGCTCTGGATTGTAATCACCACCCTGATTCTGCTCTTCCTGTTTACCGGTTCATTGATACTGCCGATCAAGGCAGTGATTCTCAACTTTATGTCACTGATTGCCACCATGGGCTTTTTGGTTTGGGTGTTCATGAACGGTAACCTGCGTTGGTTAATCGGTGACTTCAACAGCACTGGAACCATCGACTCTTCCTCGCTGGTACTAGTTGCAGTAATTAGTTTTGGTTTATCGATGGACTACGAGCTGTTCTTACTTTCCAGAATCAAAGAGCAGCACGACAACGGACTCGACACAGTCAACTCGGTTGCTGTTGGCCTGCAGCGCTCCGGACGAATCATTACAACAGCAGCGCTGGTGCTTGCAGTTTCATTTGCGGCTTTTGCTACCAGCGGTGTTTCAATCATGAAGATGTTGGGTCTCGGAATTGCTTTCGCAGTTTTACTTGACGCCACTGTAATTAGAGCACTGCTGGTTCCGGCGCTTATGAGATTGTTCGGTAACGCCAATTGGTATGCACCGAAGTGGATGAAGTGGATCCAACGCAAAGTCGGATTAGAACACTAGTTTTCTTTACGCAGATTATTTTTTAGGTGTTCAGCAAGCTTGCTGTTCAGCCGGAGATACTCAATTAGTTCAGCTTCAGTAAACACAGAGAACAATTCAGCCATCTGCTTCTCGTGCTTCGGCATCATCTCTTTAGCCAGAGCTTCGGCTTTAGCGGTGATTGAGATTATGTAGACACGCTTGTCATGCGGTGATGACTGCCTGGTAACCAAACCTGATTTCTCTAGGCCATCCACTAAACGAGTGATTGCTCGCGGTGTCACATCTAACAGCTCAGCAGCTTCACCCATGGTTAGGGACTTGTGCCTGCTGAGCATTGCAATCAGCATCAGTTGAGGAGCAGAACCACTCCATTGGCTATCCACCATGCGTTCAAGCCACCTGGAGAAAAGGTGGGATACTCGCAACGTCACAGCGGTGGCTAACGGCCCGCGCTTATTCTTCGGAACCTTTTTGATGGCCTCAAGCTCACCCGAGAAAACACGTTTCATTCTCTCCGGTGGGGTAAGTCTTCCCTCGCGATCGCGCATAGTTTCTATTTTGCCTTAGACACCGCCTAGGCATCTGCGCCTAAGGCAAAGGACAGGGTAACCTTTACTTTATGTTGATGTCAGACCGCGATATAAGAAGTCAAATAGAGCAGGGCCGGATAGGCCTAGACCCACTAGAAATGGGCCTACTGCAACCATCCAGCATGGATGTTCGCCTAGATCGGTTCTTCCGCCTATTTGATAACCACAAGTATGCATTTATTGATCCAGCTGAAGACCAGCAGGATCTGACCAGACTTATCGAGGTCAAATCGGATGAACCATTCATCCTGCACCCAGGCGAGTTTGTTCTAGGTTCAACCTATGAGTTCGTAACACTGCCTGATGACATTGCAGCCAGGTTAGAGGGTAAGTCATCACTTGGCAGACTAGGACTCCTAACCCACTCAACCGCAGGCTTTGTTGACCCAGGTTTCAAAGGGCACGTAACCCTAGAGCTATCTAACGTTGCAACACTGCCGATAAAACTATGGCCAGGCATGAAGATCGGCCAGCTCTGCTTCTTCCAACTATCCAGTGCTAGTGAAACACCATACGGTTCAGCCAAATACAACAGCAGATACCAAGGTCAACGCGGCCCAACCGCCTCACGTTCCTACCTGAACTTCTATAAAACCGATGTTGGTAACGAACCGCTAGAGCAGAAGGACTAACAGAAAACCCGCCTTTCGGCGGGTTTTTGTTTTTAACTAATCAATAACTGCAGGTCTTGGGTGAACTCTAAATAGCAGAAGCATTCCAACAAACAGGATTAGGACTAGTCCCCAAATTCCGTAGATTGTTGTGTTTCCTGAAACACCTAAAGCAACTGCAATTGCGATGCTTAGTGACCACAAGCTACCGGATAGGAATGAAACAGCTCTACCGGTGAATTGGTATAGACCAAATACCTCACCTTCACGACCAGCGGGGGTAAACCTCGAAACAAATGTTCTCGAAGAGGCTTGAGCTGGACCAACAAATAGACACAGCATTAAACCGAACATCCAGTAAGCAATTTGTCCCATGCTGGCGAAGATGAACACGCATGAACCGGAGACAACCAAACCAACAAGGGATGCAAGAATAACGGTTCTTGAACCAAGAATGTCATCAAGTAAGCCACCGATAGCAGCACCGATACCGGAGACTATGTTGGCTGCAACCCCGTAGAAGATGATGGATGTTTGATCAAAACCAAAAGCAAGGGTACCCAGCACTGCACCGAAGGTGAAGACACCGGCGAGACCATCTCGATAGATAGCACTTGAAATCAAAAACTTCAAAGTTTCTGGTGCCTGTGATCTCAGAGTCTTAAGCTGTCCCCAAAGTTTAGAATATGAAGAGAGAATTGATTCTTTTGTTCCAATGTCTTTTCTTGGGATTTCTGGGACAAAGAGAATGAGTGGAATTGAAAAGAGTAAAGTCCAAACTGCGCTGAATAAGAATATTGAGCGAATGTTGATTGAATCATTGGTTGGAATTCCAAATAGTGGAACTTCTGGAAGAACAAAACCAACTAGTGAAACCATCAGCAAGATGATTCCACCAACGTAACCGAGACCCCAGGCGAAGCCGGAGATTCTTCCGATGTTGGATTCTTTGGTTACGCCTTTTAACATTGCGTAGTAGTTGATGAAAGCTGACTCTTGAACCAGTGAACCCAGTGCGTAGAGAACTAAACCGAATAGAAAGAACTCAGGTTTAGGTTCAACAAAGAATGAGGTGGCCATGATGGCAACCAGAATCATCGTGTTGGTAACCAGCCAGAACTTACGCCTACCGTTCTCATCGGATCTGCGACCTAGGACTGGGGCGATCAGGGCCAAAGCAACACCCGCTCCGGCTGTTGCCCAACCGATGGCTTGGTCAGGGTTTTGGGCTGCGGTGGCAACCGCGCCGGCTAGGTAGACCGGAAAGATGAAGGTTTGCATGATGGTTGGGTAAGGCTGTTCCGCCCAGTCCCAAAGCATCCATGCCCAGGTTGCGTGTCTTGATTTAGGTTTAGTCATAGCCCTAAGTTTGGCGGCATAAAGCCGTATTTCCTTGTCTTTAGGCCTCTTATTTACCTAACCTTTATCAAGCTTTCGCCCTGAACGAACTTGAGCCTTAAAGGCTCAAGATTTGCTGTGAAGTCTTGACAAGGAGCATTGGATTCGTAAACTTGAGTCTAGGAGGCTCAAGTTTGAGTCTCGGATTGCGGCCCAGTAAGGGCGGATCACTATAAGGAGATAAATAAATGGCACGTGCAGTAGGAATTGACCTAGGAACCACCAACAGCGCTGTGAGCGTTCTGGAAGGTGGCGAACCAACCGTTATTGCTAACGCAGAGGGCTTTAGAACAACCCCATCTGTGGTGGCTTTCACCAAGGACGGACAAGTTCTAGTTGGTGAGACAGCTAAGCGTCAGGCAGTAACCAACGTAGATCGGACGATCGCATCAGTAAAGCGTCACATGGGTACCACCTGGACCTTTGATGTTGATGGCAAGAAATACACCCCACAGGAGATCTCGGCTCGTATCCTTTCCAAGCTGAAAAGAGATGCAGAGACTTACCTGGGTGAACCAGTAACCGATGCGGTCATCACCGTACCGGCATACTTCAATGACGCAGAGCGTCAGGCTACTAAGGAAGCCGGCGAGATCGCAGGTCTAAACGTTCTTCGTATTATCAACGAACCAACCGCAGCAGCTCTTGCATATGGTTTGGACAAAGGTAAAGAAGACGAACTGATTTTGGTATTCGACTTAGGTGGTGGAACCTTCGACGTATCACTTCTTGAAGTTGGTAAGGACGATGGTTTCTCAACTATCCAAGTTAAAGCAACCTCAGGTGATAACCGTCTAGGTGGAGATGACTGGGATGCCAGAATCGTTGACCACCTATCAAAGAAATTTAAAGAGACAACTGGTGTTGATGTTTCGAAAGACAAGATTGCACTGCAGCGTCTAAAGGAAGCTGCTGAGCAGGCTAAGAAAGAACTTTCCCAGTCAATGTCAACATCAGTTCAGCTACCTTACCTTTCTCTAACTGAGAATGGTCCAGCTAACCTGGATGAGACAATCACTCGTGCTCAGTTTGAACAACTAACTTCTGATCTTTTGGACAGGACTAAGAAGCCGTTCAACGATGTAATCAAAGAAGCAGGCATCAAGGTTGCTGACATTGATCACGTAGTTCTTGTTGGTGGTTCAACTCGTATGCCACAGGTAGCCGAGCTGGTTAAGTCACTTACCGGTGGTAAGGAACCTAACAAGAGCGTTAACCCTGATGAGGTTGTAGCGGTTGGTGCATCACTGCAAGCTGGTGTTCTAAAAGGTGAGCGTAAAGACGTTCTCTTGATTGACGTAACACCACTGGCACTTGGTATTGAAACCAAGGGTGGCATCATGACTAAGTTGATTGAGCGTAACACCGCTATTCCAACTAAGCGTTCAGAAGTATTTACTACTGCTGATGACAACCAACCTGCAGTTAGCATTCAGGTATTCCAGGGTGAGCGTGAGTTCACTCGTGACAATAAGTCACTGGGAAACTTTGAGCTAACCGGTATTGCCCCAGCACCTCGTGGAATTCCGCAGATTGAAGTTACCTTCGACATTGACGCCAACGGTATCGTTCACGTCTCTGCTAAGGACAAGGGAACCAACAAGGAACAGTCGATGACTATTACCGGTGGTTCATCACTATCGAAGGAAGACATCGAGCGCATGGTTAGAGATGCTGAAGAGCACGCTGCTGAAGATAAGAAGCGTCGCGAAGAAGCAGACACTCGTAACCAGGGTGAGCAGATGGTTTACCAAATCGAGAAGCTGATCAAAGACAACGATCAGAAGCTATCTGAGGAAGTTAAGGCCGAGGTTCAAGCTGACGTTGACGCAGTCAAGGCAGCCCTTGCTGGTGAAGACTTTGATGCGGTGAAGAGCTCAATTGAGAAGCTAACCGAGTCTCAGTCCAAGCTAGGTGAAGCCATCTATGCCGCTGCTTCCCAGGAGGCAGAAGCCCAGCCAGAGTCCACTGAAGACGTGGTTGACGCTGAGGTTGTCGACGAAGAGGAAACTAAGTAATGTCGGACGAGTTTGAGTCGGCACCTGAGGGTGCCGGCTCTACCGATCCACTAGATCAAGAGCTAGCTGACCTGTTTGCTGAAGAGAAGCCAGCGACCAAAGAGGCAGAGCTACTAAATGATTTGCAGCGCTTGCAGGCCGAGTTTGTGAACTTCAAGGCAAGAGTTGAGCGTGACCGTGATGTTTCACGTAACGCAGCTATTGCTGAAGTGTTCCGTTCACTGCTTCCTGCACTTGATGATCTAGCACTAGCTGAATCGCACGGTGACCTAGAAGGAACACCGTTTGCTGCAGTGCTTACTAAGTTGCGTTCAGCCGGTGAGAAGTTTGGTCTAGAGACGGTTGGAGCTAAGGGTGAGAAGTTTGACCCTGAATTACACAACGCCCTGATCCAAACACCTAATGCGGAAGTGAGTGAAACTGTTATTGCTGATGTTGTTTCAGTTGGCTACAAGTTAGGCGATCGTTTAATTCGTCCAGCTATGGTTGCAGTTTTCATTCCAGAAGAGAAGTGATCTAAATGGCTAGTCAAGATTGGTTAGAGAAAGATTTCTATAAGATTCTTGGCGTTGCTAAAGATGTAACGGACGCTGAACTGAAAAAGGTTTACCGCAAGTTAGCTAGAAAGTATCACCCAGATTCAAATCCAGGGGATGCTAAAGCAGAAGCTAAGTTCAAGGAAATCAGTGAAGCCTATTCAGTTTTATCTGATGCTGAGCAGCGCAAAGAGTATGACGCGTTCCGCGCCATGGGCGGCGGTGCAAGATTTACCGCGCCTGGTGGTGCTGGTCAAGCTAACGCAGGTTTCGAAGATGTCTTTGCGAATCTATTTGGTGGTCGCGGCTTTGGCGGTTTCGGTGGGCCAATGCCTGGTTCTGATTTAACTGCTTCAGCATCGATTGCATTTATCGAAGCGGTTAACGGAACCACCATCAGGTTGAACTACGAGGGTATGGCTCCAATCAATGCAAAGATTCCTGCTGGAGTTATGGATGGTCAGAAAATAAAACTGCGCGGTAAAGGTCAACCATCACCTAACGGAGGTCCTAATGGTGATCTGATTATCACGGTTAATGTCAAACCGCATCCGGTTTTCTCAAGAGAAGGAAATAACCTTCGGCTAACCGTGCCGGTAACTTTTGCTGAAGCGGTGTTAGGTGCAACTATCACTGTTCCAACACTTGGTGGGGATCCGGTAAAACTAAAAGTTTCACCGAACACCCCGAACGGCAGAGTTCTTCGAGTTAAGGGCAAGGGCGTCCAAAGCTCAAAAGGGGTAGGAGACCTGATGGCAACAATCGAGGTTCTGGTTCCGTCCCACATCTCCGATAAAGCAGCTAAAGCACTTAAAGAGTTCGATGAGCAACTGCCTAACGAGGATCCGAGAGCAGACCTACTCAATAGAGCAGGGTTACTGTAATGAATAACATCAATCCGGACATGCCTTTCCTGAGCATCTCGGATGCTGCCGAGATGGCTCAGATGCACCCGCAGACCCTCAGGCAGTATGACCGGATGGGCCTGGTGAAGCCTTCCAGAACTATCGGCCAGTCCCGCAGATACTCGCTGCGCAATGTTGCCCAGTTGGTTGAGGTAGCCAAGCTTTCGGCTGAGGGAGTATCGCTAAATGCGATTAAGCGAATAGTTGAGCTGGAGAATCAGGTGGTTGGGCTAAGAGCCGAAAACCGTGAATTACAAAATATTGTCGATCGGCTCATGGCTAGCCAACCCGGCTCCAGAGTGTTTGCAGTTGGGGATGCTGAAACGGTAATTCTTCCCTCGGGTAAACGACCTAAGCGTTCTAACGCTGTTGTGCTCTGGAGAGCCAAGTAATCCCTACCTTTTAATGCAAGGTTGTTTCGGTAAACTTAGCAACTATGTCCAACAAAACTAATGAGCGTAGCTACGGTCAGGGTGCCCAAGGCGAACCGACCCCAACAACTCCAACCAAGCCAACTATCGGCCAGAGAATGAAATACAGCTTTGACAATTCGATAGCTAAGAGCGGAATGTTCGTCACCTGGATGTTCATCCTGATGGTGATTTTCTCCATTCTCTTGGTATTCATCAAAGCCTTGCTGTTTAGCTTGCCGTTTATCACCAACCCTGGTGTTCCGGTGGTTTTCAACTTTGAAACTTTCTGGGGCTCGTTTGCAACCCTGTTTGGTAAGGGTGCCGAAGCTACTTGGGCAGAAAGAATTCTTGGTTTCCTAACCTGGGTCTGCACGGTAGCCCTCGGTGGTAGCGTTACCGGTTTCATCGTTGGTGCTATTACTCGTACCTTCGAGAGACTACGTAAGGGTAAGAGCCCGATCATCGACAACGGACACACTCTTATCTTGGGTTGGTCTAACCGTATTTACCCAATCTTGAAAGAACTAGCTATCGCTAACGAGAACGTCAGAAAAGCTAGAGTGGTCATCTTCTCTGACAAGACCCGTGACTACATGGAAGACGAGATCGAAGCTCGTGCCACAGAACTTGGAAAACTAAAAGTAGTTACCAGAACCGGTGATGTCACTAACCCTGAAGATCTAAAGCGCACCAACATAGGTAACGCTAAATCAATTGTTGTGTTAGATGCAGATGAAGCAGGAGATGCAAACGTAGTTAGCACAGTGCTGGCTATTAAGGCTGTGAACCCTAACCCAAACATCAAGATCATTGCTGAAATTGATGACGCTAACACCGGTGAAGCACTTAGAACTGCAACCAACGGACAGGTAATCACTGTTCGTTCCCACGAGATCATTGCTCGTGTTACAGCACAAGCTTCTAGAAGACCAGGACTGGCTGCAGTTGTTCTAGACCTACTTGATTTTGCTGGTGATGAAATTTACTTCCACAATGTTCCAGCACTAACCGGTAAGACCTATGCTGATGCTCTACTTGCCTTCAATGAAGCTGCAATTATTGGTGTTGTCCACAACGGAGTTACCAAAGTTAACCCACCACTGGATACCGTCATCACCGCTGACATGCAACTGATTGCTGTTGCCGAAGATGATGACAAGGTTGTCTATACCGGTATTCGTGAAGACATTGCAGCTAGCAAGGTTGTCGCTGCAACTCGTTCAGCAGACCCTGCCGAAAACCTACTGATTATCGGTTGGTCTGCAATGGGTAGAACAGTTCTGGGTGAACTAGCCTCATTCCTACCGAAGGGCTCAACAGTTCATATCGTTGCCCAGTCACGCTATGTTGACCCAGCCGAATTAGCCGACCTCAAGTTCGGTGACATTCAGGTCACCTACGCCACCGTAACCGGTGACATCGATGATTTGATCGCAGCGGCCAAGGACAAGCGTTACGACGAAATCATCGTTCTCGGTTACCGCAACGCAATTAGCCAGAGCGAAGCGGATGCTCAGACCATGCTGACCATGCTTCAGATGAACCAGTTGTTTGCTGTTGATGGCAACGGCGTTGAGCCAACTCGCCTGGTAGCTGAAATCCTTGACTCACGTAAGAGCGAGCTAGCTCGTGTTGCGGCAGTTGATGACCTGGTTGTTAGCGACAGCTTGGCTGCTCTGATCATTGCGCAGGTAAGTGAGAACCCAGCCCTTGCTCCAGTATTTGAAGACCTCTTCGATGCCCAAGGTGCAACTCTGAATGTCAGAAACATCACTGAGTATGCACCGGCCGGTAAGTCAGTTAGCTTCGGTGAGCTGGTTGCTTCTGCTCGTAACTACGGTGAGTCAGCTATCGGTTACCGTGTTGCTGGAGCATCAGCAGCCGACGGTTCAACCGGTGTAATCCTGAACCCAGCCAAGACCAGCGAGTTTATTCCAGCTGCGGGCGACTCCCTGGTTGTTATCGGCAACCTCTAATTGCTGAAAGAACTCAGAAAAGAGCTAAAAGCTCTTGCCTCGGAAACCAGGGCAGAGAACTCTGCTCGGTATTTCAAGACCGGCAAGGGTGAGTATGGGGAAGGTGACGTCTTTTTGGGTGTCACTGTCCCCGACACCAGAAGCGTTGCTAAGAAATACAAAGACCTAAACCAAGAAGATCTTGATGTTCTAGCGAACTCTAAGTTCCATGAAGAGCGTTTGTGTGCTCTGCTGATTCTGAATCACAAATACACAAACGCTGAAGTTAATGAAGAACGTAAAGAAATCTTCGATTACTGGCTATCACTGGTTGCAAATTACAAAGTAAATAACTGGGACCTAATCGACACCAGTGCTCCAGTGTTAGGTGAAATACTCTCCAGGCATATTGGCTACGGAGCCCCATTCATGCATGCTTTAGCAAAGTCTGAAAACTTGTGGGAGCGAAGAGCTGCGATTATTCTGACCTTCCCGCTAATCAGAATCAATAAGTTCGGACCAACTCTAGCTATCGCTAGAGATCTATTTACCGATGAGCATGACCTTATTCATAAAGCAACCGGTTGGATGCTTAGAGAAGTTGGTAACCGAGATGAAGAAACTCTCACCGAATTCCTAAACAAATACAAACACCAGATGCCTAGAACCATGCTTCGTTACGCAATAGAGAAGTATGGCCCAGTAGCTAGAGCAAAGTTCTTAGCTAAGTAAAGTTCAGTTATTCGAAGCCTGTTGCCAGAAGGGCACGGCATGAAGTTATACTTCAAAACATGAAGCGTATATTTGTGACCTTCTTGGGGGCAATCAAAACTTGGCTTAACCAAAAACCTAAGACCTGGTCCAACCTGAGTGAAGCAGAACGACAGAAAGCTAGTTCTGAGGCTAGAGCAAAATCAGAGAACGTCGACGGAACACCTTTCAAAGACGTGTTTGGATCAAGTGCAGTAAACCCTGGAAGCAGCCAGATAGGTGCCACTACAAATCAAAGAGGACTTGGTGCAGTAATGAGTCGAAGAACTTTTGAACCAAGACAACGTCCAGAAGACGTCAACTAGTTTTTAGTTATTCGTTACAACTACACAACTGCTCTTGAGGAACACCCTCCAGTGCTTCTTCAACGTGCTGGCCGCAGCCTTCCCAGGTGATTTTATGGCAGGTTTCGCAGATAACTTGTGAACACATTTCTAACCTTCTATCTCAACTACTACTGGAACGTGATCGCTAGGGCCTTCGCCTTTGCGTTCGTCTCTGACTATTTCTGCTGAGTTTACTCTTTCAGCAAAAGATTCGTTACCGAGGATGAAATCAATTCTCATACCTTCGTTTTTGGGGAATCTGAGTTGCTGGTAGTCCCAGTAGGTATAGCCTTCTGGGATTAAGGGTCTCACTACATCCTGTAATCCGATTTGTTCAAAAGCTTCAAATGCTTGACGCTCTGGTTCTGAAACATGTGTTTGACCGATGAATGCATCTAGATCCCAAACATCGGTATCAAGGGGAGCGATATTGAAATCTCCCATGAGTGCTAGCGGTTCAGGATTTTCTAACCATTCACTTGTTGCTGAAGCTAATCGGTCTAACCATTCAAGTTTGTATTGGTAGTGAGGGTCTTCTAGTGTTCTGCCGTTAGGAACATAGAGTGACCACAGTCTTACTCCGTTAAATGTAGCTCCGATGGCTCTGGCTTCCTGAGCTAGTTCAGGACCGAAGCCCGGCATACCAGCAAAACCAATCTCAACGTCTTCAGCAGGGATTCTGCTGGCAAAGGCAACACCGTTCCACTGGTTTAGTCCATGCAGGACTACTTCGTAGCCAGCAGCTTTGAACTGCTGCATTGGGAACTGCTCTGGCTTACATTTAATCTCCTGCATGGCTAGCACGTCTATATCGGCTCTCTGAAGCCAATCGACTACCCGGCCAACACGGGTTCTAATGGAGTTAACGTTATGGGTTGCTATGCGCATTACTTAAACTTAAGTCATGACCTTTACTTCTGACCACAAGCCCCGCCTAGTTGAACTAATTAAAGAGTTGGCTGTGGTGCACGGCAGGGTCACTTTATCCAGCGGTATTGAAGCTGACTACTACGTAGACCTTCGAAGAGCTACTCTTCACCATGAAGCAGCACCACTGATTGGCAAGGTAATGCTGGAGCTTTTGGATCAAAACGGAATTACATCTTTTGATGCAATTGGTGGTTTGACGATGGGTGCTGACCCAGTAGCAACTGCTGTTATGCACCAGGCTGCGGCTCAAGGTAGAAGCATCGATGCTTTCGTAGTTCGTAAGCAGGCTAAAGCGCACGGTATGGGCAGACAGGTTGAAGGGCCTGATGTTAAGGGTAAGAGAGTTGTAGTGGTTGAAGATACTTCAACTACCGGTGGTTCACCACTAACTGCTGCTAAAGCTTTAGAAGAAGCCGGCGCAATTATTGTTGCAGTTGCAACCGTGGTGGATAGAGATACTGGAGCTCAGAAAGTTATTGAAGATGCCGGTTATAAATATCTAACTGCAGTTA
>Ga0222712_10005727_pt1 | contig 12461 bp, 11 predicted proteins | sample C33_657DmetaG_FD_165043 | JGI IMG/M metagenome (GOLD analysis project Ga0222712, IMG submission 165043) | Estuarine water microbial communities from San Francisco Bay, California, United States - C33_657D | ecosystem: Environmental > Aquatic > Marine > Unclassified | place: USA: California...
CCCTGAATGTTTCGAATTGCGCTTTTGCTGCAAAAGGCATGAATGCCATCATCAAGAGGGTACATCTGAGCCTTTTTTTCATCCAATTCATTCTTTCACAAATTAAGTGCATCTTTTCCATAAACAAAGTAGCACATGATTGGTTATTTTTGCAGTTCGAAAGATTTTTTAACAATTTATATTTATGGGCACAGAAGCGATTTTGAAGGCATTGGGCAATGTACAGGAGCCTGATCTTAAAAAAGACCTGGTTACACTCAACATGGTCAGGGATGTTGTCATTGAAGGGAATAAGGTAGGTTTCACCATCGTTTTGACGACCCCTGCTTGTCCGATGAAAGAACTGATCAGGCGTGATTGCGAGCGTGCCATACACGAGCATGTGGATGAAGGTCTTGAAGTGGTGGTGGATTTTACGGCAAATACAAGTTCCATCCGGGTGGACCTTACTTCCGTTCTTCCCGGTGTGAAAAATATCATCGCAGTAGTCAGTGGCAAGGGTGGCGTGGGTAAATCAACCGTTGCCGCCAATCTCGCCCTGGCATTGTCTCAACAAGGGGCAAAAGTGGGTCTGATGGATGCTGATATCTATGGTCCCAGTGTTCCCATCATGTTCGGTGTGCGTGGCCAAAGGCCCCTGATGGAAAATATTGAAGGAAAGGACAAGATACTGCCTCTTGAGCAACATGGCATAAAACTCATCAGCATTGGATTGCTGGTCGATGAAAAAAGTGCAGTTGTGTGGCGAGGACCAATGGCCAGCAGTGCCATCCGACAATTTGTAACCGATGTGCATTGGGGTGAACTGGATTACCTGGTGATTGATATGCCCCCAGGAACAGGGGATATACACCTGACGCTGGTGCAAACCATTCCTGTTACAGGAGCTGTGGTGGTAACCACACCACAGGAGGTGGCGCTCTCAGATGCCAAAAAAGCGATAGCCATGTTCTCACAGGCACAAACAAAAGTACCCATCATTGGGTTGGTCGAAAACATGGCATGGTTTACGCCAGCAGAATTGCCCGACAGCAAGTATTATATTTTTGGCAAGGATGGAGGAAAGCATCTTGCAGACCAACTGGACATGAATTTTCTTGGCCAGATACCCCTGGTGCAAAGCATCAGGGAAGGGGGAGACAAGGGTGCTCCAGCCATGCTTGGCGGAGACCTTCAAACGCAGGAGGCGTTTTCTGTATTCGCGGCTGAAACCATCAGGGCAATTGCAGTTGCCAATGCAAAATAAAATGCCTTGGCCCATCCTTGGTGGGTTCTTGTAGGAGGATCCTTGCCTGCTGATGCAATGGATGCGATTGCTGCGTTATTTCGAAAGCCTTGCTGTTTGATTGGGGGCATTCAGTTTAAAGCTCTGCCGTTTGTCATCCATTTTGATGTGGATGATATTGGTCTGGTCGGCCTTGTAATCATACATCAATGTTGAAGTGACCTCGATTGCCTTGACCCCTGAAACCTTGTTGGCATTGTAGTATACCCAAACGACTTCCTTTTCAATTTCATAGCCCAAAAACTGCAATTCTCTTGTTTTTTCGTTGATGCGCACTTGAACATGATTTTGGTAATACGCATTGATGGCCTCTCCCGTCGATTTTTTTTCTCCGGATATGACATCGTATTTCTTTCCGGTAAATTTCCTCAATGCCTCTTCAAGGTCATCAGGGAAAAACTTTGTTGCGATGCCCAACTCTTTGGTTTTGCTGCTGTATTCCACTTCCGTGATGGAAACGAAAAAAGGATGATAGCTTCCCATTAAAAGGAGGAGAGCCAACATTGAAAATAAATATGCGAATCTTTTCATGAACCACAAAAGTCTGATTATTTTCATTCTTTCTGCACATGAAGGATTTTATATTTTATTTCAAGATCGGTTGGTCTCATATCATGGGCCTGGACGCAACGGACCACCTGTTTTTTATAGCCGTGTTGGCCATCATCTACACGATTGCCGACTGGAAAAAGGTTTTGGTGTTGGTTACTGCATTTACCATCGGCCATGCCCTGACCCTTTTCATGGGGGCCATGAATTTGTTCAGGATAAACAGTGCGCTGGTTGAATTCGCAATTCCCTGCACCATATTGATTACTGCGTTGTCAAACTTGATTTTACAGAAAGAAAAAAAAAGAAATCTTATGCTGCAGTACACTCTGGCCCTAGGTTTTGGCCTGGTGCATGGCCTTGGATATGCCAATTATATCCGCATGATGCTGTCTTCAGATCAAAACATGGTTTGGGGATTGTTCAGTTTTAATGTCGGACTTGAGGCAGGACAGCTCATTGTGGTCTTGATGGTACTTTCAGTGGTTTGGGTGGCATCTGCGTTGCATTCGAATGCCCATAAGTATCTGGTGCGCCTTGTTTCAATGGCTGTCTTGGGCTTTTCCCTTTTGATGGCCATTGAACGATTTCCATTCTGGCACCATGCATAATTTCTTTATTGCTTGATCATTGTGAAATACCCTGTGTTGTTTTCCCAATGAATCTTGGCCCTGTTGTCAAACAATGCACCGTAAAGTCCATCCGCAACAATATCAAGGTCGCCATCCATGTCCTGGTCAAACAATCGGATCCATTTGATCCAGGTGTTTTTCCCTTGCTCTTCGTATGTGTTGAAATAGTCTTTTGTGGCATTGATATAGGATTTCCCCCTGTTCAGGTACAGCCTCAGCGCGTAACCCTGATACAGGTCCTTGTTGCTCATGGTAAGGATATCCACCTTGTCATCCCCATCAAAATCCATGAAGGCAAAGTCCATCAAGGACAAACCAGGGTCAATCGGAATGTTGATGGTATTCGATCTGTTGAATGTTCCCGCGTTGTTCAGGATTATCCTCAGTTTTTCCCTTCCTCCCAATAAAAGATCCAGCAGCCCATCATTGTTCATGTCGAAAAGTTCTACCGTATAATAATTGTCGTTGTTGGTGATGGTGAAACCCTTGAAAATCTGATTGCTGAGCTTGAATTTTCTGTTCCCCATGTTCAGGTATGCAGTAGGGTGTATGGGTACAGCCTTACTTCCTCCTGAATAGGCAATGATGTCAATCAGTCCATCGCCATTGATGTCACCAGTGGTTCCACCCTGAAAATATCCCAGGTCTGCACAGAGGTTTTGGTAGGAATTTTCTCTTGGATAAAAAATGCTGATGGAGTCCCCCGGAAAGGGGGAACTGTCATAACCTGTCGAAAAGAGCACAATTTCCCTATTCCCGTCGTTGTCCAGATCTGACAAGACAATCTTTCTGACTTCTGTCAACCCAAATTGAACATCATATTTGGTTGAGTCGGCCTGGTACTCTGTAAAAAGGTTCAGTCCCTTTTCGTTGGTGGGCCAGGGGTTTTTGTAAAAGAAGGCCCAAAGGTCTTTTTTGCCATCACCGGTAAGGTCTGTATAAACATACGCACCAGGACTTTGCCAATAATAGGTTTTGTTGGCGTTGTATGTATGTTGATTGGAATGGTTGAAAGGAATGAATTTTTTATCATCCGTCAATTCAAATCCGCTGTAAAGTGAATAATGCATGTTGAACAGACTGGTGAATGACTTGTTGGTATTGTGCCAGGAGGATGTTTTGTTGATGGGTGAAACCGAATCCAGAATGGCTGTAGAATATACAATACTGCCATCGGGCTTGGGGATGCGGTTTGGAATGGACTCAATTGCCTCTTTTTTGCATCCGGTCGATGCCAAAACCATGATTAAAAGTATATATTGCAGGAAGAAAAAATGCCTTGCCTTTGAGCTGTCAACAGTCATCATGGGAATGGTTTAATTGGATGGACAAAGGGAATTTCGACAAACCTATTCCAACTGAAATTCCAAACCCATGATCTGGTTTCCATGACTTTGCCTGTGGGCGGCATTATTTTCGAATGATGTTAAATGATAAAATGTAAACTGAAAATTATGATGAAGTCTATTTTTGTTGTTTTGTCAGTGCTGATTTCAACATCAGCAATACATGCTCAGCCCTTGCGCAATGCGGGTTCCAACCATGGTAACCGGTTTGAACAGCTGGACTACCTCTTGCAGGATCCAAATGAGTACAGGACTGCCAGTGGAGCTCCCGGGCCAAAGTATTGGCAACAGCGTGCTGACTACGACATCAATGTCGATATCAATGAAGAGAGCAATTTGCTCACAGGTTCAGAAACGGTTACCTATTTCAACAATTCACCAGATATCCTGACCTATATCTGGTTGCAGGTGGACGAAAATTTCCATCATCCCAACAGCGACAACAACCATGACAAGCAATCCAGCATGGGCAGCAGGTTGACCCACCAGCAATTGTTACAGATGAATCCGAAAGAATACTTGAATGGGTATGGGGTAAACATTACAGCATTGACGGATGCAGCAGGACGAGTCCTTGACTATACGGTCAACCAGACCATGATGCGGGTTGAGATGCCCATTCCATTGAAACCAGGACAAAAATTTGTTTTCAAATGCAGTTGGAACTATAAAATTCCTGATAAGCTTACCCGTTATGGAAGGGGTGGCTATGAATATTTCGCGGAGGATGACAACAACCTCTATTCCATCGCACAATGGTTTCCCCGTCTGGCGGTCTACAGTGATTTCCAGGGTTGGCAGAACATGCAATTCACCGGGGGCGCTGAGTTTGCCCTGACATTCGGAAATTACAAAGTCAACATCACTGTTCCTGAAGATCATATCGTTGCAGCTACCGGCGAATGCAAGAATCTCGCAGCAGTGTTGACTCCAGCACAGATGGCCCGCTGGCAGCAGGCCCAGACGGCTACAGCACCTGTTGAAGTCGTTACCCTCGCTGAAGCGATTGAAAATGCAAAAGAAAAATCCAAGGGCAGAAAAACCTGGGTGTACGAAGCCATCAATGTCCGTGATTTTGCATTCAACACCTCCCGTCGTCTTGTTTGGGACGCTATGGCCGCCGATGTTGAGGGAAAGAAGGTGATGTGTATGAGCTATTATGGAAAAGAGGCATATCCAATCTATAAAAAATATTCAACCAAGGCGGTATACCATACCATCAAGACCTATTCAAAGTTCACCATCGCCTACCCATATCCCGTGGCCATTTCAGTAGAAGCTTCCATTGGAATGGAATATCCAATGATTGCCATGAACTATGGAAGGGCTGAAAAAGACGGCACTTATAGTGAGGCTACCAAATATGGTGCGATTGGAGTAATCATCCATGAGGTGGGGCACAACTTCTTCCCAATGATCATCAATTCCGACGAAAGGCAGTATTGGTGGATGGATGAAGGGTTGAATACTTTTGTGCAGTTCCTCACAGAGCAGGAGTTCGACAACAATTATCCCTCCCGTCGTGGGCCGGCACACCTGATTGCAGACTACATGAAGTTGCCCAAAGACATGCTGGAACCCATCATGACAAAAGGCGATAACGTTGCCAATGTTGGTTCAAACGCATATGCGAAGGCGGCCACAGGATTGAACATCCTGCGCGAAACCATCATGGGAAGGGAGTTGTTTGATTATGCCTTCAAAGAATATGCAAGAAGATGGGCATTCAAACATCCGACACCCAATGACTTGTTCAGGACCCTTGAAGATGCGAGCGCTGTTGACCTTGACTGGTTCTGGAGAGGATGGTACTTTGGCACAGAGCCGGTAGACATCTCAATCGATTCAGTAAAGTGGTTCAAGCTGGATGCGGATAAAAATATCGCATCCATGAAAACACCCGAATTTGAGACCATCAGCAAGGTCAGGAACAGGGAAGACAAGAAGATCATCTATTACACGAATACCGATACAACCCTTCGTGATTATTATTACTACAACAGGGGAGCCGATGCAAAAATGTTCCAGGACATGGCACAACAGCAAATGGATGTTCAAAAAGACAATGCCAATTATGCTGCATGGGAAGACAAGAACCTTTACGAACTCAGCTTCAGCAACAAAGGTGGGATGGTGATGCCCATCATTGTGGAATGGACCTTCAAGGATGGCAGCAAGGAAGTGGATAGGATTCCTGTTGGCATCTGGAAACTGAACGAGCAAAGGGTAACCAAGTTGTTTGTAAAAAACAAGGAGGTTGCGGCCATTCGCCTGGACCCAATGCGTGAAACAGCCGATATCAATGAGTCCAATGGCATGTGGCCAGTGAAAGAGTTGCCAAGCAGGTACCAGCTCTTCAAAGGTGCTTCTGCCATCAGTGGGTTGGGTGCCCCCCGTGGAGGCGGACCCTCTACCAATGCCATGCAAAAGGCCAAAAAATAATTTATTTCAACCAGGAGGAGAATTCCTCCTTTGATACGAGGCCCTGTTTTCTTTTAACCTCTTTACCATTTTTGTAGAGGATAAAAGTAGGCAGGGCTTCTACTTTGAGTGACTTCATCAGTTCTGTCTCAAGGCCTCCATCCATTTTTACCAGGGTGAGTTTTTTGCTGTTTTCCTTCATGAAAGCATCTAGCACGGGCTCCATTTTTTTGCAAGGCGGACACCATTCTGCACCAAAATCCACCAACACAACACTTGTACTACTGACCTGCCCATTGTAGGATGCCATGCTGGTTTGTTTTGCGTTGGGATCAACACCTGACAATGGCATGCTCTCCCTTTTCCAAGCATTGATGCCTCCTTCAAGGTTGGTGACTGTATAACCCTTAGACCGCAAAACCTCCGCAGCGGCGCCGCTCCTCCCACCACTCAGGCAATAGATATAAACAGGTTTGTTTTTATCAAGATGGGATGTTCTGTCATTGAACTCATTTTTATCAAGCCAGTTTGCCTGAAGGGCATTCTTGATGTGCCCACTCTTGTACTCGTCAGCAGTCCTGACATCCAGCACCTGAACATTGGCAGAGCCAATGGCCTTTGCAAATTCATTTGGTTTGATGGCCGGATTTTGTTGGCCATGGAGCGAGCATGCGGTGATCATCAAGACCAGTGCTGGAAAAAAATATTTCATGGTTGTAGTTGTTTGTAAAATAAGGACACCTTGTGTGCCCTACTTGCAAAATTAGGCCCATTGCCTGTCTTTTGAACAATTATATAGCATCAAGGTACCCAGATCAGGTATACAAGGATACTGATTGCTGTTCCAAGAAGGATGAGCAAGACACCAGCAGTTCTTTTCTTTTTTAGGAAAAAAAGCATGACCAGCCCGGTAAGTGAAACAACAACCATCAGGATGGCAGAAATATCAATCAGTATGCCCCAATGCTTTCCGGAATCCCTTCCTTTGTGCAAATCATTCATGATGCCAAAAATCCCTGTTCTTGTCTCGGATATGTCATAGCTTCCATCCTCCCTATTCACAAAAACATCTGCTGTATATCCAGGCCCGTTGAATGAAATTGTGCATTGGTATTCATCAGAAGTGAATTCACTGACAGCACCACCAATCCCATGTTTTTTTCTGATATACTCTACAACTTCAAGCTTTGAAACATTTGTACTGTCTTTGCCTTTCACCCATTCTAGGGTCAATTTTCCTTTTGCCGTGCTGGTCTTTTGCTGGTCAACAAACCATTCGGTATGGTTCAGGGTAATGCCTGTAATTGCAAAAAAAAGCAGGATAAAAAAACTGACCATTGAAAGGTAGATGTGCAACCACCTTGACAAGTATGCCGTCTTTTTTTTAATTTCTTTCATGGTAGGTTTTTGGATTTTTCCCCTTTATGGACTAGGGGTTCTTGGAGATTTTCCTGAACTGAATTGAACCTCCCTTTAGTTCTGCATTTCCCTCCAGCCCATATTCCCCTGCCTTTGTTTTGCATGCAACTTCTTGTTTGATGATTTGGTAAGTGCCGTGCTCTCTTGCCAACTCAATGCAGATGGTATAGTTGTCTGAATTTACATATTCACCTTCGTCATTTTTTCCATCCCATTTGATGGTATATGCTCCTGCAGGCCTTGTTGCACTGGAAATGGTATTCATGTCCTTTAGTCCCGGCCTGTATTCGGCTTGGTTTTTACGGTACCATTCCTTGAGGTCTGGAAGCCATCTTGGCTTGTTGTACCAGAGGGCAATGGTTCTTACTGTTTTTTGATGCTTGTCTTCCACCCAAATGGCAACAAAAGGCCTTCTGGTCCTGCCCTCAAACCGCATCAATTCGAGGTTTATGGCAACTTCGAAGTCTTTGTTCCAGTCCTTTGCCATTCCAGTCACATTTTTAATGTTGGCAGAGACCTTGTTGGTGGAAGTGGGGATCGAAAATGCTGGCCATCCATTGCTTTCGATTTTATTTCCATTGGCAAGAACAATTTGATATTCTGCATTTGCCTCAGCTGCCAATTGTTTACTCTGCTCGGGAGCAAGTACATTGAAGGCCGTAGCAAGTGCCCCTGCATCAGTTGCTTTATCGGCTATCACCGTTGCACCAACAACCATTTCAGCAGGCCTACCTGTTCTTGGATCAACTATGTGAGAAAACCGATGGCCATTTATGGAAAACCATCTTCTGTAATTTCCACTAGTTGCAATGGCTTTTTCTGAAAGTTTTACTGCAGATGCCGTTAAACCATTTTCTGCATCTGCCATAGGATCAACAATGTTGACATGCTCTTCATGATCGCCCATCACCAATATGTCACCTCCAATGTTTACTACGGCACCTGTAATTCCCGGAATGGACATTATTTTTTTTGTAACTTTTTCAATGATATATGACTTAATGAAGCTGTTGAGCAACAAAGGAGATGTGCTAAGGTGGGTAGCCGTTTGATCGGTATTGTTCAATACCCAATGCTGCTGTTCTATCTCTTTTTTTACTGCTTCAATTGATTTTTCACTTGGCATTTCATTGGCTTCTTCCGCCTTTTTCCAAAGGTTGACAATTGCACCGACAGCAGGGTCCAATCCACCATTGGTAATGGCCCTCCACCGATCAAACATTTCCATTGCCTCAAACAACTCGGGTGAAACCTTTACTGCCTTGTTCCTGCTCAGTTGCCACTGATAGAATTCACTGCTTTTGTCATATGCGCTGAGGATGGCAGAAAGGCGGTCAATTTCAGCCAGTGCAATTTCTTCTGCAAGATCAGCTGTACTTTCTGCATTGGCCCAGGTCTTCAGATCAAACGAAGTTCCAAGCACATTTTCAAAGCTGGCTGTAAATACTTTTTGTTTTTTAACAGAAAGGGAACTCATGGAAAACAGGCAAATCACGATTGCGGCAATTCCCAAAAGGCACTTTGAAAAATGTCCAGCCCTACCTTTTTTTATATTCATCTTGATTGATTTTAACATTAGATGTCTTTGGGTAGACATTCCTTTACTGACTTGCACGAATTTACCAATTTTAACTTTTTATCTTTTGTAACTTGCCTGCATGTCCGACGCCAAACTCATCATGTTCGATAACCGCCTTAAAAAGGTATTCAGGATCCTGAAAAAACAGGCGAAGCAGCAACAAGTGTCCTGTTATAGGCTGTACGATCGTGATTTGCCCGAATTCCCCCTGATGATTGATGTGTATGGAAGCAATGTACTGGTAACTGAATACCGCAGCAACCACCGCCTCTCCGAGGAAGATTATGGGCGGTGGCTGGAAGACAGCCTTGAAGTGGTACGCCATGTTCTTGGTTGCACTGAAGAACAACTATTTCTAAAGGAAAGAAGACGAAAGGAAAGCAGACAGGACCAATACCAAAAAACAGATGACCTGAAGCAGTTTTTTGAAGTGGAAGAGGGCGGGTTGAAATTCATTGTCAACCTGACAGACTATTTGGATACAGGTCTCTTCATTGACCATCGGCTCACAAGGGATATGGTAAGAAAAGCCTCCAACGGCAAACGGATATTGAACCTCTTCTGTTACACCGGATCCTTCTCTGTATATGCAGCTGCTGGGGGAGCGACATCAGTTGTATCTGCAGACCTTTCCAATACCTATTTGGAATGGGCGAAAAGAAACATGGAATTGAACGGATTCAGGGGCCAGCAGTACAGTTATGAAAAGGTAGATGTGCTGCAGTACCTGCCCACCCTCGAGGATGAGCATTTTGATTTGATCGTGCTTGATCCCCCAACCTTCAGCAACAGCAAATCCATGGACGATGTTTTTGATATCCAGACCATGCATGTCCAATTGATCAATACCTGCCTTGAAAAGTTGAAAAGGGATGGCACGCTTTATTTCAGCACCAACGCCAGAAAATTTGAATTGGAGGAGTCCATGGTCAAGGGTAATGTAAAAAACATCACCACCGCAACCGTTCCATTTGATTTCAAAGGTAAACTGTTGCGGTGGTGCTATATGATTACGAAAGAAGATTAGCTTACAATCTCAACAATCTCAACTTCAAACGTGAGGTCTTTTCCGGCAAGGAAATGGTTGGCATCCATGATGATCACCTCTTCTTTCACTTCCATCACTACAACTGGAACTGGCTGTCCATATTGGTTTTGAAGATTCAGTTTCATGCCCACTTCAACAGTCATTCCTTCAGGAATATTGGAAGATGGAAATTCAATGATGGCGCTTGGATCTTTTTGTCCATAGCCATGATCTGGATCAATCAGGATGGTTTTCTTTTCGCCAACGGCCATGCCAACAACGCCTGCATCAAAACCTGCAATCATTTGGCCAGCACCAACTGTAAATTCCAATGGGGCACGTCCTACTGAACTGTCGAACTGAGATCCGTCTTCCAATGTACCAGTGTAATGAACTCTTACTACGTCTCCGCTTTTAACTTGCATAATTTGTATTTTTTATTGTTCCATTTCACACTGGGTGAACCTTTCGTCCAAGGACATTTGCCGTCTATTGACGCGGCTGCTTTCAGCAGAAATAATTCGACAAAACTACCTTTATTCTTTTATTTTTATTGAAATAAAGCCCTAAAACAATGAGAAAGTTTGCCTTCCTTCTGTTGTTGACATTGCCTACGCTTTTTTCAACGGCACAAAAAGCTCCCGGCTTGACGCAGCCCGGTGCCGCCAACCTTGAACAATATCTTCCAGCAATAAAAGGGAAGCGCATTGGACTTTTTGCCAATCAAACCTCCATGGTTGGAAATGAGCACCTGGTGGATTTGCTGATGAGAAGCGGGGTGAAGGTCAGTGTCATTTTCGGCCCTGAACATGGATTCCGGGGTACAGCTGATGCCGGTGAAAAGGTTGGCAATTATGTGGATGAGAAAACCGGCATCACCGTTGTTTCACTCTACGGCCCCAAGCGTGGTCCTTCAAAAGAGGATCTTGAAAACATTGACTTGCTGTTGTTTGATATCCAGGATGTAGGGGTTCGTTTCTATACGTTTATTTCATCTCTGGAAGCCTATATGGAAGCGGCATTTCAGAACGGGAAACCACTGATTGTACTCGATCGCCCCAATCCCAATATCCATTGTGTTGATGGACCAGTATTGGATACTGCTTTCCGCTCTTTTATTGGCATGCAGCCGGTGCCTGTAGTTTATGGTATGACCATCGGCGAATATGCGCAAATGCTTGTTGGTGAAAAATGGTTAAAGCCCGCTGCTATCAAGGCCTATGACCAAATGAAAGGGAAGGGAATAGCACCCATTAAAATTATACCCTGCAAAAATTATTCAAGGGCAAGTGTTTATGATCTTCCCATCAAACCATCTCCCAATCTCCCGAACCTTGCCTCTATTTACTGGTATCCATCCACCTGTTTTTTTGAGGGCACAGTGTTGAGCGAGGGTCGTGGTACCATTGCTCCTTTTCAGATTTTTGGTCATCCTTCTTTACCTGCAAGCATGTATGCATTTACGCCAAAAGCCATGCCCGGAGCCAATGCCCCCAAGTTAAAAGATCAGCTTTGTTATGGATGGAATGTTTCCGGTGATGCATCATCCATCAGGGCAACACTCAATAACCAGTTGAATCTTTCTTATCTCATCGAAGCCTATAAGTTGTTTCCAGAGAAGGAAAAGTTTTTTATCCTTCCTAAATCGGGGGATGCCCGGGCCTCTTTCTTCAACAAGCTTGCAGGAAACTCCACCCTGATGGATCAGATCAAAGCAGGAACTTCAGAGGCAGCAATCAGGGAAAGCTGGGCACCTGCTTTAAAGTCATTCAAGAAAATCAGGGCCAAGTATTTGATATATAAGTGAACAGCCAGGGACAAGGGACAAGGGACAAGGGGCAAGGGATGAGGGCAAGGCGAAGGCTCGGGAATTGATTACATTTGCTGGATGAAACCACTGAAGGATTGCAGGATTGTTTTTATGGGCACGCCGGCATTTGCTGTGGCCATATTGGAAAAACTGGTGAGGGAAGGTTGCAATATTGTAGCTGTAATCACTGCGCCAGACAAGCCGGCTGGGCGGGGAATGCAGTTGACAGAAAGTGCTGTCAAGAAATGTGCAATTGAACATGGTTTACATCTTTTGCAACCCTTGAAGCTGAAAGATCCCGGGTTCATCAAGGCTTTGACGGATTTGAAGGCTGATGTGCAGGTGGTTGTCGCATTCAGGATGCTTCCTGAAATTGTATGGAACATGCCGCCA
>Ga0222712_10005728_pt1 | contig 12460 bp, 5 predicted proteins | sample C33_657DmetaG_FD_165043 | JGI IMG/M metagenome (GOLD analysis project Ga0222712, IMG submission 165043) | Estuarine water microbial communities from San Francisco Bay, California, United States - C33_657D | ecosystem: Environmental > Aquatic > Marine > Unclassified | place: USA: California...
AGGTCGATAGAGTGCGTGTCGCGTGTCCGAGAAGTGAGTGAACGTCACGGACGTCGTTATGGGTGATGGAAACACTGATCGAGGTCGATAGAGTGCGTGTCGCGTGTCCGAGAAGTGAGTGAACGTCACGGACGTCGTTATGGGTGATGGAAACACTGATCGAGGTCGATAGAGTGCGTGTCGCGTGTCCGAGAAGTGAGTGAACGTCGTCCCGGCGTCTCGTTCGGTCGGTTGGACATCCTTGTCGACGTCGACGTCACCGCCGTATCCGCGCGATCGCTCGATCATCGATTCGAATCGAATCGAATCGAATGGAATTGAAACGAAAGGAAAGGCTCAGGCGCGTCATTCCTCGCTTCGCACAGAACGACCGATGACGATATCGCCTCTGACGCCGTCGCGCGTGACCGCGCGGACGTTCGCGCGACGGTGGGCGACGCGAAGTGGGAGCGATGACGCGCGCGCGTCGATGGATGGCGCGCCCAAGCGAGCGAGAATCGCGCGCACGCTCGGGAGATTTCCTCGCGTACACGCCGCGAGCGACAGCGTCAGTGATGTGAAATCGACGGAGCTGCGATTTACGTACGACAGCAAAGAGGTGATGAGAGGACGAGGAACGCGAATGGGCGGAGCGAACGGGAACGCGAACGACGGGGGTGGTGACGACGGCGCCAAGGCGCTGATCGCGGCGGCGAGCGTGATTTGCGCGGTGTGCGCGGCGGATTATGCGTTCGTAACGCTCGGGGGATTGGTGTGGACCGGAGGCGTGCGCGAGGCGGCGTTGAGAGCGAGCGCGGCGACGGCGGCGACGCTGGCGTCGGCGTACGCGTGGGAGGCGTACGAAGACATTCGCGGGGGAATAGGCGCGTGCTTGACGTATGCTTTTGGGTCTTTGCTGTCGATCGTGATTGTGCAAGCGTATAAGGCGAGCGCGCAGTGCGCGATGGCGGCGGCGATGGCGGCGGCGGCGGTGGCGGCGGCGGCGTATTTGGCGAGAGCGTTGGCGAACAAACCGGCGGGATACGACGCGGAGAGGTACGCCATCGCGATGAAGGTTGGCGCGAAGTCGTTCGAACGCCTCGAGGCTCTTCGTGAGGTTATGATGAAAGAGTTCGAGTCTGAAATGGCTGAGCTCAGCGAAAAGCAAACGAGATTTGAAATGACCATGCGCACCGTGGAGGAAAAGCACCGCGTGGAAGTGGCTCGTTTGCAAACGGAGATGACGAAATTGCGCGAAACGAACAAGTCGGCGTCGGCGGACAAGCAAAAAGCACTCGAACGGGCCAAAGCGGCATTCGAGGTGGAGAAAGTCAAGTTGAGAGAGGATTTCGAACGCGAAACTGCGTCGCTCAAGGCCGCGGTCGCTGCCATCGAACAGCAAATGGTTGACATGGAGGGCAAGTTTGCGGGCGAAAAATCCAAGCTTTTGGAGCAAATTCGCGCGGCGAAAGGCTTGTACAACGCTCAAAAGGCGCTGTTTTACTCCGAATCGAACAAGCTTCAGATGGCTATATCGCTTGAAGAGTCGCACGCCGCGACTTGGTACGCTGAAGTGCGCAAGATTGAAGCGCAAAAGTTTGTCTTGATTGACAAGCTCGAACAAGCGGCGAAAGAGAACAGCCAGAAGGACTCCGAACTCGTGGCTGCCATCGCGCGAGTCCAATCCGACGCCGAACAAGAGCTTGCACGCGCGATCGCTCGTGCGTTGAGCGAGCGTCAAGCATTGGCGCTTCTCATGTCCCAACGAGAAGACGCGTGGAAGGTGGACATGCGCTCTGGTATCACCGAAGCCGAGATGAAGTTGAAAATGCAAATGGACCAAAAGATCCAAGAGCTCAATTCCAAAAATATCGAGACGACATCCTTTCTCAACGCTGAGTGGGAGCGTAAGATGGCGCAAGCTAAGGCTGAACAAGCGAGCTCGGCTGAAAAGCTTCGCTCGGAGATGGCGGTGTTGAAGGCGACGTACGAAAGTTCAGCTGCAGCCGCGCAAATCGCGCACACGAGAGATCTCGAACGTAAAATGGAACAACTGAAGGCCGAGCAAGCGGCCGCTGCCGAAAAGCTTCGCTCGGAGATGGCAGTGTTGAAGGCCACGTACGAGAGCGCCGCTTCCGCAGCTCAAGTTTCTCACGCAAATAACGTAAAGAGTGTCCGGGAAGCGACCGAGCGCGCGCTTGAACTTGCGCGTAATGAAGTCGTCAACGCCATCGCCGAGCAAATGTCTATCGCAGAAGCCGAAAAGATCAAACTCGTCGCCCAGTTGAAGGCAGAGGAGGTTGAAATGACGGCTAAATTATTGGCTGAACGAGACTCGGCCGTCGCCGAAGTTAAGAAGCAACTAGCGAATGCTAAGAGCGAGCGAAGCGCGGTGTATGAGCTCCTTCAATCAGAGTCTAGAAAGTTATCTCAGGTGACCCTCGCGACGCTGCAAGCGGAAATCGAAGCCACAGAGTCGAGACTGAATGACTTCTGGGGCGGCAAAATGGAGCGTCTCGCGGCGACGCATGCCGTCAAGGTTCAAAAGCTGGAAAAAGAAGCGAAGAACAAGCTGCGCGACGTTAAAGAAGACGCCAAGCAGGAGCTCCAAGCGCGAATCGCTTTCACCACGAAGGCTACTCGCGCGGCGGCTGATGCGGAATACGCCACTGCATTTGAGAGCGCGAAGCGCTCATTCCAAGGTGAACGCCGCGCGCTTCAAGCTCTCTACGCGTCTGAAATGGCCAAGTCTGATAACGAAGCTTCCAGTTCTGCCGCCAAAATGGTGGAGCGCATGAACGAAGCAGTGCGTTCCAGCCAAGGCGAACGTAATTCTTTGAAATATTTGCTCGAGAACGAAATCACCAAAGCGAATATGAAGGAAGAAGAATACGCCGCTAAGCTCGCGTCCTCAGTGCGTTCCAGCCAAGGCGAACGCAGCTCCTTGAAGGCGTTGTACGAGAATGAATTTGCGAAAAGTGAAAAGAAGCTTGTGTCTCAGTACCGCGATGCAAAGGCTGAGCGTCAAGCGTTATACGCGCTCGCGTCGAGCGAATCTGCCAAGGTGAATGCATTGATGGATGTATTGACAGCCAAGGAGTCAGCGATGGAGTTGAAGACGCAATCTTTCGAGTCTGAAATTGCTGCTTTGAAGAAAGCTGCTGATTCAACGTTAGAGTCCGCTATTTCGTCCAAAGAATCTCAGATCAACTCGAAGTGGACGACTAAGATGACTGAAATTGAAAGCGCTCACAAGATGCTCGTGGAGCAACTCAAGGCGGAGCACAGCAAGACGATCGGTGATTTCGAGTCAAAGCTCAAGGACACGGAGAAGATACAGGCTGAGAAGATCAAGACTGCTATCGCAAAAGCTGAACAGGATTTTGCCGCTAAGATGAAGTCTGTGGAGGAGCAGCTCGTCAAGGCTAAGGAGCAGTACAGCCGCGACTTGGCGAATGAAAAGGCCAAGCACGCCAAGGCGCTAGAGGAAGCCGTCATGAAGGCTGAGAAATCGAACAACAAGGCTGCTGAAATGAAGGCTTTGAATGACAAGTACACTTCCATGGAAAGTCAGTATAAGAAATCTGCCAAAATTCTCGAAGACAACTTGAAGTCTGCCGTGCAAAACGCGGCAGATACCGAAGCCGCGGCGCGCACGGCGTACAACAAGCAGATTGCCACGCTCGAAAGCAAGATCAAGCAATCGGATGAAAAGATTAAGACCTTGGAAGCGCAGCTCGCACAATCTCAGTCAGATGCGGCGAAGAAACTTGCGGATTTGGAGAGCGCTCACGCCAGCAAGATGAACGCGCTTTCATTGAAGCTTGAGGAATCTACCAAGAGCAGCGTCGGAGTCATCGCGAAGGAGCGGGATGATCTTAAGGTCCGCATTGCTTCTCTCGAAAAATCCCACGCTGATGAGTTGCGCAAAATAAAGGAGGCGACATCTTTCGACGATTCGAAGAATAAGGCAGCTCTGGAGGCACAAATGAAGCAGTCGGAGGAGAAACTTGCCAAGCAGATTGACGAGCTTCGTCGTCGTGCCGATGCCGAAGTCGCCACCGCTCAAAAGGCTTTGGCGGATGCTAAGAAGAAGTTTGAAGCGGACGCAGCGGGATTGATCGCATCCCATGAGAAGCAACTGGCAGCTGCAAAAGCCGCGTCGCAAAGCGCTGATGCTATATTGCTTGAAAAGATTTCCAAGATTCAAACGGATGCCAAAGCCGCAGAGGCCAAGCAAGCCAAGGAAACGGATGAGTTGAAGGACAAGGCCAGTAAGGCGCAGTTGGAGGTCGATACTCTTAAAAAGAAGATCAGCGAGCTTGAACGCGACATGTCCGCCAAGGTTGATAAGGCCTTGGCGGATGCCAAGGCGAAGGCGGGCTCGATGGAGGGTTTACAGAAGGAGATTGCTCGACTTGAAAGCGCTATGGCGGCTTCGAAGGCGACGTACGAGTCGTCCATCGCTGCCGCTCAAACGCGCCACGCGGAGTTCACCAAGACGTTACAGGCTGAGCACGTCGTCGCTCTGCAGAAGGCCAGCACGGAATCCTCGTCGGGATTTGAAGGAAAGATAAGCGCGCTCGAAGCTGAGCTTAAGAAGGCGAAGGATGCGCTTGCAAAGTCGTTGGCTGATGCTGCGGCCGCTCGTGCGCAAATCGAAGCGGATGCGGCGAAATCAATCGAGAGTGCGCGCGCCCAGATCATCAAGCAAGCGGAAGAGCAACGACTGAAACTCGAAAAGATGTTCAAGGATGAATCTGCCAAGGCGAGGGCGGCGTTTGAGAAAGAAGTTGACGCGTACGAGCAACTCGTGAAGAAAGCAGTCGAAGATTTGAAAGTGCAGCACTCATCGGAAATGAGCGCAATCATCGCTCAACATAAGAGCGAATTGCGACAGGCGATGTCCAGTTCTTCCGATAGCGCTTCTAAGATTTCTGCGATGCAATCTGAAAAGTTGTCGCTTGAAAAGCAGTTGACAGATGCCATGGCCAAGCAGAAGGAATCTGCCGTGGCTGCTTCTGCATTGGCTTTGAAGGCTGAATCTGCCGCCAAGGAGCGTATCCAAGAGCTCGAACGGCAGCTTTCGGTTCAGAAGGATGCCTTAGCCGTGGCAGCGAAGGGCGACGCCGGAACCAAGCAGCGTATTGATGAGCTTGAGAAGGAACTGGCAAGCTTGAAGGCTCAACTCTCGAAGGCTGAGGCGGCGAATGGTGAGGTTGTTACCCTCAAGAAAACGATCTCTGAGCTCGAAGTTCGCCTACGCAACGCGACTTCTGTCGCTGAAAGCGGAGCGAAAGCACGTGTTGATGCACTCGAGAAGCAGTTAACGGCGCAAAAGGAACAGCTCGCAGCGGCTGAGCAAGCGGCAAAGGCGTCCGCTGCGCAAGGTTCTGCCGAAGTCGAATCTCTGAAGGAGAAGGTTACCGAGCTGCAAAGTCGCCTCCGCAACGCAACTACTGTGGCCGAATCGTCCAAAGCGTCGGAAATTGCGCGGTTGAACGCTGGCTTTGAGGCTACATTTTCTCAAATGCAACAAAAGCACCAAATGGAGATTGAGAATCTCGCCCGACAAGCGCTGACCGACGTGTCACGTGCGGAGCAACAAGCGAAGAGCTACGAAGTGGAGCTCTCTATGGCGAGAGTGGAAATATCCAAATCTACATCAATGACGGTTGAGCTCGCAACGAGCCAACGCGAACTTACTAGTGTGCGCTTGAAATTGGGCGCCACGGAGAAGAAACTTGCAGACTTTTTGGAGCTTTATGGCGAGGAACGCAAAGTGCTCGAAGATTCCCGTAAAATTGCGGACGAACTCGATAGGATCAAGCGCCGATATGCCACCTCATTAGATTTCGACGCGAGTACTGTTGGCGAACTCACAAAACAGATTGAAACTGTCCTCGCTAGCGAAGATGATGGCGAAAAGATGAAGGCGATGGTGGAAGGAAAATCCAAGGGCGAAACGGTTGAGGATATGAGGAACATCCCAGTTTGGGCGTACTACGCGCTCGGCGTTGCGACGGCGATTCTTCCTAGACTGATTGCTGGCGGTGGCATGTGAGCACGCGTTCATAAACACATAGCGTAACATGATGCAAACTCCGCGTATCCAAATTCAAATCGCTTCAGAGCCCTGCGCACGCCCGTCGCGATGTCCGCGCCCGGGCGCGCCTACATAAAACAATCGGCACATCCGTCGTCTCACCATGCGAACAATAGTCGCGCCGTATGGGATCCGCGGGCTAAATCCGCGGTCGCCGATGCCGTCGCCGTCCCAAACTTGGACCCCGCTCGAGCCGCACGCGCGGCGTTGGACGAGTACGAGCTGTACAAGCAAGTCAAGCGCACCAGGAGCGAGCTAACGCGCATCGCCAGCGCGGCGGGCGCGCGTTCAAGCGATAGTAGCAAGGCGCCGCTTTTGCTCTTCGAGCGTTGGGTCGCTCGGGCGTCCCTGGCGCCGAACGGACTCGCCGCGCCGTTGCTCCCGAACGTGGACTTCGAAGGAGGATTGATGAGAGATTTTGTGCGACATGGAGCGAGCGAAAAAGACGGAGAACGGGCGGCGGAAGATGCGGTTTCGAGGGCGCGCGAAGCAGCGGCGCGGTGGTTGAGACGCCGCGAAGGCTTCACGACGGAAGAAAAGGCCACCGAGACGAGGATTTTAGTGCGAGAAAGAGGAGCATTCATCACTCTGCAGCTTGGATCGTTAAAGCCGTACGTCAAGGTGACAAAAGTACATTTGGGGAAGCTTCGGGCGCTGTATTGTCGCAGGATGAGGCGCGGAAAGCCCCTTCCTGGCGACATGGGATCGATCGAATATCAGACATTTGCCTTCGCCGTCTACGCGCTCTTGCTGCGATATGAATCGCTCGGAGGAGCCGGGTACCAGGCGGCTTTAGGCGAGGATGCTTTCGATATCTTGCACGAAAAGCTAGGCGTGACCGTGGAGTGCTTTGCTTCGCCGCTCAATTGCAGGTATGGGGCATTCTGCTCGCAATTTATTGACGTCGACGGTTATTTTGGAAGTTTAGGAAGTTTCTTCGCTGCATCTTTCGAGCCGTTAGAGGGGTCGTTTGAGGTGAATCCGCCATTCGTGCCGGAGACTATGCTCCTCGCGGTGGAGAAGGTTGAGAGTTTGCTCGCTCGCGCCGAACGCGAGTGCGCGGCTTTGTCATTTGTTATCATCGTGCCGGCGTGGACAGACTGCAAGTTCTGGGCCGCTCTATTAGCGAGCGTCTTTCTGATATGCGATCACGACGTCGTAAAAGCGCAAGATCATGGGTTTTGTGATGGTTCGCAGCACGCGAGGCCGAGTCATGAACGCCATCGTGTATCGTCGTACGACACCGGCGTTTGGTATTTGCAGACTCGAAAGGCGGCGCAGCAGTGGGTGGTCACCGATAGCGTGCGAGGTTTAGTCATAGAGAAAATGAGGAATGCATTAGGCACAGTGAAGAACGTGCAAGAGTTAGAAAAGCGATATAGACCAGATAATTCGCTGCAATCGAAAAAGAAGTCGAAGATCATGTAATACGAAGTCGCACAGTATCGTTTCAGGAACAGTAGTTTCGTTAAGATTCTACACGCCACGTTCTAGTCTACTGTACAGAGCATGTACTCATAACTGATAAATATACATGGGCCTAGCCGGCGGCGAACGCTTTATTGTTCGCAAGCGAAGACGCCGCTGTACCTTCAAACGCTGACGCATCACCGTGGCGCACGGACAGATCCTTCATGCGTTCCAGCTGAATATTTTCAACCTTCGATAGGAGGTCCTCGTGTCTGAAGAGCATGATGTCAAGCAGGACGCTCGATTCCTGCGTCTGCGAGTCTGTTCCCAGAGTTTTGAGCTTTTCTTTGCGTTCCTCTTTTAACTTGTCACGAACAGCTTGTAGCTCAATCGCAACGGCTGGGAGCCCGGCGCTAATACATGCGCTGATGAGCTCGTCCACGGTGCACATCCCGGTGGCGTGTGCGAATCCGATGAAGCTCCTCTCGGAGTATCCCGTCGGCTCTTCTTCGTCTTCTTCTAGTGCTTTTTCGAGCGACGCCGTCGAAACCGTTGAAAGTCGTCCCTTCTCTGCTGACTGCTTACCAGGCGAAACTTTTTTCTTGAGGTTTGTTGGAACGGAGTTTGCAGATGATATCTTGCTAGCGGTGGCGGCATCTTCATCTTCAACGCATTTCGACAGAGCTTCAGACAGATTCGAAAACGACTGCGCTTTCGTTATGCGGCCGTCGTGAAAGCTCGATTCCAAGCTATTCGACCCGCTCGCATTCGCTAATTCCTTGTACAACGTGTTGAGCGCAATGTGTGCCTTGACTTCATCCGCGTATTGATGTCCTTCGCGCGTCGAGGCCTCCGGCGACATCCCGGTTCGTGCCTCTTCGTCGTGCACTTTTGGAGCTAATCTTAAATTCGCACTTCCGCGATGAACCGAACGCTCTGCTTTCATCACTAACCATCGCTGAAGCATTTTCAAATCATCAGGCGAGAGCTTCTCAGCAAGCAATCCAACGGTGTGTCGTTCCAAGCTCTCTTGCATCACGAGAGCTCTGAGTTGTTTCTTAGCCTCTTGCACCATATTCAGCGGCACGCGAAGCGCATCGCCCTCGGACACGTGAACGTGCGATTCAAACTCCTGACGCAGGTACTTGTGCGTGCTCGCCTGCGCGGCGTTGATGCGCTTCGACGGATCGACGACGAGCAGTTTGGATACCAAATCGCGTGCGTGCCTGCTGAACGTATCATCCATCGGCTCGTATTCGCCGCGGAAAACTTTGTACAACCCCGCGACGGTGTGTTCAAACGGCATTTTACCGGTGGCCAAAAAGTACACGAAAACTCCCACGGCCCACATGTCTGCCGCTTGTCCGTACTCTCGCCTCTGCTCGACCTCCGGCGCCTGGAACAACGACGTCCCGAGAGGCGGCTGATTGTTCAATCTATCCCCCCTTCGCAGTGATGCGGCGCGTCCAAAATCAACCAACTTCACCACGACATTCCTTAACTTATCGTCGTGCATCACCATGACGTTCTCGTGCTTCAAATCCCTAAAAACCACATCCTTCGAGTGCACGTGCGCCACCGCGTCCACGATCTGCCTCGTCAGCGCGTGTCTCAACTCCCCTTTCTCCTTCTCCGTCACCCACGACGCGTCGTCGAGCGCTACTAAATACGACAACAGCGTATTCTCCCCGCAATACTCCATCACCACGTGCACCTCCGCGCTCGTTTGATACGCCTTAATCAACATCGCCACGTTTGGATGTTTCATCTTCCCGAGCGTTTCGATCTCGCAATACGCCTCTCGCCTCTTCGCGTTCGCCCCGAACGCGCCGATGTGCGTCTCCTTCATCGCGACCGTTTGCCCCGACGCGCGCTCGCGCGCGCGATACACCGTCCCTTGTTGCCCAACGCCGATTTTCTCCACCACATCGTACGTGTCGTACACCGAGGCGTTGTACTCCATCTGCGCCACGAACGAATTCGCATTCGCGTTCGACGCGCCGCACCCCATGGCGATCGCGAATGCGTTGCGTTTTAATCCCTCGCACCACGCTCGCGCGTTCGCGAACGCGTCGTTCGGAGTCCACGGACGACGCGCGCGATTGTGGCGACGTCGACCGGGGCGTCGTTTCGCGACCGCGAACGACGAACGATGAACGATGAACGACGACGGACGACGAAGGACGACGACGAAGAACGACGAAGGGATGAAATCGTAGAGATGAATAATTATAATACATACATCCGACGCGCGCGCGTGTTCGCACGCGCGCGTCGACGCGCGATCGGCGTCGACACGCGCGACGCTTCGCGTCCGGTGGACGATCGAATCGATCGATCGATCGATCGACCGCGCGCGCGTGCGTTAGGCGACTTTCTTCGCCTTGGCGTCGTTCGCCTCGTTCTTCGCGTTCGCTAACGACTGTTTAAATGTTTTCCATTCGTATTCGTATTCGCGCGCGCTGAACGTCGCTCGCGCGCGTCGCTGATGCGGGCGAAATTCGTGGAACACGACCCCCGCGATGGCGACGGCGACGGCGGCGTAGAGCGCGTGGGCGTGGTCGATGCCGTAGTCGCGCTCGCTCGTGCCCGCGAACGCGACGAGGGCGAAGGCGACGAAGGCCAAGACGAGGCCGATGTATTGACGGAAGTAATACACCGCCTCGGCGAGCATGTGAAGCGGCGTGGGGGGGAATGCGGGCGAGCGACGACGGGCGACGGGATGAGGAGTCGTCGAACGGTGGAAGATAAAGAATTAAGTTATTTAGTGAGAATAGGGAAGGATTATTTAGTGATAGGGAAGGAGACAGAGAGAGAGAGGGCGTCATTCCACACGAGCGGGCGCGGATGGCGTGCCTTTACCGCCCCAGCCCCAGAGGAGTTCGCCCGTGGGCTCGGCGGCGGCCATCTTTTGCATCCAGCCGCCGGGCGTCGGACCAGCGACGCACGGATGCTCGGCGCGAACGCCCGTGGGCGTGTGTTCGATGCGAATGCGATACCATGGGTTGTTTAACATGCCCATGACGTTCCACGTCGGTCGCTCGTCCATTTTGTTCATCGATTGGTCGACGGCGCGAAAGCAGACTTCTACGCAGTCTTTATTCGTGAGCCAATCCATCGGAACCTCGAGCTCCCACAGGCACCAGCACCAGTGTCGAGCTTTATCGCCCGAGCAATAGTTCGCCCACCGCGGTTCTTCGCGCGCGTTGATGTTCGCGAGTTTCCAACTCAAGCCTTGGTCAAACGACAGTTCGGCTCGAATAACTTTTCGCCCGCCGCCGCTATACGCGTAACCTTTAAACGTGTACGACTTCTGAGACAAGGGAATGTTTTCGTCGTGCGCGGGATAAGCCATAGCGCCGTTGATGTTCAACTGGTTAATGATGAATTCGGGTTTGAACCACCATCCTTGTGCGGTAGCCATCTCGGCGTCGACGGGCGGCGGCAGCACTCGATTATCATTGAAATGATAAAAATTGTTGCTCTCGCGATCGGTCACCTTGATTTCTTTGAGAAACTTGATCATTCGTCCACCAATATATCCAGGAATTATCACACGCACCGGGAAACCGTGATCCGGGTGTAGCTTCTCGCCATTTTGTTCGTACGCCACGATGACGTCGCACGTCGGATCAAGCGCTGTTTCAATGTCAATCGAAGTGCCGTATGAACCCGGACCTCCGTCTTGATTGGGATAATCTTTCGGAAGCTCGTTTTGTGGGCCCGCCAAACAAACATACCGCGCCCCCGGGCCCGGCTTGTAAATTCCAGCGCGATTCAGCAGCACGCGTAACGGTACGCCTGTCCAATACGTATTCCCGATGGCGCACGGTCCCCAGGAGAAACCGATTGAGCTCTTCACCAAGTTTTGCTCCTTGCGCCTGTTCCCCGCGCAAACGACGAGACAAGGAAACGTGTCGCTCGGGAGCGATACTAATTCGTCCATGCCCATGGTGTACGGCTTCGGAACGTTCCCACAAACATCAAACGTATGCGTGTCCCACTCGCATTTCGGCACCGCTCCGTGATTTCTCACAATGTGTAAGTTCACCGGGGAAATAAACCCGTAATCGATCAGCATCGGCAGCGGCGCTTCGACGTTAAACGGATGCTTCCCTGTCAATCGAATGAGCTCGGGGTGTCGCTTCACCCAGTTATCCGGCGTCTTCTCGTCGCGCTCATCCACCTCCGGGTACGGCTGCGCTAAATACTTCGCCTTGTTCGCCGCATCCACGTGAGAGGCGTTTTGCGACGCGTCCACTTCGAACGCCGCCCTCGCGCGTTCGCTCGCATCGACATCTTTATTCTTCCCGTGCAACTTCCCAACGATCGCCCCCGCGCTCGCCGCCGCGAGGGCGATCACCACCGTCCCCATCGCTCGCGCGCGCGCGTGCGTCCCGTCCGATCGCCCTCGTTCGTTCGTTCGCCACGCTCGATCGCGATGTCGTCCTCGATCGACGCGCGCGCGCTTTGTTTTATTTTATTTTATTTTATTTTATTTGTTTTGCGTCTCGACGCTTTCGCGCGCGCGCGCGCGCGTGTCTTCCGTCGCTTTGCGTCGCTGTGCGCTCGCGATGCGATGTCTTCCGTCGCCATGCGTCCATGCGTCCGCCATTCCGTCGTCTCGATCGACGCGCGAGCGATCGATCGATCGATCGATCGACGTCCATCGATCGATCGACGTCCATCGATCGAGTCGCGACCTCGATCGCGACTCGATCGCTCCTAAACCCGCGCGCGCGACGTCGACGTCGACGTAGTTCGTCGACGCCAACGCCTACTCTCACGCGCGCGATGTCGTCGACGTAGTTCGTCGACGCCAACGCCTACTCTCGCGCGCGATGTCGACGTCGACGCGAAGCGTCGCGACGTTTCGCGCGCGTCGGTTCGCGAGACGGACATCCGGTCGGTCGGTCAATACGTCGGTCGGTCGCCCCCCCCCCCCCCCCCCCCTCCCCCGCCCGC
>Ga0222712_10005729_pt1 | contig 12459 bp, 8 predicted proteins | sample C33_657DmetaG_FD_165043 | JGI IMG/M metagenome (GOLD analysis project Ga0222712, IMG submission 165043) | Estuarine water microbial communities from San Francisco Bay, California, United States - C33_657D | ecosystem: Environmental > Aquatic > Marine > Unclassified | place: USA: California...
AAAATGCTAGCCATTTACCTCGTCATGGTGTTGCTTTTTCATCGCCCGGATTATTTCATCCATTTTCATGGCGATACCATGTCATACTTTGAGCCGATCATCCACTTGTTGGAACATGGCTCCTATAGCCCCGATTACCGAATGCCGGGCTATGGATTTTTGTTTTATGGCTTTTTTCTAATCAGCCATTCGAACGAGATCAGTTTCTTTCTCATCATCTTATTGCAGTTTATTCTTACTGGGGTAGCTTATGGTTTATTAGCCCAAATGGTTTTTGAACTCACCGGCTCTCGCATCTTATATGCATTAAGTTTTATTTTGCTGGAGGTCAATTATTACTTGCTTTTTGATTCCTACCTGAGCACGGAATCCCTCGCCACTAGCCTTTTAATTTTCATAAGCTATTTATGTTTTCGACCAGGCCGACACCCTATTTTGATGGGATTAGCGGTTTGTTGGCTCATTTTCCTAAAATCCATTTTTTGCCTACTCTTTATTCCTCTTGGTTTTTATCTTTTGCAGAAAAAACTCTCTAAACGTTTTTTTCTTTTACTCTTATTCCCTTTAGTTTTAATCGAAGGATCCTGGATCCTAAGAAACGCCATTAAATTTCATGCCTTTGTCCCGCTTACCTATCAGACATTTTATCCGGAAGGACTTTATGGGGGTATTTATGGATTCCAGTCGGTGCAAGAGATTATTCGCGCCTACGGGGGATCTCATCAGTTTTGGCGTATGGATTCAGAAGCGGCTTGGTACTTTTCAGGTGGTTTTGCTGAGCCTGTTTTTATCGAAGGTGTACCCTATCCCAATTTCAAGGAATCCCAATTAATTCAGCCCAGTCCTGATTTTGTTACAAGCCAAATGAATCTGGATTCTTTACTCCAACTTAAACGTGCATTGACTTCTGTTTATTTGACGACCGTGACAATAAATAATCCCCAAAACATTCCGATCGAATGCAAGGATGAATTGGCCTACATACGCGCACGAAGTCCCCAATATGTCGCAAGCATTCAAAAAGAAAAACCCTTCCTTTTTTATGTAAAGGCAAATGTAAACCGAATTAAAAATACATTCTTTACCACTTATTTTTTCGATAATGTATTTCGAAATCCGGCGATTTATGCACGCTTAAATCCAATTTTATATGCCAGTTTGCAAGCCTTTATTTCCCTTGTCAATGGCATGATGTGGTTTTTTTCATCTTTCGCTTTGTTATTAACTTTATATTTTGGGCTACGTTGGAAGGATCCTAATCTGCTGACTTGGTGTGCCTGGCTAAATGCCTATGTATTATTTTTATACCTCTTTGTTTTTAAACAAGCAGAAGAAAGGTATTTTTGTGTTTTGTATCCCATTTGGATCCTCATGAGTTTGACGGTGTTGTATCGTTTGCTCAGCTACCTAAAAAGAAAATGGAATTAACCGTCGTATTGCCCATCTACAATGAAGCCCCCTCCATTCCCCTCTTATTTGAGGAATTAGAAAGGGCTGTAAAAGACTATGATTATGAAATCATAGCGGTCAATGATGGTTCCAAAGATCAATCTTGGCCTGAATTGCAGAAGATGGCTGCCCAAAATAATCGGATTAAACTCTTGAATTTTAGACGCAATTATGGTCAAACAGCTGCCTTGAGTGCTGGGATCCAAGCAGCTTCTGGAGATATCATTGTGCTCATCGACAGTGATTTAGAGAATGATCCTAAAGACATTCGATTGTTGGTGGATAAATTAAATGAGGGATATGACGTGGTGTCGGGTTGGCGCAAGGGAAGATGGGAGGGACAGTTTCTAACTCGGAAATTACCGTCTTTATTAGCGAACCAACTCATCTCCAAAATTGGCGGGGTACCTTTACATGACTACGGTTGCACCTTGAAGGCATATCGACGCGACATCGTTCAAGATGTGAAATTATATGGCCAAATGCATCGTTTCATCCCTGTTTTTTGCAAATGGCAAGGAGGAACTGTGACGGAATTGCCGGTAAGTTATCGGCCTAGGATGTTTGGGCAGTCCAACTACGGTCTGTTTCGTATTTATAAAGTTATATTGGATCTAATCCTTATTCGTTTTTTAGAAAAGTTCATGACCAGGCCTATTCACTTCTTTGGGGGTGTGGGGATATTATCTTTTTTAATGAGCTTCTTTACATTCGGGGTGGCGGGATATTTTAAGTTGACGGGCGAGAAAGATTTTGTGGAAACCCCATTGCCCATTTTAAGTGCTATGTTCTTTACCGTTGGAGTGCTAATGGTCTTATTAGGAATTATATCCGAAATCATGATGCGGACTTATTTTGAGAGCCAAAATTCAGCGCCATTTTCCATTCGAGACCGAGTGAATTTCTAATATGTGTGGGATAGCAGGTTTTTGGGGGAAGGGAGATGAATCCGTGATGCGATCCATGACGGAGGCATTGCATCATCGAGGACCAGATTTTACGGGTACATTTTTTGATCCTAAAATGGCCTTGGGTTTAGGCCATGCACGCTTAAGTATATTGGACCTTTCTTCGGGGGCACATCAGCCTTTTTTTTCTGAGGATAAGCGTTTTGTCATTATCTTTAATGGAGAGATCTATAATTTTAAATCCATTCGGCAGGACTTAGTGGAGCGAGGCTATGGTCCTTTTCAAACCCAAGGGGATACAGAAGTTCTTTTAAAAGCATATCAAATAGATGGACTCGCATGTCTTTCCAAATTGAATGGCATGTTTGCCTTTGCCATCTTTGATTATGAGCGGAATGAATTGGTCCTCGCTAGGGATCGAATGGGCAAAAAGCCGCTTTATATAGCTCAAGCATCCGGTACGCTGTTATTTGCCTCTGAGGTGAAAGCCATTTTACAGCACCCCTCATTTCAATCCGAGCTAAATTTAAATGCCTTAAATCAATATTTAACTTTAGATTATGTACCCACCCCCATCAGTATTTTTGAGGGAGTAGAAAAATTAGAGGGAGGGCATTATTTACAAATAGATTTTAAAGGCAACATTAAAAGAGGATCTTTTTGGGAGCCTAATTTTATTCCCCTCGAGATTTCATTTGAGGAAGCCAAAGAAGAATTAGATCGTTTATTGGCCGAAGCTACTGCCCTACGTTTAGTTGCGGATGTACCGGTGGGTATCTTTTTAAGTGGAGGCTTGGACAGTAGTGCAGTTGCCTATTATGCCCAAAAACAAGCAAAAAATCCTATTCAAACATTTTCCATTGGCTTTAATGAAAAAAGTTATGACGAGCGGGCTTATGCGCAACAAGTAGCAAAACAATTAGGGACAGAACATCATGAACGTATTCTAACGGCCCAAGAGTCCATTGATTTAATTCCAACTGTTTTCTCATCGCTAGATGAACCCTTTGCGGATCCCTCTATTTTGCCTACGTATTTACTATCTCAATTTACACGTTCTAAGGTAACAGTGGCTTTAGGCGGGGATGGCAGTGATGAATTGCTTGCCGGGTATCCTACTTTTATTTCGGAAAAATTAGCTCCATTGTTGGCTTGGATGCCATTTTCGGCGGTGCAAGGTTTGCAAAAAATGGTCAATTTTCTACCAGCGAGTGATCAAAATATCTCTTTAGACTTTAAATTAAGGCAATTTTTAAAGGGTTTTGAGAGCTCAAAGCGATTTAGGCATAGCCAATGGTTAGGGAGTTTTAGTATTTCAGAGAAGAAGAATCTATGGAATAAAGATTTAGCCTATAAAATACCTTATCAAAATACTTTGCGCGTGGTGGATGAATATGCCAAGCGAGGTTCGGAGCAGGAATTGATTTACATGTACCTGAAGACCTATTTGCAGGATGATATCTTAGTGAAGGTGGATAGAGCCTCCATGATGAATTCTTTGGAAGTGCGCGCCCCCTTCATGGATGTGAATGTGGTGAATTTTCTAAATCGTTTGCCCTATGCATATAAACTAAAGGGCTTTACCGGGAAACATTTACTGAAGGAAACGATGCGAGGGAAATTGCCGGAAGACATTATTGACCGTCCTAAAAAGGGATTTGGTATTCCGGTTTCCTTATGGCTGAAAAATGAATTGAAAGACTTATGCAATGATTTATTGAGCAAAGAGGTCATTGAATCTCAGGGATTGTTTGATTATCAATACGTTGAGCGATTGAAGCAAAACCATTTTAAAGGCCGACAAAATAACCGCAAGGAATTGTGGAATTTGATGGTGTTCCAATTGTGGAGGCAAAATTTCTTAAAATAACCAATATTTAACACCAATGCTCATTCCCATGGTGTCGGTCACTCGTTGGCCATGGTCATAGCCTATCTGGGCTTGAAGACTGATTTTCCCCAAGACATTTTTTTGTAGGCTTAATGAACTTGAAAACTGTGGTATTTCAGGGACATATCGTTTATATGGTTCTTTGACTGTTCCGGCAATATAGCCATGGTAGGATTGAGAAACTCGCATAACATAATGTATGTCTGAGGGCAATGTTCCCATGATGCCTACATAATAGGATCGAACGGCATTATTAGAAAAGTTATATGGACTTCCACCTTGTTGGCTTTCCGAATCAATCACAACTAAAGGTGTTCCTATCCCTTTTCCTTGGTAGGCCCATCCTCCTCTACCTCCATTATTGAAGTAACTTTCCTGTTCTGGATAATGGGTATCTTTGGCATTAAAGTATTTTCCTATCGCTGAAATATATAATCCCTGGTTTTGCGTATAAAGATGCTCCAACACAATTCCTTCAATAATTCCCTTTTTCTTTCTTTTAAAACTGATGCCCGTGATGCCATCGTCTGCTGTTGTAAGAGAGAATACTCGGCCCGTTTCGTAAGCCGTTTGCTTATACAATAAAAGCTCAGCATTAAAGGCTTGAAGTTTTAGGGCGAAGTCGATGGATCCCAGGTGATTCCCATATTGATTATTGGTGTCATCTTCTGAAGAGAGATTATCGATGGCAACAACTTCCCGGTCCTTCAAGAGTGTGACTACATAAAAATAGGTATTTAGTCCTGAGGGATAATAATCATAAGGCCCTCCGTTTTTAATTTTTGCTTCTCCACCCCAAGATACTTGGTGATTTAATCCCCCAAAAATACTGATGAAGGAAGTCGGCTTTCCTAATCTTCCATACAAAGATTTCTGATGCAACATAGATCCCTTTAACAATCCTTGGCTATCAAAAACTCCGTGCGACCAGTTCATATGAACTCCTAGCCATTTTCCCAAGAAATTAAGGTAATCACGTGTACCTATTTGAATTTTGGGCATAGGTCGCGCATTTCCAGACCAAGCATAAAAGCCTCCAGAAAGTGTCGTGTCACCTAATCCATAGACTTCTTTACGCCGGCCTGCCCATATTTCCCATCTTCCTCTTCTCCCACTCAGGTAGGCTTCTGTCAACATGATGTCGGATTGTTTCCCCCCCCAACCCGTTATTTCGACGCCATATTTCCAATCATATTTCTTCTTTAGGTTATAGTTTTTATGGCTATTGGCCGTGAAGACAGCCCCAGGGTTTTGAACAGGAATGGCACCATAACGCAGGCTTCTGATCCAAAAAGGAGTGGTCCCCACATCAGATGCCAAGGCTTGTATTTCAGCCGTTACATGTATGCTTGTATCTAAATGCTGAGTATAAAAGCTCGAGGCCCCAGCCGATAGCCATAATGATAAAGTGAATAGAGAACTAAGTAAAATGAATCGGATCATGTTTGCGGGGGCGCATTTACCTCAAAGAAACAAGGTTTTTTCTCGAAAATCAAAAATTGTTTATTTAATGGTTTATTTTATGGTAAAAAATGAGGCAAGTATTTGGTTAATTTAGTTCTATGAGCCTTTAAACTGTTTTTTATTTAGGTGGATTTTGCTTGGAGCTGCGCAATTAATTCAACAATTTTCAATGCCTAATTGGGATTAAATAAAAATATCCCTATTTTTGCAGTCCCAACGCACACGCCAGGGTAAATGGTGGATTAGCTCAGTTGGTAGAGCATCGGACTGAAAATCCGTGTGTCCCCGGTTCGAGTCCGGGATCTACCACCATTTAAATTATTCAAAGCCCTTTATATGAAAATATAAAGGGCTTTGAAATTTCTAAACCTTTTAATATGTTTAATTATGGATTTGTGTGAAATATTTTTATTTTTAGAAATACTTTAAACTTTAATTATTGTCAAATTCTTTATTTTGATACAGTTGTTATTAAGAAAAAATCTTTTAAATCTTTATAATAATGCAAATTGTGGGCATATTGCTTGCTCTTTAAGTTGCATCGACATCTTATATGTACTATTTGAAAATAAATTAGATACAGAAAGAATAATTTTATCTAAAGGACACGCTGCTGGAGCCCTTTATGTAATTTTAAATTATTTTGGAGAAATTTCAGATGACGAATTAAGTACGTTTTATCAGAATGGTACTAAACTTTCTGCACATCCCTCTGCTAATTCATTTAAAAATATTCCGTTTGCACTTGGTTCGCTTGGACATGGTTTCCCAATAGCTTGTGGGATGGCATTGGCAAAAAAAAATGATCAGAGTAGTGAATTTGTTTATGTAGTAATGTCAGATGGAGAAACAAATGAGGGAACTACATGGGAAGCCGCTCACTTTGCTGTTGCCAATGAATTATCTAATTTAATTGTTTGTATTGATCGAAATAGGCTTCAAGGCTTTGGGAAATTAACGGATATTTTAGGAGATACTGCCGATAAAAATAAATGGGAAAGTATAGGCTTTGAGGTTTTTGAAATTGACGGACATGATATAATATCACTTTCGGAATGCTTAGCAAATTGTAAGAGTTTAACCACAAACCGCCCAAAATTAATTATTGCCAACACAGTTAAAGGGAAAGGGGTTGATTTTATGGAAAACAAAATGGAGTGGCATTATTTGCCAATGACAGGTGATCAATATAAAAATGCCATAATGTCAATAGAAAAAAATTATCATGCGTAATCGATTTTCAAAAAAAATTCATGAGATTTTTGAAAAGCAAAATAACCTAATGTTTTTAACAGGGGATTTGGGATATAATGCGTTAGAAAATATACAAGAAACTTTCCCCAATCGGTTTTTAAATGCGGGAGTTGCTGAGCAAAATATGGTGGGGGTTGCTGCTGGATTAGCTTATGAAGGCAAATCTGTTTTCATTTATAGTATAGCTCCATTTGTTGTTTTTAGATGTCTGGAACAAATAAAACTTGACATTTGCATTCATAACCATCCAGTATTTATAGTTGGGAATGGCGGAGGTTATGGATATGGTATCATGGGTGCGACACATCATGCCATTGAAGATATAGCTTGTTTGAGCCCATTGCCTAATATTATTTGCTGGGTGCCATCTTTTATAGAAGATGTGGATTATTGTATTGAGCAAATTATAGAGAGAAAAGGCCCGGCGTATCTTAGATTAGGATTAGGGATTTCTTATCCAAATAAAATTGAAATTGGCAGAATCAATCAAATTGTTAAAGCAACAGAGGAATTAAAAATAACAATTATATCTCAGGGTCCGATTGTTAAATCAATATTAAGTGCAATGGAGGGATTATCTGGTATAGACTTATTTACGATTTTAACGGTTCCATTAACGTCCATTAATGAAAACTTATTAACTAGTATTAAAGCATCCAGAAAGGTTTTAATAATAGAAGAGCATGTTGAAAGAGGTGGTTTAGCAGAGCATTTAATTATTCAACTTGTTAAAATGAATTTAGGTGCAATACAATACGAAACTTTATCAGCGAAAGGTTACCCTAGTAAAACTTATGGAAATCAAGAGTTTCATTTACAAGAGTCTGGCCTTGATTCAAATAACATCAAACAAGTTGTAACCAAATTATTAAATCAATAAGAAGGTGAATATAGAAGCAGATATCTTAAAATTAAATGGCCCTATTTTTATATTTGGCGCTAGTGGTTTTATTGGGGCTAATATTTTAGAAACTGTTTTAACATACAGATCAGATATATATGCAATCACGCATAACCCTAGATCAGCTTGGCGATTAAAATTATTAGGAATCAAAGAAGATAAAATTTTATATTGTGACGTCACTTATAAGAATTCGGTAGATAAGATCTTTGAAAAATTTCAGCCTAAAACGGTTTTTAATTTATCTGCTTATGGAGCCTATTCCAAACAGAATAATCATATTACTACCTATCAAACAAATTTTATTGGGACTCTAAATATTTTGGATGCATGTAAAAATATTTCAGCCTATATTCATGCTGGAAGTAGTTCTGAATATGGATTAAATTCTGCCAATCCATCAGAAAATGATCATTTTATCCCCAATTCGCATTATTCGGTTTCTAAAATATCAAGTTCATATTTGATAGATTATTATGGCAAATTTTTAAATGTCCCTTGTATAAATTTAAGATTATACTCTATTTATGGTGCTTGGGAAGAACCTGATAGATTAATACCGAGGCTGATAGAGATGGGGCGCAAGGGAGTATATCCTGCACTTGTGAGCCCAGATACTAGTAGAGATTTTGTTCATGTCAATGATTGCGTTCGAGCATTTATTTTTGCCGCGCTAAAGGTTAATTCAAAAATTGCCGGTAATTCTTACAATATTGGTTCGGGAGTAAAAACCACCTTGAAAGAGTTAGTAGAAATAATTAAAAATCAATTTAATATTTTAACGGACCCATTATGGGGAGAAATGCCTGCGCGCGAATGGGATACAAAAGAATGGGTCGGTAATTATTTAAATGCTAAAAAGGATCTTGATTGGACTCCAACAATTACCTTGAAGGAAGGAATTAAGGATGTAGCCGCATGGCAAGAAAATAAAAATTACGACGAACAGATAATAGGAGCATTTGAAGATCCTAAAAAAGTCTTAATGATCACGGCTATTATTGCATGTTACAAAGACGAGGAAGCAATTCCCGATATGTACCGCAGGCTAATAACGACATTTCAAAAAATTGGATGTAATTATCAAATAATATTTGTCAATGATAATTCTCCAGATAATTCGCAAGATGTATTAGAGACTTTATGTGCAGAAGATTCAAATGTGGTAGCGATAAAACATTCTAGAAATTTTGGATCACAAGCAGCCTTTTCCAGTGGTATGGGTATTTCGATGGGAGATGCGGTTGTTTTAATGGATGGCGATTTACAAGATCCGCCTGAAATTATTGAGGAGTTTTTTGAGAAATGGCAGGATGGATATGATGTTATTTATGGTCGACGAATTAAAAGAGAGGCCTCATTTTTCATGAATATAGCTTATAAAATGTTTTATAAAGTCTTTAGTAAATTATCTTATATCGATATTCCACGTGATGCGGGGGATTTTTCACTTATAGACAAAAAGGTCGTCGAACATTTAAACGCACTACCCGAGAAGGAGCAATTTTTAAGAGGCCTAAGAGCTTGGGTAGGATTTAAGCAAACAGGTGTCGATTATATAAGGCCAGAGCGAGTATATGGCGTAACAACTAATAATTTCAGGAAAAATATTTGGTGGGCTAAAAAAGGAATATTTTCATTTAGCTATGCGCCACTAGAAGTCATGAGTTATATTGGTATTATTTTAACGTTTTTATCAATACTTGCGATTGTCTTCCAGACCTATATGAAATTCTCACATCCCGAAATTCCCCATGGTATAAGTGCTATTATAGTTTTAGTTCTTTTTTTTGGAGGTGTTCAATTATTATCAATGTCAATATTAGGGGAATATATGATCAAAGTTTTGGAGGAAACAAAAGGAAGACCAAAATTTATTCGCGAGAGTGTAATTATTAAAGGGAAGAAAATAGATTCATTTTCTGAATTAAATAATTTAATAAACAAATAGAGAATGACTTCAATTAAAGACGAAAGAGGTTTTAATCAAATTTTTATAGACAGTCCTGCAGCACGGATTCGAAAAAAACGAAGGTTTGATTATATGATTTCTAAAATGGATGTGAATAAACCAGATTTGTCAATTTTAGAAATTGGAAGTGGAACTGGCGAAGGGATCTCTTATATTGCTGAAACAACAAATGCTACAGGTATTGGTCTTGATTTGTCCGCTAAATTTATAGAAATATCTAAAACTAGATATTTGAATAAAAAACTAAATTTTATTCAAGCAAATTTCAATGACAGTAATATAAATGAGGTTTTAGGAAATAGAAAGTTTGATTATATTGTAGGTAATGGAATTCTACATCATTTATATTATAATTTAGATAGTTCTCTTATCAATTTAAAATTACTCTTAAAGCCACAAGGCAAACTAATTTTTATAGAACCCAATTTATATAATCCGTACGTCGCAGCTATTTTTTCAATACCTTTTTTACGTCGTAAAACTTTTCTTGAACCGGATGAAATGGCCTTTAGCAAAACGTTTATTACGAAAAAATGCAAGAAGGCGGGCTTTTCAAATATTGAAGTAAAAATAAAAGATTTTTTGCTGCCTAATATTCCTGATAATCTAATAGGTACGACAATTAAAATTGGAGAAATACTCGAAAAGACGGCATTAACCGTAATTGCGCAATCTTTATTTATTACCGCTGAATAAAATATTAGGATTGATTATTTTTAGAAGGCTTCTCAATAGTATCATTTGATACTATCATAATTTACCCCTTTACTTCACCTTCCCCCCAAACTTCCACGAATTTCCATTACGGAAGATCATATAGGTCTTAGCTGAGTCAACCTTTGGGTTATCCGCCAACCAGCGTTCGATCGTCGCTCGGTCTATGTATTTCGTTTGCGGGGTCACCAATTGGTCAAAGGCCACATGCCTAAAAAACATAAAATTACGCTTGCAAATCCATTGGCTATACGCATAAAGAGGCATAAAGGAAATGCCCAAGGCCACAATGAAATGCGCATACAGAAAGTATAAAAAGGATAGCGGTGTAGCAATCAAATATTTATTGATCCACCAAGGCAATTTTGACGCCACCTTGCGGATCGGATCGACCACCCAAATAATTAATCCATTGCCTTCTTTGGCATAGACCCAGCAATGAAAAGCTCCTCCCGACTTCGTATTCTCAACTGCCGAAGTAAACCCTTCCACTGGATTTTTTAAATGATGCAAAACCCCAATCGAATAAACCACATCAAACTTTTCTGCCGCACGGTATTCCGTTAAATCCGCCTTCTCGATTCGGTAATTTTTAAAACCGGTTTGAGACATATTCTGGTTGGCCGAAACAATACTCTCCCCCAAATCAATGCCCACTAAATTAGACGGCTCCCACTGAGTCGCATGGACCAATAAACTGGCATTCCCACATCCTAATTCAAGGACTTCCTTGCCTTTTAAATCAGATTTTTGTAGCGGCGCAAACCAATCTTCAAATTGATCAAAGGTATATACAGATCCCCCCGGAAGGTTATTCCACGAGGTAGCAAAGGCCTCAGCCGTCTTAATATCTTTCATGCGTAATGTTTTTCAATTATTTTAACTCGCAAATATAGGTAAATTATATGTATTCAATTTTCGTTCAGTACAGGACTTAGGCATTGGTCCAATCGGCCTATGACCAATCCCTCATTTTTTTTTCAAATCTGAATTTCATTTCCTACCTTTCCACCTCAATTCCAGTTCTTATGATCCATCGATTTAAGCAATACCTCAAAAAACAATTCATTAGCTTTCCCACCGACTTTGACCAACAAACATTACCGTGGATCGATGTAGCTAAGGCGGATATTCCCGAATTTGTGAATCAATATACTTTTTCAGATCATTTGCCTTTTGACCTACAAGAAAAATTAACCTTCTGGGAGAAAAATGGATATGTGATTCTGGAAAATATCATCCCCGAAAATCTGATTGATTTCTACATGAAGGATGTGGAGGAGCTAATCCAACATAAAGATCAATACAGTACTGAAATTCGCATTGACCTGCCGGAGTATGTGAAAAATCCAGTCCAACCCATTTCTGCTGTTCCCTTGGATATTTTAATGGGCCGCTTCATCAAAATCAATGATTTCCATAACCAGTCGGTCTACGGGAAAAAACTCATGCTGCACAGTGGAATCGTTGGCTTTTTACAAGCCATCTTCAATCAAACCCCCGTGGCGATGCAGAGTTTGACGTTTTTGTATGGGAGCCAACAAGCCACCCACCAAGACTTTCCCTACGTAACTTCACAAATTCCGAGCCATTTGGCCGCCGCCTGGATTCCTCTGGAAGATGTGCACGCAGATGCAGGACCACTTTATTATTTTGCCGGATCTCATAAAATCAAAAAATTTAAATTTGGGAATGGCATCTTTTACAATGAACATTCCAAAAAAAATCCAGACGATTTTGCCATCTATTTAGATAAATTGTGTGCGAAAAAAAAACTGAAAAAGGAGACTTTGTTGATCAAAAAAGGCGACGTCCTTATTTGGCACGCCTCCTTAGTTCATGGCGGTGACCCGATCATAAATCCAGAGCTTACCCGCAAATCTTTTGTATGTCACTATTCCTCGTT
>Ga0222712_10005731_pt1 | contig 12453 bp, 10 predicted proteins | sample C33_657DmetaG_FD_165043 | JGI IMG/M metagenome (GOLD analysis project Ga0222712, IMG submission 165043) | Estuarine water microbial communities from San Francisco Bay, California, United States - C33_657D | ecosystem: Environmental > Aquatic > Marine > Unclassified | place: USA: California...
ACTCGAATTTACCCAGAATGCTTTCTGGGGTTTCTCCCATGCTCGCTCGCAAAAACCCTTCCATGGCGTTGAGCGTGTTCAAGTCCGTGACTTGACCGGGCGAAAATGCACCCAGCAACCGCACGAGCCTCACCGCAACTTCCGGGTTTCCGTCACTTAAGTGATACAACCACTGGTTGTCGCCCCACCGTTCAGTCGCCGCTCGCTTCACGCCTTCGTCGTACGCAAAATCCAAGCGCTTGGTAGCGAAGTTGTTGAATTTCACGCCCCGCGCTTTCCGCAAGGACGTGGTCGACGATGTGCCTACTTTGTCCCTTTCAAACAGCGCTTCAGTGGGACGACGTAGGTCGTAGTTGATTTTGTTGGCAACGGGCAGCGCAATCGTGGCATACCCATCCGCGAGCTTTTGCTGAAGCGCTGGGTCGTCTGTGACCGCTGCGATGTTGTCTCTGACAATCTTTCGCAACGCGGCCTGATCCGCTTTGAACGACGTCTTTGCTGCGGTCGGGTGTGCGGCGAAATACGCCGCCCGATCGGCTGCTCTTGCGGCGGATACTTCCGCATCCATCTTGGCAGCCAGCCGCTTAGGGAACCACCCAGCCGTTGCCAACGACGCGCCGCTCCCTGCCACCAGCGCAATACGCAGATAGTCGTCGAGGTCCGACTCCGGGTCGTCAGGGACGCCGACCGCTGCCGCCGGCCCCACCAGCGCCATCGCCGTCGAGGACAAGGCGCTGCGAGGGACCGCAGGCGGCGTGGTAAGATATGCTGGTGAGATGGCATCGGGCGCATCAAGCTGAGACGCTTGGGCAGGCATGGGCTCGGATTGAGCCAAAGTACGCGTCGATTGTGCAGCGCCGCCAATTGGCGCCCCTTTCGCCCGTCGCATATACACGACGTCAGGGATGGGGTCTCCGTCTGTCCAGCCTTGCTGAGACCATGCGCGCTTCAGCGCATCGCTGGGCTCGCCGTATTTCATGTCGTACGGCTGCCGAGACACCTCTTCCCACCCATACCGACGATAGAGCGTAGGCAGCATCCCGTCGGGCATCGCCTTGCTCGGGACCGCCCACGCGTCCAAAGTGGTCACGCCTCGCTTGTCCGCGTCGGCCATGATGCCCGCCAGCACGCCGCGCTGGGTGGAGTTGTTCATCACCGACGTCAGGTCGCGTTCGCCTGCGTCGGTGGTATTCACGCCGTAATAGACCGGGTCTCCGCTTCGACGCTGATAGAGCGCCTGCGGAGCACTGTCTGTGAGGCTTTCTCCACTGGCATTCGCTCGAAGTGCGCGGCCAAACTTCTCGTCTTTGCCATAACGAACGGGCGTATACCCTGCGGTGTCGAGGCCAGACGTGGCGCCCCATGTCCCGAGACCTGCCTCAAGCACACCACCAGCGGCTTCTGGAAGGCTGTTCGCCGTCGCAGCCGTATAGGCGCCGTGGGCAATGCTGGGGATGTTCAACGCCATCTCTGCCGCTCGAGACGCTCGTCCGATACCCAATAGCCCAGCCCTGCCGGCCAGCGCGCCGCCTCCTGTCAACGCCACGCTCCCCAGCGCCATGGGCGACGTGAACCCGCTCGCGAATTGGCCGGCCATGTTGACCCCGCGTTTCGCGTAGCGCGTCAATGTGGAATCGTCGTCTTCTTCGGCAATCTCTGGGATGTTGACAAGGGGGGCATTCAACGTCTGCCAGTCTTTGCTCAGGCCAATGCCACCCGCATCACCCAGCTCACGCTGTTTTGCGGACAGAGGAACGTACCTGTAATTTTGGGGCATCAGTTTAGCCTTGTCACCTGTCCGTCTGCATTGACCATCCACGTCTGTCCAGCATAAGGACCATTGACGAACTCTTTCCCCACGCCTTTGGGCGTGCCGGCCATGTCAGGAAGCTTCCCGGCTTCTGAGCCAATGCGAATACCAGCGCGTCCCGTCTCAACCGCGAGACCCGATCGTTGCGCCTCCTCAATTACGCGGCGCGTCCAGTTGGCAGCATTCGCAGACTTCGGGCTCAGCCCGATCCCTTCGCGCAACAGCGTGGCCCCGCGTTCTGAGCGCAAGAACTTCGACAGGCCATATTGCGTCAGTTGCAACGCACCCGTTGCCAACGGATTAAAGTACAACCCACCAAGGCTTGCCCCTTGAGCCAAGACGATACCAGACCCAGAGGGATTAGATCGTTCCATCTGGCGCTTCTGGAACTGCAGAATGTTGTCAATGTCGTTGACGTGTTGCGGCGTCAGATACGCGGCCTTGTTTCTATCACCCCATGCATTCCACTTCTGCAGCACAGTGGCGCCAGACCCGGGGGTGCGTTCTGCCACACGCGCGGGCTCGGTGATGTCGTCGAAGATGGCCCGGGTCATGTCGTCCATCGCCGACTGTGGAACAATCTGCTGGATTCGCGCCCCGAGGCTTCGTCCACCTTCGCGTGGTGCTCGTAACCGATCCGCCAACACCTTGGGGTTCTCGGGATTCACCTTGTCGATGACGTCAATCGCGCGATAGCGCTGCCGCGTCAATGCGCGACCCGCTCTCAGATCATCCAGCACGCCGGCGCCCTTCGCTGACGCATCGATGGCTTTCTGCCATTGCACGACGGCCATCATCGCGACGCCTTGGTCTCGCGTGGACTTATACAAGAGCGCGGCGTCTTTGATACGCCCACCACTCAATCCCTTGAGATCGGACAACAGCGTCTCCGCTGTCATCAACGGCACATAGTCGTCAGCGTTCATCAAGCGAGACAAGATGGTCAGCGCGCGACCGTCTGGCGAATTCGGATTCAATGTGACCGCGTCGTTGTCTGCCACTAACCGGTCATACGCTTTGCGATAGGCCGCCTTCGGGTTTTTGACCACAGACGCCGTGGCTTCTGCGGCTTCGACTGGGGCATACGCGGCGGTCGCGGCGTTTTTCGCAGACGTTTCGGCGTCTTTGAGCGCCTTGGTAATCCCTTCGGATGCGCCATACAGGTCCAGCTTGCGCCCCGAGATGGATGCGCTGATCTTGTCGATGTCCGCCGTAATCGCCGCCGTCTGTTTGGCTCGAGCTGCGGGCTCAGAGAACATACGAAACAATGACCGGCCGGTAATGTCCTCGAGGCCTAAGATCGCTTTATTGCCTGTCTGCTCATACGCCCCGACCGGGATGCCGCCGGACCGGGCATAGTCAGCGTTCGCGGCGACGTCGGCGGGGATTTGCACCGCTCCGATGCGCTTATTCCCGACCTTCTCTACCGCACGCAGTCCGCCGGCCACCGCTCGGTTCGTGACCGCTGGCAACGCGGCCTGCCCTCCCATATTCAGCATCGCGCCGGCCGCCTTATACGGCTTCCCACGCTCAAGAAACTCTGTGGCCCGTTCAGCGCCTTGCCCAACCAGTGACGTCGTCAATGCGGCTGTTCCCATGCTGCCCAATGCGCTGAGCGCACCAAGCACAGTGCCGCCGGCCACTACCTCTGGGGCGGCCAACGCGGCGACGGTCCCGGCAGCGGCGACTGGAAGGCCGTATTCGGTAAATTGCCGGATCGCAGGGCCATACCGGCCTTGCCGCCACGACTCCACACCCTTCTGGCGCAATTCGTCATGACCGGCTGCGAGGCTTTTGAGTGTTTGGAGTGGTGACGTCGCCGCCTGATATACACCGCTCGCGATGTCGGTGGGCGTGAGACCACGCGTGGCCTCACTACTGACGTCAGCAAACGCGGCGGCGCGCTGGGCTTGTCTGCGGCGGTCGCCAATCGACGCAGCAAAGGCCGCCACGTCAGCTGCGTTATCTGCGGGCTCGTCTGAATACCATCCGTCGTCAGTCCGCCATGTATACGCCGACGTGTCTCCCTGCGGTTTTTTCCAGTTGGGATCTCGACTAACCAGTGCCCCTTGAGCCATGACTACTGCGTCGCTCCGTTCCTAGGCTGATTACCACCAAGCGGCTTCGGGGGCGGAAAGTTTCGATTCATACGCTTGTTTACTTCGCCACGCAGGTCTACCGATGGAGCCGGAGGAGGTGTCGGAGAAGGGTCCATCGGACGCCGTCCACCTAACAACTGTGCGTCAGAGAACGCCTCGAAATCACGTTCCAATTGGCGGATCATGCTGTCAATCTTGTATAGCGCCAAGTCTGGTTGGTCATACAACGTTGAGAGGATTTTTTTGTATTTTTCTTCGTCGTATTCTCGAAGCACGCCACCTTCAAGCAGTTTCCCGACTTTTTGTTTTGTTAAATCGAGATTGGCTTGAATTTCACGAGCTTTAGAATATGGATTCAACGCCGCAAACCCAACCACAGGGCCTAATTTGTCTTGGTTGTCAAACACCAGTGACCGAAGCTCCTCCAACCCTCTCATCGCAGCCTTTGACTCAGCGATGCTGGTCAACGCCGAGTCACTCATGGGCTTACCAAAACCCGTGAACCCACGGTTCGCAAGCTCCGGGCCGATGACGGCTTGCGTCGCCAACGGAAGGTTCAGATACGATGAGGGGTGCTGTAAGACCATCCCAATTTGCGCGTCGATTGCGTCTCGCTTGGCAATCCGCTCCCGCGCTTCTGTAGCTCTTGCGAAAATTTGATTCCCCGCCTGCAGATTGAAAGCTCGGTCGGCATTACTCTGTGCTTGCTTGCGTGCTGCTGCTTCTATGACGTCTTGTTTAGCTTGACGTGCAATGTCTTCATCACGTCTTGTTCCTGCGAGGACTAGCGCTTGTTCGGCTCTTGCTTCTGCCGCAGTGCGAGGGCGACGAAATTCCGTTGGGCCTTGCGCGGGTGGCGGTGGCGTCGACGGAAACAACGGTTGACGCCGAGACACGCCCGCGAGCGTCTGCGGTGGACCACCGAACGTGACCCCCCCGACACCGAAGACGTCAGCGCCTACGCGTGGCTGGGCTTGTGGGCCAAACGTCACTCGGCCGATGGCGGCATCGCCTATGTCACGCGGTGGCGCTGGCGTCGTTGCCGGACTCAACTGACGGCTACTCGGCGACGTCGGATTAAACTCGTCCCAAAGGGTCTTGTCTTCCGCCGAGAAAGGAATACTTTGATCGCGCTCAGTGAGCTGGCCGTATTGCCTCAACCTTTCTGCTCGTTCAATCTGTTTTCGGCGCCACTCGTCTTCCGTTAAATATCGCTCCCTGTCTGCCTCAAACGCCCGCGTGCGGTCTGATTCGGCTCGGTCCAACCGCGCCTGCTCAGTGCCATACCGCGCCTGTTCGACGTCAGAGCGCCGCTGCGCTTCTGCCTTCGCGTCACGCAGGTCGCGCGACTGCACCAGACTGGCAAGGGTCTCCGTGGCAAGCCCGCCAAGGCCCTTCCACCGGTCCGCCATCAGGGCGCCGCGCCGCTGGGCATACGCACCCTCACGGTCCGCCTGCTGCTGCAGGAGCGCCATCTGCTGGCGCGTGTAGTCCCGGCTGGAATACACCTCGTCCGGGGCATACGGGATCGGTTCATAGGGCATTAGCGGTCCCTCACATCGTAGCCATACTTCGTGACATCAGCCCCGAGCTGCGCGTTCCAGTAGTTGTACTTCTGGTCGTTGGCGTATTTATACGCATCCCACTCGCGCCCGAATTGCAACTCGGCCGTCCGCTGTTGCGCGTTATACAGGTCCTGCGCCGTCTGATACTGGCTGCCGTAGAGGTCCTTGGCCGTATTGTATTGGCTCTGGTATCCCTCCTGCGCGTTCTGGCGGTTGGTGCCATACGCGTTGGCCTTGCCAGCTGCGTTGATGCCGTAGATGTCCTTCGCCACGTTGTAGTTCGTGCCATACGCGCCCGCACGATTCGCCTCGTTGGTGTCGTAGGTCGACTTCGCGAGCCCGAGGTTCGTGTTGTAGGCCCCGGCCCGATTGGCCTCGTTCATCGCGTAGTTCTGCTGGGCGTTGTTGCGGTTCGTGCCGTACTGCTCCGCCGCACGGTTGTAGATGTTCCCGTATTCCTGCGACGCGAAATTCTGCCCGTAGCCGAGCGTGTCCTTCAGGTGACCGCCGGTCCTGAGTGTGCCGCGATTGGCCGCCGACGCGTCGAGCGCCTTCTGCCCCTGCTCCAGACGGAACTGGTAGGACGGGTCCGACAGGATTGACTGCCCGGTCGGGGCTTGGAAGTCGCCATACGCGAACGGTGTGGCCGGCGTATACGGGTCGTAGGCAAACGGCTGCGCAAGCGTATAGGCGTCGTAAGCAAACGGGTCCGGTGCCACGTAGTCGGGATACGAATACGGGTCGGGAAGTTGGAGCGGGCTGGGGGGCGCAAACGTGGGGAACCCGCCGGCGCCGGTGCCGCCAGTGCCACCCCCGCCGGTGCCGCCGCCACCAGTGCCGCCACCACCAGTGCCCCCACCGCCGCCGCCACCACCGGGCGCATTGCTGGACCGCTGGCTGTAGTTCTGGCGCGCATTGGCTAGTGAGCGATTCAGGGCGTCGATATACCCGCCCGACGCGCCCTGATGTGCCGCGTCGTATCCAGCATTCCGCTTGATGCCTTCGAGATCGGATGGGTCGTATTGGACCCCCTTTGCCCGTGCGTCGGCTCGAAGGTCCGCCTCGATCTTCCCCCAGTCGGTATACGACTCAAACTCGGCTTGACGCTGGTTGTATCGCGGGTCACCGGCGACCGTCCCTTCGCCGAGCGCGCTCAGATCATTGTAGGTGCCGTATGCGCCTCGCACGGGGCGAGCCGGGGCCGCCGGGGCCGCCGGGGCCGCCGGTGGTGCAGGCGTATTGTCTTCGTATTCCTCGTACTCGTCAGGATGCCACGTATCGTTGCCGTATGCGTCAGTCTCGAAATATCCCGGCGCGACAAGGCGTCGTTGTTTTGCCATGCTTACCCCTGCCCCATGAAGCGAGATCGATACGGCGTGACGGTCGGCTGCGACGCCGCGTTCAAACGTGCCAAGGTTTGCAAACCACCTGCGCGATACGGCGCAAGGCGGGTTTCACGTTCCGCATACCGCGTGTCCTCGAGGTCCGCCTTCCGTTTAATCTCCGCCTGCTGGGCGTTCCAACGCGCTTCGTCGCGCTTCAGCTTCTCCGCCGCGAGCAGTTGGTCTTCGGCCCGCTGGTCCGCATTCAGCTTTTTCTGTTCTTCATACGAAGCGCGCTGGAAGTCTATCCAGCTCTGGTCAGCTTTCCCTTGCGAGCGGCTGCCCATCAGGTTCGTGGCGTAGTCGAGGCCCTTCATGCCGAGGTTGAGCTTGTCGAGTGTCGTGATTCCTGTTTTCGGCACGGTTGGTACTACTCCTCCTGCAGATGGCGCGACGAACGACGGAATGTTGCCGCCCGTCATCCCGCGACTCAGGTTGTTCGCGAACAAATTCGACGTCGATGGCGTGGTCGCGCTGCCGCCAAAGAGCGGAGCCGCAGGTCCACGCGATGCACCCGTCATCCCGCGATTCAAGTTGTTCGCGAACAACGTCTCCGTCGATGGCGCGGTCGCGCCGAGCGTGGGAGCCGGCCGAGCCCCGGGCAGAAACATCGCCGCATACTGCGCCGCCTGTCCCGCCTTGCCCGGTAACACCGGCGCCGCGAGCCGCGCGATGGTTTGGGGGTTCACCAACGCCCGCTTCGCCGCCGCCGCGACGGTTTCCCCGGCAGCCCGCTTCGCCACACCGCCCGCGCCGCCCAACCCCGGGATGGCACCCAGCCCCGCGCCCGCCAACGTGCCTCTCCACCCCGCCCCGCTCAGCTTCGCGCCTGCAGCCCCAGACAGCGCGCCAATCGCCGCGAGAGACATCCCGCCCGTGAAGGGCGCAGCCACGATGGGAGCCGCAATCGCCGCAACCTGCCCGACCTTGCCCAAGACGCTCTTGGCCGAGCGGTCCTTGGTGATGATCGGGACCCCCCCAGACAGCTTGACGCTGCGACCGGCCGGCCATGGTTTGCCCGTGACGCGCTGGTAGGCGCCCTCGAGGTCCCCTCCGAATTGGCGCTTGGCCGCCTCAATGGCCGCCTGATTCTTGCGGAAATCATCGAGGAACAACTGCTCGTCGCCCTGCGCGGTGTATCCCATCGTTAATCCTCTGCTACGCCGAGACGGCTTCCAATGTCAGGTCCAGCGCATACTGCATGGCTGGCGTGCCGACGCTGGTATACGACGTGGCATACGTCACCGGCGACGCGTTGTCCACCGACAGCAACGCGGTCCCGGTCTGGCTGGTGGTGGTGGTATTCCCCGTCACCGCCGCGCCACTCAGGCTCATCGTCACCGTATCGTCCGTCCACCCCAACGACACCGTCACGCTACTCGACGTGGCCGCCGCCGTCGTAATCCGCAGATACCACGTCACACGATACAACCCGGCCGATAACGACGAGGCCGGGATCGACGTCGTGCCGATACTCGCAGCCTGCCCTGAGACCGAGACCGTCTGTATCCGCACCGGCGCGTCGTTCACCGTGGTCGTCAGGTTCCGCAGCCAGACCTGCCACGTCCGACGGATCAAGCCCGTCTTCGGGTCCGTCATGGCGTCGCGGGCAGGCATGGGCGGATTCGCCATCAGCGCCGTCCACTCGACACATCGACAAACGCGTCCACGATACGCCACGGAATGGGGTCGGTGACACTCACCTCGAACACGCGGTCACGGCTGGCGCCTAACCGGCGGAAACGCACCCGCGTCGTATACGCGCCCTGTGCGCCGGCACTGCCTGACCGTTCGTTCCCCCACGTCTGACCGCCATCATTGCTCGAGCGCAACATCACCTGCGGGTCGGACCCTTGCCCACTCGACGTGCCGAGCCCGCTCTGCAAAAACACCTCGAGCGCCGCAAACTCAATGCGCGCATGGTCGGCAAACACGGCCGGCGAACGACGGACCCGTCGAATGTAGTCGTCGTTGACGTCGGTGGTGTAATCAATCGACTGGGCATAGACGGTGCTGCCCACGCGGTCCACCACCAGCCGCTTGCCAAAGGCCGAGCAGCCGAAGATGGTTTGAATGGCATCCCACGCGCTCAACGCGGGGTCCCACGACCCGCGCTCATGCCAGAGCTTCGTCGAGAAATCGTAGACCCATGTTGCTTTCGCCGTCGGAAACGTCAGCACGTAGAACAGATGGCCCTGCTCGGCATACACGTCGGCGATGGCGTCGGACACGACGGCATACTGCGAGATAGCGTATTCGACCGCGTGCGTCGAGATGCGGTTGGGCGTGAACCCCTGCGCTTCGACAATCTGATACCCGCCACTGGCCGACGTGGCGAGCCAGACCACGCGGTCAATGGCCTCGCGCGCAGAGAACCGTGCGGCGCATCCATACGGCACCAAGCCGGACGGGTCCGGGGCGAACGGGAACGGGGCCGTGCCGGCGTCATACCAGACTTCCGACGTCTGTGACCCCAGCAGCCAGATCTGCCCATAGGACGTGACGACCATCGAGGTCCACCGGTCCGGGGCAATCGACCGCGCCGCGTATTGCGTGGCATCCCACGTCGTCCCGTCGTTCAGGTCCGAGATGCGGAACTCACTGGTCGCCGCATCCAGCGACACGAAATACCCATCCAGCATCCCGCCCATCGTCGACCCACTCGCCAGCTCCACGGTGAGCGTATTGGTCGACAGGTTGTAGGCGTAGCCCACATCCCCGGACGTAATGAACAGCTCGTTCCCGGCGTCGCCATTGCCGCAGATGGTGGCGGGACTGGTGTCCGTCGCCACCGTGCCACGGGACGTCGCGACGCCGGCGCTGGACAGCTCGTAGAGCGTCGTGTTGACGATGACAAAGCACCGGCCATTGAGCGCATACATCGCCCGCCCGCCGACGTCCGTCGTGGTGCTGAACGTCTCGAACCCGGGCGTCGGATACAGCGCGGCCTTGCTTGTGGCGCCAGAGGATTCCATCACCTCGACGTACCAGTTCATCAGTTGCTCGTTGTCGGCAACCGGTGACTGGGAGGTATACGACCCTCCCACGAACAAGGGGAACTGGCTCACTAGTAGCCCTTGCGCCGATTCAACTGGCCCAGCGTCATCGCGCCCATCAGCCCACCAGCGGCACGCTTCAGCAGGCCGGGGTTCTTCCTGATCGCGCTTCCCAGTGCCCCACCCAGCACCGCGTTCGCCATTCCCGGACGACCCATCGCGTGGCCCATCGCACCGCCCATCACGTTCGACGCCATTCCGGGCCGCGCGGGCTGCGGGGCATAGGCGCCATACACCTCATCGGGAGACGCCGGCGATGGCGCAGCGGTCGCATAGTCCGGCTGCACCTGCTCGAAACGCTGGCCCGGAGGGTAATAAATGGTCCCCCGTCCGCTGGGGTCGAACTCATCACCGGGGAGTCTACGGAGGTCGCCCCCTCGGTCGTATTTGTCTCGTTTGGCGGATTCGGCCGCGCCCATGTCCATCGCCATCGTCCCACCACTAAGGTCTTCCTCAAACGTGTCGGGATAGTCCTCAATGCGCGGCATGGGCTCGCCTCGGCTGCCTGCGCCGTTGTAGTTCCACTGCTGCCACGCGGCTTCGTAGGGGCTGGTTGGTGCCTTATACATGTCCCTGACTCCTGCTCGGTTATGCGCCGGTGTCGCTGAAGATGTTGTATTGCCCGTGCCGTGGCTTCCACATGGCCTCCACGCTCAGGTCCATCAACCGGATATTCGCGCGCTTGATGTCCGCCTTCGATTCAATCGCACTCATCACCAACGCTTGCGCGGGTTCCACCTGATACTCCGGGGACAATTCCACCGCGAGGGTGTCCCGCATGAATCGGCGATACCCCGGCGGCAGCGACAGCGTGTCCGACAGCGCGAGCTCCGTCACCGCCACGGGCGCATACAGCGCGCCTTGCAGGGTGGTCGACGTCGGCACCATCCAGAACGTGAGCGTCGCCAGCGGATACGTCAGGTTGTAGTACGCGTAGGACGGATAGGTCGACGTCAACGCCTTCTGCGGGATGGCGGCAAACGCCTCAACCGTCAACAGCCCCAGTGGCATCTCCAAGTCGGGGTTCTGACTGGTATCAATGAACTTGAGGTCGTCGACATAGATGGGGCGCGCAATGTCGACGTCGCCGCCATCGCCTACCGTATACGCCGCCTGCCCTGACACCAGTGACCATGTCGTCCGCAACGAGGTATACATGGTCAGCCGCTCGGTGCCCCAGCTGTCGATGAGGTCGTTGAGCCGCTCGAGCGCGTCGTTGGCTTCCTGCCCGGTCGGAGACTCCGTCGCATCCAGCACGCCGATGCGCTTCATCGCCGCCGTAATCAATTCCAGCGTCGTCATGGACAGCCTCTCAGAAGCGAACCGTATACTGACCCCGCACCCCGAGGCCGCGTCGAGTAGGCCTCGGCGACGACGCGTCGGGGTGCTGCGACGCGAACCAGTCGCGCATCGCCACTTCCATCGCCGCGTCCTTGTAGCGCGCCCGCAGCGTGCGCTCGTCGCGCGTCTCAGTCGCCGACACCTCGCCTCGCCCCTGCGGGTCGCGCCACGACACCGACCCCTCTGGCCGCGCCCCACGCAGGAAAGACGCGTGCGTCTCAAGGCCACCCGGCAGCGTCGCGTCCACGTCCACAGGGTGACGCCCGGACAACAACGCGCGAATCTCGTCTCGCTGGGCGTTCCATTTGGCTTCTTGGCGTTCCACGGCGCGCATCCCCTCGCCGCTTATCCCCTCGAGGCGAGGGTCCACACGCAGACGCGATCTCTGTAGCAACTCCGCGAGGGTCGGCATCGTTAATCCGTCAACTGCCGGTGCGTGTCCGCATCGCGCACCGCCCGCTCGCGCTGCGCCTTGCCGCTCATCTTCACCGCCGCCGCTGCGGCTTCCGCCGCCGCCTGCGAAATCTCGTTCTCACGCGCCTCGACCCGCGCCTTGGCTGTTACGGGAGACGTCGTCCACCCGTCACCCATCGCCAGCAACTGGTCCGATTCGCTCTGCACGATCCGCTCCTGCACCTCGGTGGTGCCGTTGCTTTGCAGGTGACCGCGATAGAGCATTGCCGGGAAGGGCACAAACACATACGGCTTGTTCCACCGCTCCATCTCGCGGTCGTATTCCGTCTCGCCCGTTCGTACCACACTCATGATGCTGGCCTTTCGCACGCCCGCAGGCGCGAAGAGAGAGAAAACGTGAGGGGCCACATCGGCCCCCCACGGTCGTGCTACGCAATCGTGCAGTTGGTCAGCCCGAGGAGTCCCCACGTCCCGCCACGCGCGACGCAGATGAACGAGGCCCCCGCCTTCGCGGCGAAGGTGATCACGTCACTCGACGTGGTGTCCCCGTAGAACCCCGCCGTGTAGGTCACGGTATGGGCAAACGCCGAGGCGTTCAGCACGGTCATCGTCAGCCCGTCCTGATCCTTCGCCGGACCCGCCAGCGTCATCGCGCGTGCCGCGCCGCCATTCAGCACCACCAGCGTGTTCTGCGTCGGGATGGCAATCGCCCCCGCCGCCGAATAGGTCACGATGGTCGGGAACTGGGGGTCAATCTGTGCGGCCTGCCCCAAGGGCTGCCCCCCC
>Ga0222712_10005732_pt1 | contig 12453 bp, 14 predicted proteins | sample C33_657DmetaG_FD_165043 | JGI IMG/M metagenome (GOLD analysis project Ga0222712, IMG submission 165043) | Estuarine water microbial communities from San Francisco Bay, California, United States - C33_657D | ecosystem: Environmental > Aquatic > Marine > Unclassified | place: USA: California...
AATATCGGGCATTTGAGTCATATCCATGCGAATAGCCCTTGACCAAAGGCCGCGCCAGAGAAATTGACCCCGATCAAACAAGGCCATCAAAGGAAAGCAAAATGTCCGAGCAATATTGGCTGATGAAGTCGGAACCCGACGTTTACAGTTGGGATGACCTTGTCGCTGAGAAGGAAGGAATGTGGGATGGCGTGCGCAACCACGCCGCCGCGCTCAATATGAAAACGATGAAAAAGGGCGACCTCGCCATTTTCTATCACAGCAATATCGGCGTCGAGGCTGTCGGGATTATCAAGATCAGCAAGGAAGCCTTTATCGATCCCACCGACGAGAAGGGCAAGTTCGTTGCGGTGAAGGTGAAGCCGGTCAAGAAACTGAAAAACCCGGTGCCGTTGAAGGCGATCAAGGCCAACCCCAAATTGGCAGAGATGGACCTTGTCCGCCTGTCGCGCCTCTCGGTTGGCAAGGTCAGGCCAGAAGAATGGGCCGAAGTCATGAAGATGGCAGGCGAGAAAGTTTGACGATCAATTCCAGCCATGTCCAACATCGCAATCCTTACCCCTGCCCCGGATTATTGGGAAAACTGGTCGCTGCCTAAGGCGCATTATGAGCGATTGCTCGGCCCCGATCTAAGCTTTCGGCCGTGGACCGAGCCCGGCGATCTTTCGCAATTTGAACTTATACTGCCCTTGCTGGCCTGGGGTTACCAACGCGACGTGCCCGCTTGGTTTGCACTGCTCGACCATCTGGAAACAGCAGGACTGCCAGTTGCCAATCCCGCTAAGGTTTTGCGCTGGAACAGCGACAAGGCCTATCTGGCTGAGTTGACCGAAGCTGGTGTGGCATCCGTGCCTACCTTGATTCGAGAATCGATGAACGATGCAGCGCTCGAAAGCGCACGCGCCATTTTCGAAAGCCCGCGCCTTGTCGTCAAACCCCCCATTTCGGGCGGTGCGGACGGCACGTATCTGATCGGTCCATCTGACCCCTTGCCCGCCGATGCAGTTGGAAAACGGATGCTGGTACAGCCCTATCTGCCAGCGATCGCGGACGAGGGCGAATATTCGCTATTCTTTTTTGGCGGCCGATACAGCCACGCCATCAGCAAGCACCCAGCGCAAGGCGACTTTCGCGTGCAGGAACAATTTGGCGGAGTGGAACGGAGTATCGATGCACCAGCCAATGCAAAGGCACTTGCCGAAACCGCCATGGTCGCTGCCGATCGGCTGCTAGGCTGTGGAACCCTGACCTATGCCCGCGTCGACATGGTGCGCGATGGCGCAGGCACATTCCGGCTGATGGAATTGGAATTGATTGAGCCCAGCCTGTTCCTGCATTTTGCGCCCGATGAAGGGGCGCTGTTTGCGAATGCCGTGAAAGCGAGCAATCAAGCCGACCGATAATCGGCAATAATCTCCCCACAAGCCCTCAGCTCTTCCTCATGGCTTATCTCGCGCCATTCTTCTTTGAGCGCAGCAGCTTCCCACTCCTGCATGGCCGGGTGCGCGAGGATATGGTCGACCCAGGCCTGTCCCTTGCCGACATCGAGGCCATAGGTGCGAACACGATAGGCCACAGGCGCGAAAAAGGCATCGGCTGCGCTGAATTCCGGACCAGCCAGATATGGGCCGCCGAAGCGGGACAGGCCTTCCTCCCACAATTCGCGAATGCGCGCGACATTGGCCTTGAGCGCATCCGACATAGGTTTGGGTTTCACCCGCACGCCGACATTCATCGTGCAGTCGTTGCGCAATGCGGCAAAGCCGCTGTGCATTTCGCACGCCGCGCATTGGGCCCAGGCGCGGGCATCCGCATCTTTGGGCCAGACGCCCTCATGCCGGTCGGCAAGGTAAAGCGTGATGCCCATTGAATCATAAATGGTGCGGCCTTCGTGCAGCAGCACAGGCACCTGCCCGGTGGGAGAAAAGGCACGAAACTCTTCGTAATTGCTCGGCTTGGTAAAGGGTTCGAACCTGTCTTCGAATTCCAACCCCAATCCTTTCATCAAGAGCCAGGGACGCAGTGACCAACTCGAATAATTCCGGTTTGCGGTGATCAGCGTATAATCCATCTCGTGCCTCCAGATGTTCGTCCATGCCTATGGAAGGCGGCTCAAATCCAGCCAATTCGAATCCGCGCGGTCATGATAGCTGTCGATCACGGCAAAAGGGATACGAAAGGGGAAACCCCAATTGCTGTTCCACATCGCGACGACACCCGTACGCGTCGAGGGCTCGAAAATCATCGTTGCCCGATAACCATCGACAGCGCCCGAATGGCCTTCAAGCCGCAGGCCGTTATAACTGAAGCTGCGCCAGCCGAGCCCATAGGAAGCATCGCCATTCGCCTGTCGCAGATCCCCGCCATAAAGGCGCCCGGTCTTCACACGCGGCGCATGCGCAATTTTCAGCACCGACGCGGGCAGCACATCGGGATATTCACCCATCATCGCCTGCATCCAGCGCGCGAAATCGACAATATTGCTTTCAATCCCGGCGGCGGCGGGGACGCGCCAATAGGCTTCTTTCAGTTGGCGGACATGCTGGCCATTATGCGGACGCGCCCAATCGCGCGAATTGGTCAACCCCGCCATCCCATAGCGCGCGCTGACCATACCAAGTGGCCGGAAAAAGCGATCATGGACCGCTTCGTCAAATGGCTGCTTGGCCGCGCGCGCCAATATCTCGCTCGCGGCGTCAAATGCTATATTCTGGTAGGTGTGGCAGGTGCCCGGCTCGCACTGCAATGGTGCCTCTGCCAGGCTTCCCCGCAATGCGCGCGGGTTTTGTCCATCCTCGAGCCGTTCGTCATAGGCATTTTTGGTCAGACCCGTCTGCTGCGACAATATCTGTCCAACGCTGATCCGCGTTTCCGCATCGCCAGGCAAGCGCAGCGAGCTGCGCCATGTGCTGGCTGGCCGATCGAGATTTATCCTGCCTTCATCGACCAGCTTCGCCGCCAAAATGCCGGTTGCCGTCTTGGAAACCGATGCCCAGCGGAATACCGTCTGCTGCCCGACCAGTGCCCCGGTTGAGCGATCGGCAAATCCGTAAGTGCGTACGAAGCTGATCCGGCCATCTTCTACTACAGCAACTGCCAAACCGGCCATTTCAGGGCGTAGCGACAATTCGGCCAATTGCTGCTCAAGCGCAGGATAATCAATCCGGCCTTCCCATTCCTCTGGCGTGTCGGGAAGGTTTCGGATTTGCGCGGAAACCTCTGCGATGTTCGGTACATAGTCGACAGCAACATCGCCATTTTCGACGAGAACACTGGCAAGCCAGCCGATAGCCAACAATAGGATTGCTGCACCCGCAAACCGGACCCAATTGTTCACAAGTTTCTTGTTAAGCATTGGGCTTGGTCGGCTTCCTAACCCCTATGCGCGCCATCACCTGTGCCGGAATTGCATAATCTGCAACCGCTTGTCGATTATCTCGCAGGCCGCACAACTCGCGTTGTACCAGATAGGCCCATGCACGCGATGCCGCTGCGTCGGTAAGGGCCTCCCGTTCTTCCTGGCTGGAAGCGGCATTCAATGCATCGAGCGCCTTTTGCAGCAAATGCCCGGCGTGACCCAATGATGCAGCCTTTTCGGCGATGATCGCCGCTTCAATGCTGTTCATCGCGTCCTTCTGGGAACCGGAGCCGGGCATTCGCATAGATTAAGGTCTCACACCAGATAGTGCGCAGTCGTTTTCGCCGCGACTTCCTCTGCTGTCACACCCGGTGCCAGTTCGATCAGACGGAAGGGAGACGAATTATCGGGACGCTGGAAAACAGCGAGATCGGTAATCACCATGTCGACAACATTGCGCCCCGTCAGCGGAAGGGTGCAGGCGGGGATGAATTTCGGGCTGCCGTCCTTGGCAACATGTTCCATCACCACGATGATTTTCTTGACGCCTGCGACCAGGTCCATCGCGCCACCCATTCCCTTGATCATTTTGCCGGGAACCATCCAGTTGGCGATGTCGCCATTTTCGGCAACTTCCATCGCACCCAATACGGTGAGATCGATATGCCCGCCGCGGATCATCGCGAAGGATTGCGCGCTGTCGAAATAGGCCGACTGCGGAAGTTCGCTGATCGTCTGCTTGCCTGCGTTGATCAGGTCAGGATCGACTTCATCGTCATAGGGGAAGGGCCCAATACCAAGCATGCCGTTTTCGGACTGCAAAGTCACATCCATGCCGTCGGGGATGTGGTTCGCCACCAGCGTCGGGATGCCTATGCCGAGATTTACATAAAACCCGTCCTGCAATTCCTTCGCGGCGCGCGCCGCCATCTCGTCGCGGGTCCATCCTTTGGTCAGGCCGTCATGCATTGTCATGGGGTGTTATCCACTTCTGTAGCTTTGGGAGAATGCGTAGCAGCAGCAACCGCTGCGGGATAGGGGAGCAGGAACCAACCCCTGTCGGTCCAGGCATCGAGCCGGATCCCGTAATCCGGATCGCGCAGGTAATCGAACAATTCGTCAAAATCGGATTTGCGGTCGCCGGCGATGGCGAGCACACAGTGTGTAGCGGCGAAATTCCACCGCCGCTCCTGCTTGCGAAGGCCGGGCCAAGCGAACAATTGGATATCGTCGGCCTGCATCGCGGGAATGTCACCGGCCTGCAAAAGCGCAAGGTCATCGGCAAGTTCGCCTGTGCTGCGATCGCTGACCCAGGCGATGACGATGCCATTGTCGCGCAGAAACTGAAGCAGTCCGCCGAAGCCGATCGCCTCACCATCACTCAATTCGACACCGGGCGCTTCGTCCATGTCGATGATGATAGCCGATGTTTTGTCCCCGCAATCGACCGCGCGCGGCTCGATCAGCGACACCTGTTCAACCAGCACGGCGGAGCGCACCGAAGCGCCCGCCTGCCTGCGTTCGGCCTGCGCCAAGGCATAGCGTGCCATGGAAAGATAGGGATGGTTGATATCAGCAAGCGCCACCGGCTGGGCTGGGATCTGCGCAGCCTGCGCAACAGGTTCGGCTGCGGGAGTCGTTGTTTCTTCGACCGGAGCGACAGTGACCACCGCCTCGCGCTGCGCCTGCGGTAGGTCAGCAACCTGCTGTTCAGCTGCACGAGTGCGCGCCTGCGCAGCATCAACCTTTGTCTTGCCGATGGCCCCTGCCGCAAGCACAGGCAGCACCGCCGCTGCGCAGCCCTGCAACAACGCAGCGGAAATAATCAGGGGAACGACCGCGCCGAAGCGCATCAGGCAGCCTCGCGCTCCCGCACGGTGCGGAACTCGATCTTTTTGTCGTAAGGCGCGCCGATGATTATGCGCTGCACATACACGCCGGGCAGATGGATCGCATCGGGATCAAGGCTGCCTACGGGCACCACTTCCTCAACCTCGACTACGCAAACCTTGCCGCAGGTCGCAGCCGGCACGTTGAAGTTGCGCGCGGTCTTGCGGAAGACGACATTGCCGCTTTCGTCGGCCTTCCACGCTTTCACCAGACTGAGATCGGCGAAAATACCGCGTTCGAGGATATATTCCTCACCGTCAAAAACCTTGACCTCTTTACCCTCGGCCACCTGCGTGCCGACACCGGTCTTGGTGTAGAAACCGGGGATGCCCGCCCCGCCTGCGCGCATCCGCTCCGCAAGCGTGCCTTGCGGACAGAATTCGACTTCAAGTTCGCCCGAAAGATATTGGCGTTCAAATTCCTTGTTCTCGCCAACATAGGAAGAAATCATCTTCTTCACCTGCTTGGTGCGAAGAAGCTTGCCGATACCTTCATTGTCGATGCCCGCATTGTTCGATGCAAAAGTGAGGCCGGTGACACCGCTGTCGCGCACTGCATCGAGCAGGCGTTCAGGAACGCCGCACAGTCCAAAGCCGCCGCTGGCAATCAAAATGTCATTCTTCAACAGGCCATCAAGTGCAGCCTTTGCATCGGGATAGAGTTTTTTCATGGGATTCCGACCTTACGGTTGGTGTTGGGAGAGGCCCGCCACCTAGCCGCTCAGGCCGCTTTCCGCAAGGGCAAGCCTATCGCAGTTCCATCCCCAGCACCGCCTCCAGATCGGCTAGCGCCTGTTCCCCGCTCGTCACTTTTATAGCGTGCATTCCAAGGCCCGCTGCGGGTTTACAGTTGATACCCAAATCGTCCAGATAGATGCAGTTTTCAGGCGCAACCGACAGCGCTTCGCACATCATCTGGTAGATGCGCGGATCGGGTTTGCGGACCCCGGCTTTCGAGCTTTCGATCACATGGTCGAAACGCGCCATGATGCTTTCGACCTCCAGCGCCTTGTCTTCGCTGCGGGCCATCGCGGCACCTCGGCCTGCCTTCACATTATTGGTGATGCAACCGACGCCAAAACCTTCATCTTTCAGCCGGTCGAGAGCCTTCACCATATAGGGCCGCACATCACCTGCGAGGCAGGCGATCACTGATGCCCCGTCGAGTGCATGGCCCAAGGCTTCAGCTTCTGCCGCGAACAACGCGTCAAACCCTTCGACGTCGATTTCCGCACGCTCGAACTTGGCCCATGCATTGTCGTCAGGATTGGTCGAATTGACGGTGCGGACGAAATCGCGCGGCAATCCGCGTTCGGCCTCAAGACGATTGAATGCTTCAAAGGGCGACGAAGTTATCACTCCGCCGAAATCGAAAATCACATGGCTATGTTTCATGGGGTGACGATAATTCCTGTCTTTGGATCGGCTTTGCCGCTCAATACTTCATGATAGGCGGCAAGCGCACCGTCGCTTCCGCTGCGCTTGTCGATGCTGGCGATGTTGGGCGCGACTTCCATAAAGCCGAGCCATGCCGCTGCAATGCGTTCGCCAAAGCCACGCGCGCCCCAATCGGCGATGCGTTTCTGGCTGCGGCCGGGGGCGAAGAAACCTTCTCGGGGGGCACCGGGCAGTTCGCCCATTTCGGGCGCTGCATCCCAATGCGATTTGCCGACGACCATCGAATATTTGATCGCGTCGCCAAAATGGCGGTGCACCGCGGCGGTGACCGCGCCGCTGCCTGCCATATCTACAAGAGCCGAGGGCATCGACGCATCGAGTGTGGTGATATCGTCATAGGCGACCACCTGATCATAAATACCAAGGTCGGCGAGTCCCGCCGCATTGGCCTTACTGGTAAGGCCAATGGTGCGGGGACGATCGCTGCGCTGCCTCATCGTGTGGCCAAGGCCGATTGCGGTTTTGCTCGACGCGCTGGCAATCAGCAATTGCTGCACGCCATAATCGCCTTCATCTTCAAACTGGTCGGCGATCAGCCAACCGGTGAGGAACAGCGGGCGGAACACCGGCCAATAGTCATGATGTTCGGGCTTATAGTCTGGTATCGCCTCGACCCGCTGATACTGGTTATAGATCGGCGGCAATGTCGTGCGCCGCGGTGTCACATCGACAAAGCTGCCGCCGCCAATATGGCCGGGCGTCAACACCGCATGGCTCGCCATTGGATAATAGCCGTAATATTGGTCACCTGGTGCAACGCCTTCGATATCGCTGACCAGCACCGTCGCAAAGCCCCAGACAGGTAGGCGCCCTGGAGTGCCGCGCTCGCTGAAGAAATCCCAATAGCCCTGTTCGTTGCCAAACAGGCCGGCAGGTTTTCCGAACACGGCATAAGTGATGTTGTTGGCCGTCATGGCAAAGCTATCAACATGCACCAATATCTCACCGGGGCCGACTTCGGTGGAAGCCGTCACAATTTCGGTTTTGCTGACATCATCCCTGTCAATGTCGATCGCCCACGCAGTAGCAGCCATGATTCCTATCCTACCGTTGTTCCGAACAGCGCACCAATACCTGCCGTTGCCCCCATTGCAACTGCACCCCAGAAAGTGACCCGCGCCACCGCCTTGCCCATAGGGGCGCCCCCAGCCTTTGCACCGACCACACCCAATATGGCAAGGAAGAGCAACGAAGCGCCCGAAACGATCCATGCCAGCGACGGGCCGGGAAAGATAGGAACCAAGGCCAGTGGCAGCGCGGCACCGGCAGCAAAGCTGGCGGCCGACGCCAAGGCCGCCTGCACCGGCCGTGCCGACATTTCGCTGGTCAGCCCCAACTCATCGCGCAGATGGGTTTCGAGCGCATTGCCCTCCATCAGCTTCGTCGCAACCTTTTCGGCCAAGTCGCGGTCGAGACCACGTGCTTCGTATATCTGGATCAACTCCTCGCGTTCGAATTCGGGCTGGGTTTCAAGCTCCTTTGTCTCGCGCGCAATATCCGCTTTTTCAGCGTCGCCTTGCGAGCTGACAGACACATATTCACCTGCCGCCATCGACATTGCGCCTGCGACAAGCCCGGCTATACCCGTAAGCAGGATGGTAGACTGCGCCGCCCCTGCGGCAGCGACGCCCGCGATCAGGCTGGCGGTCGAAACAATGCCGTCGTTCGCGCCCAATATCGACGCCCGCAACCAACCGATCCGGTCGACGACATGGGCTTCGATATGCAGGCGCGACATCGGGCGAGCTTCAATATTGGAGTTTCAGGCCGGGGCGTTTCCAGCGGGTCTTCACCAGGCGGCCACTTCCCGAAAGGGTGATATAGGCATCCATCATATCATCGCCGCCAAAGGCGATATTGGTGGTGAAAATATCGTCGGTTTCGACAAATTCGACCAGGTCACCCTCAGGCGAAATCACGCTGATCCCGCACTCACCGATGGTCGCGACGCAGATATTTCCATTCGCTTCCATCGCGAGGCTGTCGAAGAATTTATAGCCAGCCGGGCGATAGAGCGGGATGCCAGGGCCGCCAGGGCCGGCATCGGGCGCTACCTTGCCGGGTGCAGTGATGTTGAACTTCATCAACCGGCAGGTGTAGGTTTCGGCAGCATAAAGCGCGCTGCCATCGGGCGCGAGGCCGACGCCATTGGGATTGTTCGAAGGGAAGATCACTTCTTCCAAGTGGCTGCCATCAGCCTTGGCGTAGAAAATGCCCACAATGTCATGGCAGCGCTTGGCATAATCGACCTTGCCATGGTCGGTGAACCAGAAGCCGCCATGTTCGTCGAAGACGATGTCATTTGGCCCACGCAGCACGCAGCCGAAATCGCCCGACTTATAAAGCACCTCGACCGCGCCGGTTTCGATATCGATCCGCTCTATACGGCCACCCGAATAGTCGTTGGCGATGCCGTGCGGGGCGAGATAGCCATTCGCCTCGACATATTCGAACCCGCCATTGTTGCAGCAATAGAGTTTGCCATCGGGGCCAAGTGCAAGCCCGTTCGGACCTCCCCCCACTTTCGCCACTGTTTCTTTGCTTCCATCGGGCTTTACACGGGTGATTGTGCCGCGTTCGATTTCGGTCAGGATGACGCTGCCATCGGGCATGACCACCGGGCCCTCGGGAAAGCGAAGCCCGTCGGTGATGGTTACCATTTCTGCCATATTTGTTCCTCCCATGCTCTCTCACCGCCCAAGCTGGCAGGAGGAAAAGCATTTGGGAAGCCCGATTCTGCGCCTCAGGCGGCGGCTTGGCGGCTTGACGCTACGGCTTGTGGGCGCACTTTGCTTGCACGCTTTTCGGCATAGAGCGCGGTATCGGCAACGTGCATCACTTCGCGAATCGTTTTCCCATCATCGGGGTAGAGTGCAAATCCAAGGCTTGCCGCCACCGGCGTTGGCGCCCCATCGATTTCGATAGGTCGGCAAAGCGCAGCCAGCAATGCCGTCGTCCGGGCAGAAAGGTCTGCCTTGCTCTCTACGTTCCGAAACAGAACGATAAATTCGTCACCGCCCAACCGGCCCACGCTGTCTTTGGCTTCGGCGGCGTTTGACAGCCGCGTACCCACGCCCAGCAGCATCAAGTCGCCCGCATGGTGGCCCAGGCTGTCATTGACCTGTTTGAAACCGTCAAGGTCGAGCAGCGCGATGCCGAAGCGCGGTCTGCGTCCCTTCAATTCGGCTTCGATAGTCGACATGATCGCGCGCCGATTGGGAAGACTCGTCAGCGGGTCGGTGTCAGCAAGTTCACGAATCTGCTGCTCAAGAAACAGCCCTTCGATCATCCGGTCATATTGGGCGGTAACGAAACGGATCATCAAAGCTTCGACGCTCAACATCGAAACACCGAGCATCTTGGCATTGAAATCGCCCGAGAGGATCATTGACATGGCAACCGGCGTGATCCCGATTACCAGAACCCCGATCGCTGCAGGGCGGAGTGTGTACAGGCAATGGGCAATCGCCGTTGCCCCGAATGCCAGCGAGATCGGGATCAGCGTTTGATAAGCAAAAGTGCCGGCCACATAAGTGAAGGACGCCGCCAGCGCCAAAAGTCCCATCATACCTACCGAGAGGCCGACATTGGCTTTGAGAATGGTCGGCACTTTCTCTGGAGGCACCGGTTTTTCCAGCATTTTTCGCCAGATTGTCATGCGCGCGAAGCAATAGATAATCAGCCCCGACATCCAGCCATAGTTGACCAGCGGCAGCCCGCTGTTCCAGCAAACGGCCATGACGATGCAGGTGTTGAGTGCGGCCACGGCGAGCAGCATCGGAACTTGCGAACGCACATTATCGAGCTGCGTCGCATGAAGCGGCCCACGTATGGTTCGCGGCACCGCAGGCGCAAACCAGCGCAACAGCCGTAAAGCCTGATCAGGCATTCGGGTTTTCAGGTTCGGCTGGTCCATTGGATAGGGACCTTAACCGCAGGGGGTAAAGCCCGGGTTAAAACGGGTCGGTCTTTCCAACCCGCTGCAAAGCGCTTAGATGATTGCCATAACTTATCTTTGTCGCAGGATTTTCATGACACGCGAATATCAGGCGGATCCCGCCCTATACATCAATGGCAGCTGGCGCTCGGGCGAGGGCCGCGACGTCCACCCGGTACTCAACCCCGCCACCGGCAAGGTGATTGCCGAAATTCCGCTGGCAACGGCCGCCGATCTTGATGAGGCTCTGGCCGCCTCGGAAAAAGGTTTTGCGCTGTGGCGTGCGACCGACGTCAATGCCCGCGCTGCTATTTTACACAAGGCCGCAGCGCTGATCCGCGAGCGGGCAGAACATATCGCAACATTGTTGACGATGGAGCAGGGCAAACCCCTCGCCGAAGCGCGCACCGAAACCCTCTCCTGCGCTGCAGTCTTCGAGTATTGCGCCGAAGAGGCGAAGCGAAGCTATGGCCGTATCGCGTTGCGGCCCGCAGGCCAGCGCGCGATGGTGCTGAAACAGCCGGTGGGCCCCGTCGCGTCGCTAACACCTTGGAACTTCCCCGTTTCGCTGATGTCGAAAAAGGTTGCAGCAGCTTTGGCAACCGGCTGCTCGGTGATCGCCAAGCCCGCCGAAGAAACTCCGGGATCGACCAGCGAAATCATGCGCTGCATCGCCGATGCCGGAATTCCGGCTGGCGTTGCACAGCTTGTTTTCGGTGTGCCCGACATGGTCAGCCGACACCTTCTGGGCTCGCCCGTTATCCGCAAGTTGAGCTTCACCGGCTCCATTCCGGTCGGCAAGCATTTGATGAAGCTCGCCGCCGATGGCGTGAAACGGGTGACGATGGAATTGGGCGGTCATGCGCCGGTGTTGGTGTTCGACGACTGCAACCTCGAAAAGACCCTCGATATCGTCGTCACGCAGAAATTCCGCAACGCCGGCCAAGTCTGCATCTCGCCGACGCGCTTTTATGTGCAGGAAGGCATTTATGACCGCTTTGTGGCCGGTTTTAACGAGCGGACGGGGAAGGTGAAGGTTGGCAATGGTCTTGATGCGGATACGATCATGGGTCCGCTCGCCAATCCGCGCCGCCCGGCTGCGGTTGGCAGCCTGATCGAGGATGCGATCGCCAAGGGCGCGCGCGTTGGAACAGGGGGCAGCGCCGAAAATGGTGATGGCTTCTTCTTCCGCCCGACCGTGCTTTCGGATGTGCCATTGGAGGCTGACATCATGTCGCACGAACCCTTCGGCCCGGTCGCCCTGATCCGGCCGTTCAAATCGTTCGACGAAGCGATCGAGCAGGCAAACCGCCTGCCTTTCGGCCTTGCCTCTTTCGTCCACACCGAAAATGGCCGTACCGCCAATATGGCGGGGGACCTGATCGAATCGGGAATGGTTGGCATCAACACCGCTGGCATCTCAATGCCCGACATGCCCTTTGGCGGCGTGAAGGATTCAGGTTTTGGCAGCGAAGGCGGCCCGGAGGGCCTCGAAAGCTATTATGTAACCAAGGCGATCCACCAGGCGTGATCGCGCGCCGGCTCTATCTTGCTGCCGGATGGGTTTCGGTAGGGCTGGGAACGGTGGGTATCTTCCTTCCGATCCTGCCCACCGTGCCCTTCATGATCCTCGCCGCATTTTGCTTTGCGCGTAGCAGCCCGGCGCTTGAGGCAAAACTGATGAACCACCCGAAATATGGCCACCACCTTGTCGCGTGGCGCGAAAAGGGCGTGGTCAGCAGGCGCGCAAAATGGTCGGCAACCACCGCTTTCCTTGCCAGTGCACTGATCGGGGGATTAACGATGTCGCC
>Ga0222712_10005735_pt1 | contig 12450 bp, 12 predicted proteins | sample C33_657DmetaG_FD_165043 | JGI IMG/M metagenome (GOLD analysis project Ga0222712, IMG submission 165043) | Estuarine water microbial communities from San Francisco Bay, California, United States - C33_657D | ecosystem: Environmental > Aquatic > Marine > Unclassified | place: USA: California...
GTCGTAGGCGAAGGGATAGCAGTTCCGCCCGCGCGCGTCCTGGACCATGCGAACGACCGCGTGCTTGGGGCCGCTTTCGACGATCTCGAAGGCGGAATCGCGGGCGAAACCGTGCTGCGGCATGGGACGTTTGACCCCGTCCGCGGCCTTCCAGGCGAACTTCTCGCCGTCGGCGTAGTTGCGGCCCATGAACGGGAAGAGGATCGGGTTACCCCCGCGCACGGGCCCGATCTTGTCGAGGTCCATGGGCGCGCCTTCCGGCCAGAAGAGGATCTCGCGATGGCCCGAAGGGACGTCGAGCTTCCAGCGGAGGAGGCGGGCCCCGCGCGTCAGGCAGGTCTCGTAGGTCGAGGCGCCGACCTTCCATCGTTCCATGGGCACGCCGTTCTCTTCGTAGCTCTGCATGGCACGGAGCAAACGCGGCGGCCGTCCGGTGGCAAACGCGGACTTAGCCTGCGCGCTTGGCGAAGCGGTAATGGCAGACCATCCACTCCGCGCCGCCCCGGAAATTCCAGAGCTCGGCGCAGGCCATGAAGAACACCCGCCAGTTGGCCAGCCACGCCTTCGCCCGTCGCTCGCCGTAGGTCTGCGCGAAGATCCGGAGGATCTCCTCGCGGTGCCTGTCGGTGTTCTGCAGCCAGTGCTCGGACGTCTGGCCGTAGTGCCGGCCTTCGACTTCCCACTGCGACTCGAGCCTGAGGTCGTCCTGGAAGCGGCTGGCGAGGCAGTTGGAGGGCATGATGCCGCCGGTGAAGAAATGGCGCGACATCCAGTCGGTGGAGTCCTTGGCCGCGAAGTGGTAGGCGATGTCCTTGTGCGTGAAGACGTGGAAGAACAGCTTCCCGCCGGGCTTGAGCCAGCCGGCGATGCGGCGCATGAGCTCGGCCCAGTTCTTCATGTGCTCGAACATCTCGACCGACACCACGCGGTCGAAGCGCGCGGCTTCGGCGGCGAAGACGTTCATGTCGCAGGTGATGATGCGGACGTTCTTGAAGCCGCGCCTGGCGCATTCGCCTTCGATGTGGGCGCGCTGCGAGGCGGAGTTGGAGACGCCGGTGATGCGGGCGTTCGGGTATTGCTCGGCCATCCAGAGGGTGAGCGAGCCCCAGCCGCAGCCGAGCTCGAGGATCTCGAGGCCGTCCTTCAGCTCCGCGCGCGTGCACGTGCGGGCCAGCATGGTCTCCTCGGCCTCGCCGATGGTCTCGCTGCCGAGCGCGTAATAGCAGGAGGAATACTTCAGGCGGGGGCCGAGGCAGAGCTTATAGAAGGCCGCGGGCACCTCGTAATGCTGTTCGTTCGCCGCCTTGGTCTCGATGGCCACCGGCAGCGTCCGGAGTTCGGCCGCGAAGGCGTCGACCTTCGCGAACCGCGCGGCGGCGGATTCCGGCCGCTCGTCCGCGAGGCGCTGCTTGAGCAGGCGACGGATGCCCCAGCGGATCACGGAATCCGGCAAGATGTCTTTTTCGATGAGCGTATCGATCAGCGGCATAGGCCCACCTTGAGCGGAGACCGCTGCGCTGGCAATCCGCCGCGGCGGAAATCAGCGCCGGGGCGGGCGGGGCCAGAAGGCCGGCACGCGCGCCTGGTAGTCGGCGTAGGCGGGACCTTTCGACGTCAGTAGCTGCTGTTCGGTCAGCGGGATGCCGGTGACGCGGGTGAGGAAATAATACATCACCCCGACGCAGAGCAGGCCGGGGCCGCCGCGGTAGGTGCTGTTATAGCTCATCAGGAGGAAGCCGACCCACACGAGCCATTCGCCGAAATAGTTGGGGTGGCGGCTCCAGGCCCAGAGCCCGCGCTCGCAGACCTTCCCTTTGTTGGCCGGATCCTTCTTGAAGGCCGCCAGCTGCGCGTCGGCGATCGTCTCGATGAGCAGGGCGAGGCCGACCACGCCGAGGCCGATCCAATGGATGGCTTTGGCCGGGCCGGCGGCGCCGGTGGGATTCGAGGACAGCAGCGGCAGGCAGAGGACCGTGAGGACGAGCGCTTGGATGAAATAGAAGTAGGCCATCTGCGCGGGCATGCGGTCGCCGTGCTCGGCCCGCATCTTGAGGTAGCGTCCGTCTTCCTGGTCGAGATGCCCGAGGACGCGGCGGGCGAGGTGCGTGCCGAGGCGCAGGCTCCACAACACCGTCGCGACGGCCATGAGCACCCCTTGACCGGCGAGAGGGAAGACCCAGAAGTGGACGGCCAGGACCTGCAGGCCGACGAGCGCGAAGCCATACGACCAGGCGACGTCGACGATGGACCAGTTATCGATCTGCTTGGCGATGAGCCAGCAGAGCGCGAAGAAGACGCAGGCTTCGCCGAGAAGGATCAGGAAATCGAATCCGAGTTCGAGGAGGGGGTACATGCGGCGGGGGGCTTGGGAAGGACTTTGCGGAAGGCGGAGCGGAGGACGAAGTAGAGCGCCCAGCAGGCGGGCACGGCCGTGACGAGCCAACCGAGCACGCCGTGCACGTAGGCCATCCAGAACTTCTCCACGAAGCCGGGGATGGAACGGTTGAATTCGTCGATGATCGCCGTCGGTGTCAGGGCGATATGGCCGGCGCCGGTCAGCGTCTCCCCCAGGCGGACGAACGGCACGATCAGCAGGATCTGCAGCGGGTAGCTGGCGTGGTTGATGATCTGCATCACCACGTGGTTGAGACGGAAGAGGCGGCCGACGACGAAGCATCCGAGGGTCGTGACGCCGATCACCGGCACGATGGCGATGGCGAAGCTGACCACGACCGCGGCGGAGACGGCTTCCGGGGTCGCGCCCTGGCGCAGTTCCGCGAGCAGCGGATCACGCACTTTGCGGCGCAGCCAGTCGGAGACTCGTCCCATTCAGGCGACCTTACGCGTGAAGAAGACCTTGCCAAGGTCGGTCTCGCCCTTGGCGGCGAACAGGCAGAGCAGGGCGTAGCCGGCGATGGCGAAATTACCGAGGAGCATCAGGGCGACGAACCAACCCAGTCGGGCGGCGACGGACTGTTCGCGCCAGGCGACGTAGAGCCAGAAGGCGAGGAAGCCGAAGTAGGCGTCGAACATCGTGGCCAGACCCCACGGCTCGGAGCAGACCGTCACGTAACCACCGAAGACGTTGAGGCCCTTGCCCGCGTACTGCGGCAACGAGGTGATCGAGGGCGCCGTGCAGGCATGCCACGACACCCAGGTCATGGCGACAAGCACGAGGACGAAATAGAGGGTCAAGGCGCGACGGCTGTTCATGCGGGCAAGGTGAGGGGTAATGGGCGGGAAGGCAAATGGGAGGTAGGGACAGCACCACGTGCTGTCCTAGGTGCAAAGGTGCAAAACGGCCTGCGGCCTGTGCAAAGGTGCAAAAGTTAGGTATTGGCGGTTAGCGGTTGGCGGTTGGGAACACATCAGTGGCAAAGTCGCCGATACAGGTGGCGGGCCGCGGCCCCGGGTGGCAGGTGGCGGGAACGAAAAACTCAAAGGGAAACCGGAGACCGGATGAAAGCTAGGGTACTCATTACTTTGGGTGACGGGTGACGGCCACCAGGGCATCGGCCTTTCAGGAATCGGCTTTTCGGCCATCGGCCACCGGCTTCGGGTTCCCGCGGCTGGCTCCCGAACGGCCGGACCCTGAACGCCAGGCTCCCGTGCCCGTCACCTGTCACCCGAGAATGCACTCTCAGCTTCGCAGCCGTTCACCATGCCAGCGGATCCCCGCGCTTCGGAGCAGCCGAAGCGCTTACCTCGCCTCCACCGGCACAAATCTCTCCAGGTAACGCCAGATCCAAGGCAGGAGTGTCAGGGCCATCACCGCGGCGGAAAGATTGAACGCGGAGTGCACGAGCGCGACCTGGAGCGCGGGGTCGGGCATGAGCGCGAGGAGCGGACGGATGGCGAATTGGAGCACGGCCACGAAGAGCATCAGTCCGCAGAAATCGAGGCCCGCGTTGAATTGGGCGAGGCGGCGCGCGATCGGGCCGAGGGCTGACGAGGTGAAGAGCGCCACCCAGCCGGTACCGAGGTTCGCGCCGACGACGACCCAGATCGAGATCGCCGGATCGAGCAGCCCGCTGGCGACGGAAAGCACGGTGAGGCCGACGACCACCGACGAGGACTGCACGAGCATCGTCAGCACGGCGCCGAAGATGAGCGCGCGCAACGGCGTGGAGAGGGTGTCGCGCCAGGCGAGCACTTCCGGGGCCTGCGCGAGCGGCAGGAGGGTCGAGCTGATGAGGCTGAGCGCGAGGAAGATCAGGCCGAAGTGGAAGACGGGATGGCCGTAGGTGCGCCAGCGGCGCGGGCCGAGCAGCGACCATAGTCCGCCGATGGCGACGAAGACCGGACCCATGCCGGTTAACTTATAGGCGATCAGCCACGCGGTGAGGGTCGTGCCGACGTTGGCGCCGATCATGACCGTCCACGCCGAACGCATCGTCAGGACCTTCTGCTGGGTGAGCCCCATGGTGATGAAATTGATCACCGAGGAGGACTGGATGAGCGCCGCGCTGGCCGCGCCCGTCAGCGCCCCGGCGAAACGGTTCGCGGTCACTCGCTGCAGGAGCTGCTTCAGCTGGGCCCCGCCGAGCTGCGTCACCTCGCGGGCGAAATCCCGGAGGCTGTGCAGGTAGAGCATGACCGCCGCGACGGCGCTGAAGAAGAGGTCCACGAGAGAGGAGTAGCGGAGAGAGGGTGGGGTATCGAGGATGGAGTGCGCGGGGTAGGGACAGCACCACGTGCTGTCCTAAGTGCAAAAGTGCAAATCGGCCTGCGGCCTGTGCAAAGGTGCAAAAGTTAGGTATTGGCGGTTAGCGGTTGGCGGTTGGGAACACATCAGAGGCAAAGTCGCTGATACGGGTGGCGGGATTTTTAAACTCAAACGGAAACCGGATGAAAGCTGGGGTACTCATTACTTCGGGTGACGGGTGACGGCCACCAGGGCATCGGCCTCTCGGGAGTCGGCGTTTCAGCCATCGGCCATCGGCTTCGGGTTCCTGCGGCTGAAAGCCGAAATGAGTTCCTAACCGCCAACCGCCAACCGCTTACACTTAGGCCTGCTTACTTCTTCCCCGGCGCGACGGGATTATTCGCCGCGGCGATGACGGCGCGGGTCATGGGCCAGTCGGCGTTGGGCTTGGCTTCCCAGAGATGGAGGTCGCGGACCGAGCCTTCGGGGCCGGTGACGATCATGAAGCTGTGCTTGAGCTGCGCAATGGCGGGGTGCTGGCCGGCGATGGTGTGGCCGTCGACGGTCGCGACCATTTCGTCGCCCATGATCTCGATGAGGACGGTGTGCCACTGGCCGACGGCGAGGGCCTTCTTGTGCGTGGCGAGGACCTGGAGCTTGTCCGGGCCGTCGCGGTCGTTGTCGTCCTTGTTGACCTGGAAGCCGCCGCCATGGAGGTTGAGGCTGCAGAGGTAAGACTTCTCGTTGGTCGCACGTAGCTGGATGTAGCGGTACTTGCGGCCGTGAGCCGGATCTTTGTCGAGCTCGACGTCCTCAAGGCGCAGCTGGCACTGGAGGATGATGTTCTGATACTGGATACCGTAGGAAGCCGTGGCGGGGTGCTTCACCTGCGGGTTCTCGTAACCCTGGAAGCGTCCGTCGACCTGCTTCCACTGGCCGCCCCGGGATTCCGGGCCCGTGCCGTGGATGAGCCAGCCTGCGAAACCGCTGGCGTAGCCGTTGGGCTTGCCGGTGTATTTGGCGAGCGGCTTGGCGAAGTCCTCGCTGTAGATCTCCTTGCCGCGGACGGTCATCTGCGTGGGCACGTCCTCGGCGAAAGCGGAGACGCAGGTCAGGGCGAGCAGGGCGGCGAGACGGAGGGGTGACATGGGGAAAGGATAGGCCTTCATGGAGGACGTGGCAACCTTCATGCCCGCCGTGGTAGGTATTGGCGGTTAGCGGTTGGCGGTTGGGAAAGGCATTTCGGGTGACAGGTGACGGCCATCGGGGCATCGGCCTCTCAGGAGTCGGCTTTTCAGCCATCAGCCATCGGCTATCGGCTTCGGGTTCCCGCGGCTGAAAGCCGAAATGAGTTCCTAACCGCCAACCGCTTCCACCTGATACATGCCTCTCCCCTTGTCACCGTGTCACCTTGCCCACGTGTCCCCTCGCGACGGCTATACCGTCGCGCTCAGATCTCGAAATCCGTGCCGGACTCCGAGAGCGCGAGCTGGGCGACGGTGAAACCGTTGAGCGACTTGTCGAAACGCTTGGAAACTTCGCGCCAGAGCGCCGCGACCTGAGGTCCGGACGCGCCCTTGAGCGTGATCTTGGTCTCGACGAGCTCCGGTTCCACGACCGCGAGCACCTGTTTCAGGGAAATGTCTTCGGCGTCCTTTGCCAGGCGGTAACCGCCGGTCTTGCCGCGCTTCGAGACCACCAAGCCGCCTTCGCGGAGTTCGTTGAGCAGCTGGACGAGGTAATTGGCCGGGATGTCCTCAAGCTTGGCGAGTTCCTCGATGCGCGTGACGGCCGTGCCACGGTGGCGGCGGGCGAGCTGGGAAAGGACGCGGAGGGAATACTCGAGTTTGAGGGAGGCTTTCATGCGCTGTGCTTAGGACCTTTGTCAGGGGCTTTCGGTTCCGAACCTACGAGGATGAAGGTACGTTCCGCAACCTCATCTGGCAGGATCGGGGCCTTCGGGCGGGCGAAATAGGAGGTGCCCAGGAAGCAGATGCCGCGGTTCTGGACGACCTGGATGGCGCGGTCGTCCCAGAGCTCGATCATCCCGAAATCCTTCTTATCCGTGACCTCGAGTTCCGGGAGGCCGTGGGTCTTCAACCAGGCCTGCGTGGCGACGAGTCCTTCGGGGTCGCCGGCGCGGGCCGTCATGATCTTCACGCGGAGGCCTTTCTGAAGCCACTGCTGGACGCGCCGCATCATCAGCGGCACGGGCGGACCGATATGGCTCATGCCCTGCCAAGGGGTCGCTTCGGCCAAGGTGCCGTCGAGATCAACGCCGATCCAGCCCTGCTGGTTGGCGGGGCGGGTGGATGCGACACGTTCCGCCGGGACAGGCTCATCCGGCGCCTGGCTGAAGTCAGGCGCGGGCGTCTTCGGAGCGAAGAGGGAACGAAGCCACGCGAACATACGATCAGCGTGGGGAAGGGCAGGGCTGGGGCAAGAGTGGAGGTAGGGGCGGCACCGCGTGCTGCCCTGGTGCAAAGGTGCAAGCCGGCCAACGGTCTGTGCAAAGTAGGATGCATTGTTTCAGGTGGCAGCCCCGGGTTGAAGGGAATGACGCAGCAGTGCGAATGCTTAGCATCTGACAAATATTTTAGTCGAATCGGAGGTGAATCTTAGGCCTATTCGTGACTAGTTGACGAGACTCCGGACGGGCCTAGCGTTAGGAGTATGCTGCCGTCCACCGTTATCACTTTTTCGCGACAGGGAGTAGCCAACTTTGAGTATACTGCTGCTCAGGTACCCGAGGCTTTTCGACGTAAGCTAATATTAACCACCGATAACTATTGGTTTCACGGCATGCCCGATTGGCGCTCGGCAGGGGAACTGGAAGCCTTGGTCACAAAGATGAACTCGATGACCGATGCGGAGAGAAAGGCGGAAAAGGCTGTCGCCGCTAAAGGTGGTATGATTGTCATCACCACCACTCCATCCGTTCAGGGTTATCGCGTGACCCAATACTTGGGGATTACCAGAGGGATCGTGGTGCGCACCCCCAATCTGCTTGAAGGTTTAAGCGGAGGCATCGATGTAATTATCGGTAAGGGCAGGGTTTCGGCATATGCTGAAATGTGTGAGAAGACCCGGCAGGAGGCTTATGAGGCCATGCTCGTTGACGCCCGAGCGATGGGGGCCAACGCGATCATCGGAGTAGCCTACGATGCTAACGAAGTAATGGAGAAGTGCACTGAAGTCCTGTGCTACGGCACTGCTGTCGTCATTGAGAAAGAGTGAGGGCGTTTGCTCTGGGTGGCTTTGGCGTCTGGGATGAGGTGTTGATTAAGGCCGGACCGTACGCATTGTAATTCCACAATGAGCGAACCCCTGCAGGTAAGAGTCTCCCGTGAGGGGAAAGAGATAGGCACATACCCCGTGCAGGAAGCTATCCGGCTTCTCGTATATGGGACCCTTAAGGAGACGGATCATTATTGGCACGAGGGGATGACCGATTGGGCTACGCTCACTCAGCTCCAGGCTTCGGAGGCTCGCCGACAATTAGCCGAGCGTGCGCTTCAGCAGAAGCAAGAGGAGGAGCGAAAGGCCGCCGAGCTGGCTAAGAAGCGTAGAGACGAAGCCGAGCAACTGAGGCATGAGCAGGCTAAGGCTAAGGAAGAGGAGGAGCGTGCAGTTGCTGAAGCCACCCGGGTTCGGATGGAAAAGCGCAGGGAAAACTTCTTCACCTGCAATTGCTGTAAAGATACTTTTGATAAGCCTGTCGACCCCAGGGGTCTTTTCTGGAAGGGATTCGCCATAATTATATTAGCAGGCATTTTATTTCTGATCGCATTAGCGGCTGCAGGGGCAGGGCGTGGCGATTCTCCTGCAATCCTTGTCGTTGGACTTACGACTATATCCGCACTGGCTACCCTGTGGGGAGCTATCCTTATCTTGTCCTCCGGCCTCCGCTCGCCGTTTTGCCCCGGCTGTCATTCCACTAACTACTCTCGGCCGAATAAGGGAGAGCGTCCTGTCTTCGATTAAGGTCTTGCCGTCGCGCCCCACCCTTAGGGCCGCAGTAAACCTCCCGGTTTCCGGTCTCCCTTTGAGACGAGTGTCTCTGCTTCGCAGCGGTTCACCCTGCCAGCAGATCACCGCGCGACGAAGTGCGGTGCGCTTCGTCCGCGAAGAACAGGATGCTCGGGGCGGGGGTCGAACCCCTGCACCTTGCGGCACTAGGACCTGTATCAGCGAGCTAACTCGACTTAATCCATCCTTCGGTTGTTTCTCCTGAATGTGCACTGTTGACCAATGTTGATGAACATTTTTAAAAGAATCTATGAATCAGTCTTTCAGCTGGGCTCGCCTGTTCATTATCATGTTATTCGCAGTTGTCTCTGCTCAGTCGCTTTCGGGCGGAACTAGTGCCGATGAGGTAAGGTCTTTCGCTCAGCTAAAGGTAGCTGCGGATGTCGGGGATCCGGTCGCCCAGTTTAAGCTAGGGAAATCATATTTTAATGGCGACGGGGTAGCCACCGATGTTGTTGAGGGCGCAAAGTGGTACCGACGGGCGGCTGAAAAAGGAAATATCGATGCTCAGTGGCACCTGGCGCTGGCATATTACGGCGAGGACGTGCAGGGCGGGCAGGACAAGCGCCTTGCCGACAGGCTGGATCTCGGTATTTATGAAAAGGCGAGGCAGGCCGCAAAGTGGTGGCTTATGGCGGCTGAACAAGGGCACGCTCCGTCTCAATATCGTTACGCTTTCCTCTATTACATCGAGTTGAGGAATTCTCCTGACTATAAGGATCACCCGATGTTTTCGGCCAATGAGCGCCAAAAGTATTTCGCATTGACCTCGAAGTTGGCCCTCAAGGCAGCGGCCCAGGGGCACGTTAAGGCCCAGAATTTGATGGGTCTTATTTATGACGATGGAATGGCTTTCGGGACTCGTATGTATGAAGATGCATTTGTTTGGTATAGCATTGCGGCATCTGCTGGAGATGAGCGCTCTAGGACTAAGGTTGACGAACTTGAGCTTAAGCTAGATACGGAAGCGGTTAATCGGGCGAAGGCACGGATTGCATCTTATCAGTCCGAAATTAAAGCTAAGGCGCCCTCCGCCACGCCATCGGGCGTCGTTATCAAGGATGAGGTCAGTAGCCTTGCTACGACTTTTCAGGTTTACAGGCAAGCGGCTGAGAGCGGAGATCCGAAGGCACAGTTCAAGCTTGGAGGATGTTATTTTAGGGGAGAAGGCGTCACTAAAGATGCCGTCGAAGCGATTAAGTGGTGGCGTAAGGCGGGGGAGAATGGGCATGCGTCAGCTATTAATAATCTTGGAACATGTTATAGTTCCGGTGAGGGCGTCTCCAGGGACCCAGTAAAGGCTGTCCAGTTCTTCAGGATGGCCGCAGAGAAGGGAGACGAGGATGCGCAGTTCAACCTGGCTATGTGTTACTACAACGGCGACGGCGTGGCTAAAGACGTCAACGAATCGTTTAAATGGATGCGTCTGGCCGCAGAGCGTGGCATCGTTGATGCCCTTACCAACGTTGGGAATTTCTACTCATATGGCTTGGCTGTTCGCCGGGATTATTATGAGGCCGTTAAGTGGTGGCGCATGGCCGCCGATAAGGGTGACTCTACGGCTCAGGTGTCTCTCGGATGGTGCTATTCAAATGGTAACGGAGTCTCTAAAAATCAGACAGAGGCGATCAAGTGGTATAGAATGGCTGCCGAGCAGGGGAATCCCCACGGCCTCGGCAATCTTGGTGATATTTATGCCAACGGAAGAGGTGTCCCTAAGGATGAAATCGAGGGTTATGCTTACTACAATCTTTCATCGGCCACCGTAGAGTCTGACCGAAAGTGGCTAACTTTACTTGAGGAGAAAATTTCTCCCGAAGCCCGATTCAGGGGGCAGCAGCGTTCTAAGGAAATTCAGAAGGAAATCGACGCCAGGTTGGCAGCTAAGAAGGCCGGCAAATAAGCCTGCCTAAATCACCTTGATGGAGTTGAGCTCCGCTTCAGGGCGGTGGCTCACTTATGGCACACTTTCAGAGTCCTGAAAGTAGTCCTTGGAGGACTCCAGCCAGGGTCATAATCCTGACTGTGAACCCAAAAACCCAATTAGAACAGGGTGCTCGGGGCGGGGGTCGAACCCGCACACCTTGCGGCGCTAGAACCTAAATCTAGTGTGTCTGCCATTCCACCACCCGAGCGAAACCTGTGAGCTGAGGTTTGCGCGTCGGGCGGCGGAGGCAAGCGCTTAGGCGAGGCGGCCGAGGGGCGAACCGACCTTGGCGTACACTTCCACGGCGGTTTCTCCGGCCTGAATGAGGTCGTCCTCTAGCTTGATGCGGCCGGGTTCGAAGATGGTCGCGACGAACGATCCGCCGAAACGGAAGTAGCCCTTCTCGTCGCCCTTCGCGACGGCCTGGCCAGGCTTATAGGTCTCGATGATGGTGCCGACGTTCGTGGCGCCGACGGAGACCATGGTGACGAGGCCGAACGGCCCTGCATCGATGGTCACGCGCTGGCGCTTGTTCTGCCAGAGATACGCGGCGCTGCGACGGAGCGCGATCGGGTTGACGGAATAGAGCTGGCCTTTCGCGAGCACGGGCTCCCCGGGCACGCCGGCGACGGGGAAGTGGAAGCGGTGGTAGTCGACAGGGCAGAGGCGGGAGCACACGACGGTGCCACGCGCGTAGCGTTCGCCGAGTTCACGGTCCGCGACGAGCGCGGCGATGTCGAAGGTCTGGCCCTTGGCGAAGATGCCCTGCACGCGCGAGGCGTCCGGGAAGCCGAGGTGACGACCATCCGCCGGCAGCACGGCCATCTCGGGGCGCGGGTCGACGGGGCGAGCCTCGGCCTTGAGCTTGCGGTAGAAGAAGTCGTTGAAGGTCCGATACGACTTCAGGTCGGGATCGGCAAACTCGGCTGGATTCAGGCCGAAGGCTTTCACGAAGGGCTCGACGCGCCGCGCGCTGCTCGGGCGATCCATGGCCCATCCGTACAATTTGGAGAAAAGGCCCCGTTTGACCACCGCATGCAGGGTCAGCTTGCCGAGCGGGTTGCCATAGATGCGACGCAGCCAGGCCTCGCCGTAGACCTGCTCGGTCTCCGTGCGGCCGGTGTGGCGGTTGAAGAGGGTGATGGGGGCGTCGACTTCCATGCGGGCAGATTTGCCAAAAAAGGACTTCAAGGGAACCATATATCTGTCAAAACAGTCTCCTCCCCATGTCGCGCCTGGCCCTTGTCCCTCTTTTCTTCGCAGCGCTCGTCATGGCCCAGCAGGGCCCGGTCAAGAAGAACGCCGAGACCATCAAGGCCGAGATCGAGACCGACGTCATCCGCGCGCGCCTCGACCTCGCCGCTTCGCAGCGCCGCCTCGCCGCGCTGACGCAGACCCTCGAAATCCGTAAGCTCGAAGCCGAAGCCGCCCTCCGCGCCGCCCGCGCCGACGCCGCCGCCGCTCCGGCCGAAGCCGAGCAGGCGAAGCTCAAGCTCGAAGCCGCGCTCGCCGCCGCCAAGGCCGCCGTCGCTTCCGCCGACCAGGATCGCGCCCGCGCCGAACTCGAGGTCCAGGCCCGCCTCGCCACCGCCGAAGTCTCCGTCGAATACGCCAAGGTCTCTTCCCTGGCCACCATCGCCCGGCTCGAGAAGAAGGCCGCCGAGATCGCGAGCGGCGCCAAGGTCGCTTATCCCAAGGACCCGCTCGCCGACGGCGTCCTGCATATCTCCGACCGTCGCATCCCGTTCAACGGCCGCGTCGACGACAAGCTCGCCGATTTCGTCTGCGGCCGCATCGCCTTCTACAACGCGATCGATAGCGAAGCCCCGATCTTCATCGTCATCGACCG